>ERZ1292637.580-Hain-H14-01um-R3-580-length-19529-cov-5_pt1 | contig 19529 bp, 22 predicted proteins | sample MGYA00564405_ERZ1292637 | MGnify/ENA primary metagenome ERZ1292637 (study PRJEB36523, sample SAMEA6512645) | groundwater metagenome | collected 2019-01-09 | study: AquaDiva: Metagenomics assemblies of 32 groundwater samples | reverse complement strand
TCACGACACACCCCCCCACGCCGCGAGCATCACACCCACCGTCGACAGCGAGAGCGCCAACGCTCCCACACTCGCAACCAACTCGCAGACAGCGCGCCCTACCTCGCGCCCTCCATCACGCGGCAACGCGCGACGCTCCGGTCCCTGGTACGCCTTGCGCGTACGCCAGGCCACCACCAACTCCCACCCACCGAACCCGCGAACCGTAAGTGCACCCATGTGCCTTGCCTTTCCTGTCGCGCTAGGCGACTCAATGAATCTAACACACCCATCACCTATTGCAAGATAAAAGCACGCACCTTCACAACATTCGCATATGGTAACGTAGTGTCAGAGGCAAACGTGGCGTGCTGTCTGCTACCATCGGCCGGAGCATGGCCTCGTCGTGCATTCGCAAGCCGCGACCCCGTCCAGGCAATGGCGTGACCTACCGCGAGCTCGCCGCCTACCTAGGACTGCCAACCAGCACATTCAAGCGCCTAGCAGCACTCGCCGGCATCACCACCCGCCCAGTCATCACATGGCGTAAGGGAACCCTCGACACAAGACCGCGGCCCACAACCATGCGGCACCATGTACCATTCACCTCCGCGCAGGCACTGGCCATCATCACCGCCGCTAGGCTTCTGGGCCCGAAAGGCCTGCGCCAGCTGTAGCCCAAAAGGCACCAGACCACTACCGGTGGTAGTCAAGTGGCCCAAAGATGGCCGCCTACATACCACCGGTGGTATACCTCCCACGCTCAGCCACTACGCCTATCACCGCACCATTCCACCGGCAGCGTAATCCGGTGGACTCCACCCAGTTCCGCGTGCACTGTCCAGGTACAGCCCCAGCGTAATAGGTGAGTAGTGCACTACGTTGGTGCGTGGTAGCTCAGCGCTGCTGGGCTGCGTGGGGCTGGCGCTTGCGTGCTGTGGCGAGGCGCTGCTGGACGCGCTGGCCACGCACGAGGGTGGCATGGGTGGCTCAGTGGTTGGGGCGGACCCCGGGGGGAGGCGGGGGGTAGAAGATGGGTAGGGGGCCACCTCCCGCAAAATTTCACCAACCAGTGGGTTGGTCTGTAGTGTAGGTGCGTGTGGGCTGGATAGCTGGGTAGAGTGGTACCTGGTAGGTGGTGCTCTTGGCAGAGGCAGAGCAGAGGCAGAGTGCTGCATGCTGAGTCAGGCTCAACTCTCGGTTCGTACTGGCCTCTTAGATCTTCGCGCGCGCGCGCGTCCTTATACACGCGCGCGTGTACGCGCGCGCGGGGGAGGTTTTCGGTGGCACCGCAATCGGTAGGTGGTAGGACAATGAGGTGAGGGAATCGGAGCGCGCGAGGAGATTGTGGCTAGAGTCCACGGCGTCTAGGCGTGGGCAGCGGTCGTTTGATTGGACTACTGAGACGACTGCGCTGGACGCCGAGGTCGGGATGGAGCAGAAGCGCCAGGCAGAGCATCCCGCGTCGAGCCCGCCAGTCAATCGCGGCTAGACCTGCCCGCCCTCTGGCCCGTTGAGCGATGGCGCTGTAGGCTCTTGGTCATGGGGATGCTGCACGTCGTGACCGTGACGCTCGAGGACGCCGCGGGCTCTGTGAGGGCCACACCCATGCAGGCGTTCACCGACGAGGCCGATGCGCGCAGGACGGTGCAGGATCGGAACCGCGTGTTGGGCGCCGTGGTAGAATGCAGGGTGGTCGATGCCAAGGGCGAAGTCGCGATGACCGTGCGTGAGTTGCTCTCGGGGTTGGGCATCACGAAAATAGGCCACCACGTCGTGAGCATGCAGGGGCCAGACGAGTCGTTGATTCACATCCCGAAGCTCAGGAGCGTATGAAGCTCGTCAAGCAGAAGACTGCCGCCCAACTGGCGCACCAGGCCAACACTGACGCGCGGCTGGACGCCATCGAGGAGGAGGTGTTCGTCACAAACCTCACCATCGTCAAAGCCTCCCAAGCTTTCCGCGATGTCGACGCCACCGCCAACCCCGCCAACCCACCACAAGACTTCATCGACCGCGCTGGAGGTGACGTGGCCGAGGCTCAGAAGGATTATCGGATAGCCATCGCCGGCTGGTTACCGGCCAAGGACGCCCCCATCGGAGTGCAGAACGCGCTCAAGATCGTCCAGAATGTAATGAAATTCAGAAACGACCGCCGTGTCTCCCGCGAGGCAGCAGCGGCGGCACCGAGGCCGCTCGCCGTGCAAATAATTATGGGGGCGCCGGTCCCCAAGGGTGAGGGCGCGCAGGCGGCTCAGGTTTTGGTGGTGGAAAAATGAGCGAGTTCACCGAAGCCGCCGACAAGGCCATCACCGCGAGCGACTGGGACCCCGGTGACAACAAGCGCACGTACTACCGCAGCGCCATAGACGGCCAGTTGGGATGGCTCGTGCGTCGTGGCGGCCGCCAGATGATTCGCCTCGACCGTGGTGCCACGGAAATATTGCGTCAGTTCAACGAGGGCCAGTGGGTGCCAGACAAGGAGCACCGGCCCATAAACCGTGCCCAGGTAGCTCGTATCTGTTTCGCGGCCGACAGGGAGCTGTGTATCGCGCTGGGGATGCACGCCGAAGGAAAGCGTGAGTGGATTGACTTGTCGCAGGACGAAAAACGCACCTGGATGCAGGAAGGGCCAGAGAGCCCCCGCGTGCGCGAGGTGATGTTCAAGCGCATCGCTGATGCGTTGGAATATCTGGTATCGTAGGCTGGCACCATGCCGGCGCTCGCAGCCATGCGCAGGAAGTTTGTGGACGAGAGTTTCTCGTCCATCGCGAAGTTCATCAACCGCGAACTCGTGCCGTTTCTCTACGACCTGCGCCAACGCGTTGACGGCCGTACAATCCGCATCACCGAGAGCACCACGATGGAGCTTGCGGACGAGGTGGTCATCGCCTCTTCAGCCAGTGCGCTCACCTACACGCTCCTGTCGGTCGAGAGAGCATACCGTATCGTACGCGTCAAGAATGACGGCGCGGGGCTCCTGACTGTGGCCGCCTTCGCGGGCGAGTTGGTCAGGGGCGCCTCCAGCATCACGCTGGTACAGGGCGCCGTGGCAGTCATCGTGCCCGAGGTGGGTGAGTCAGCGTGGGAGGTGATCACGAGCTACGTGCTCGACCGCACCCAGACGCTCACCTTCGGCGCCACCCCGCAGACACAAACCGTGAGCACCGCCGTGCTCGCGATTGACTGGTCCGCCGGCCAGAAGCACAACATCACGCTTGGCGTCAACGTTACCAGCGTCACCTTTACGGCCCCCCAGGGCACTGGAAACTTCATGCTGCTCATTCGCCAGGACTCGACAGGCGGGCGCACCGTTGCCGGTTGGCCGAGCGCCGTGAAGTGGGGCGGCTCATCCGTGCCAGTCATCACGGCGGCAGCGAGCGCCATCGACGTGGTTGCGTTCTACTACGACGGCGCGAACTACTGGGGCATCATTAGCCAGGGGTTTGGCTGACATGGCACTCATCTACCTAGATCCGTTCGCCACCTACGGGGCCATCGCCGACGTGACGAAGGGGGGCTGGACGCAGAGCGCCGAGTACAGCACGACAGGCGGTAGATTCGGTCTCGGTGCGGTTCGGTTCCCTACTGGATCTACCAAGTACCTACAGAAGGTATTCACCGCCGCGAGCGGCAGCGTCATCGTGAGTTTCGACGCCAAGGTATCAGCGGGCAGCGCTGGCTACATGTTGGAGTTCTACAACAACTCGGGGGCAGACAAGTGCTTGACACTGGCCAACACGGCGGCTGATGCGCTCCGCATTCTGAACGCGAACGATGCGACGGCGGTTACCTCGGATGCCAACGTGCTCACGCGGGGGCTGTGGCATCGCGTGGAAGTGAAGGCTCAGGCCGGGAGCGGGTCAGGCTTCGTCGATGTGTGGGTTGACGGGGTGCGGTTCATCAACGCGAGCGGCATCGACTTCGACGGCGGCTCTGGCACTGGCTGCGACAGGATCAGGTTCGTGAACGAGAACGGCGCCTTTGAGTGGTACGTTGGCAGCACGGTCATCGGCGACACAAGCGGCTCTGCGCCACTGAACGACGTGCTCGGCGACAAGCGCCTCTACGTACTCATGCCCACGAGCGACGCCGCGGTTGGCTGGACACCGCAGGGCGGCGGAGCGAGCTACGTCGAAGTGGACGACGCCATCAGCGGCGCCTCTGACGAGGGCACCACCTACGTGACGCAGACGGCGGCGGCGGACGCCATCGACCGCTACGGACACGAGGATCTTCCGGCCGGTGTTACCGGCATCGTCTGCGTGGCGGTGGACATCGAGGCAGCCAAGACAGCGGCCGGCGACTTGCCAGGCTCCGCGAGCATGAAGGTGCGTATAGAGCACTCCGGCAGCACGACGGATTCCAGCGCCCTCACCGCGCTCACGACCAACTACGAACGCCGTCAGGCGATCTTCCCGAATGTGCCTGGCGGGACTGGGTGGACAAAGGCTCAGGTTGACGCCGCCACGAGCGGGCCCTTCATGGACGTTCCCTGATGGCCGACCCACGCATCACGCGCAGCATCGAGGTGGTAGTTGCGGCCGGCGGGGCGGCCCCGCGGACCACGCGCGTTGTCCTGATCGTCATCGCTGATGCGGGACCGCCCAAGGCGAACCCGCCGTTCTGGGGCTCGGCCGCGTGAAGCCCACCGGTGCCGTTTCCTACCGCAACTCGCGCGTGGCTGCGCACGACGGTCCGCATGGTTGGTGCCGCATGTTGTCGTACGACGTGCGAGACGCGCCCGCGCCGACGTGGCGCTCGCCGGATCGCTCGACGAGCATCGGCCAGCCTCGCAAAGCGTACGAGCGTGACATGGACCGCTTCGGCGCCGAGACGACGGCGCTGGTAGCGCGGACGCCCGTGCCGGTGATCTGCCCGCCTGAGCGCGGGTGGTACACGCTGGTCGAGGAGTTCTTCGGCTGCGTCGGCGAGCGCAAGCGGCCGATGGTGCGCGTGCGCTGTAGGTGTGGCACCGAGGCCGTCATGGCGCGTAGCGTGTGGTGCTCATCTTCGTCCGCACCGAGGTCGTGCCAGCCGTGCTCGCGCAAGCGAAAGCACTGGGTGAGCAACTCCGCAGTGAAGCCGTGAGCGCTTCCCGGGCCTTGTACGAGGCCAGCCCTTGGCAACAGAGGTACCACGACTCTGACGTGAATGAGCTGCTGGGCGCCGGAAGTGCCGGGCCCGGCAAAACGCAATGCTTGATTTTCGAGCCCATCAACCAAGTGTTGATAGAGCACGCGCGTTGCATGCGCGACCCGTCGCTCGTTGCTCAGCCGGGCTCGACGCTGTGGAAGCTCATCGAGGAGAACCCACTCGAATGGGGAGATTCCAGGGGCCACGCACTCTACATGCGGCGCACCAGCCCGCGCCTGATGCCCGTCATCGACCGCACGATGCGACTGTTCCCAATCATCGACCCGGACGCCCACTACGAAGTGCAGCACATGATGTGGCGCTTCAAGAGCGGCTACAAGTACCAGTTCGGCCACTGCGTCAACCGCGACGACTGGATGCAGTATCAAGGCGTCGAGTTGAGCATTTTGTGCATCGATGAACTCGTGGAAATGGAGCAGGAGCAGTACGAGCAAATAAAGGGGCGCGTCCGCACCGACGATCCAGTGCTCGTACACTTCAAGAAGGTGCGCTCCATGTCGAACCCCGTCATGCGCCGCAGCGCCACCGAAAACATGGTGGTCAACAACCCGATGTGGGTACGCGACTACTTCGTGCAACCCGCCCCGCAGGGCAACGTGCGCTTGGAGCGCAAGCTCATCGCCAAGATTCCCAACGGCGACGGCACCTATCGCGTGGAGGAGCGCACCGTGACGCGGATGTACATGCCTGCCAAGATTGACGACAACCCCAACAAGGAGTTCGTCGAGGACTACAGGACACAACTACTCGCCGCCCCCGAGCACATGCGCGCGGCGTTGCTGGACGGCGACTGGTATCGGGTGGCCGGTGGGTACTACAGCGACCTCTGGGACCCGTCGGTGCACGTGTGCCGGCCGTTCAAGATACCGGACGACTGGAGCCAGTTCAGGATGCTCGACTGGGGCTTCAAGCACCCCGGGTGCTGCCTGTGGGGTGCCTTGGACGGTGACGACAACCTGTTCGTCCACCGCGAGTACGACTTCCGGGGCAAGGACGCGAAGGAGGCCGCCAAGGACATCCGCGAGATTGAAAAGAGCATGGGCCTGTGGGCTGGCAGTTCGTCACGCCTGACAGGCCCGGCCGACACGCAGTTGTGGGAAGTTCGAGGAGACGTTGGCAAGAGCAAGGCGCAGGAGATGGCGGACGTTGGCGTTCGCTGGGTGCCCGCCAGCAAGGGGCACGGATCACGGGCACGCAACGGGATGCGCATCATCGAGCGGCTGATGGCCACGGGGAACGCCAGCGAGGGCGGTGGCCTGGTGATATTCGAGACGTGCTCGAAGCTCATCCGCACGCTGGTAGCCATTCAGACTGACCCCGCGGACGAGCGAGGGGAGACGCCCGCGAAGTCGGACGAGGATGATCCACACGACACCTTGGGGTACGGCATCGAGTACGTGTCCCGCAACAAGCACCCGGCCATGCGCCCGAGCGAGAAGGAGCGCCGTGAGCGCGACGAGTGGGGTGACGACGACGAGGTGTCGGGGACGCACGACATGGACCTCGGCAGAGATGGCTATGGCGGGAAAAGTTGATGCTGTGCTAGACTGCCGCCGTGGCTGAGCCAGAGGGCGAGGAGCTTCTAGAGCTTCCGGTCGACGCGCCGCCGGAGGAGCCGGCCGACGACGAGGAGAAGGCATTCGTCTACGACGAGGACCTGGACAACCTCTGTTTCGCCTTCGACGGGCACCCGACGGGCAAGGAGGCGCTGAAGGACATCGGCGCCAAGGTCGAGGGCGACTTCGACGACGCCTGGGACGGCCACGAGGAGTACCGCGAGCGCTTCAACCGCGACTGGAAGCTGTTCAGCGGCGACTTGGCACCCAAGGAGGAGCCTTGGAAGGCGTGCGCGAACACGAACGTCCCCATAATGATCCAGAACGTGATGCGCATCCAGTTCCGCATGAAGTCGGAGTTGTTCGGCGACTGGTCAGAGACGTTCCACTACAAGCCGTTGCGGCTTGACCCGACGAATGTCGAGGCGGCGCAACTGATGACCATCCACGACAACTGGCAGTTCCGCCAGCAGATTTCCGATTTCTCGCGCCAGCAGGACAGGGGCCTACTGGCCTTCCTGGTCGCAGGGGACGTGACGTGCCACTCGTTCCGTGACGATGACCTTGAGGAAAACCGGCACGAGATCCTCACCACGGACGAGTTCGTCACCCCGTACGTGTTCGTGAGCACGAGGCCGGACTACTCGGACGTGCCCTACCGCGTGAAGGTGCTCCACCGCTTCCGGCACCAACTGGAGGCCAAGCGTGGCCAATGGTTCGGCATCGAGGAGATTCTGGACGGTGACGAGGTTGGCTCCGACATCGAGGGGAAGCCGGAGCCGTCGCTCCGCATCAGCGTGGCGCAGACGGCCGGCGAGGACGCCCCGCAGACAAGCGCCAATTCGTCCAGGAAGATACTGCTCTACGAGGGGTGGCTGGAACCGGACTTGTTCCCCGGCCAGAAGCGCTCGCGGTTCTGCCAGATGCACTACGACGTGGACTCCCAGACGGTGTTGCAGTTCCGCATCCACGAGAAGGAAGACTGGCGCGACCGCATCCGGTTCGACCGCGAGACGAGCGAGCTTCAGGCGTACCAGGCCGCCTCCGCGCAGTACGAGCAGATGGCAGCCGCCTACCCGCAAGAGCGAGAGGCCTACGAGTTGGCCGCGTTCGAGGCGGGGCACTCGGCGAGCATGATGGGGATGCCGCTACAGCAGGCACAGGCGATGGTGCCCCCGCCGCCGGACGAGCCCACGCCGCCCCCGCCTCCTGGATGGCTCGCAGAGTCGGCGGACGGGCAGCCCAGGCCCATCAAGACGGTGCCCATCCACATGTTCTCGCATGGCGTGTGCATCGAGAACCTGGTCGGCACCTCAGGGCTCGGCTACGGGCGCGTGCAGGCCGACCTCAACCGAGCGGCGAACACCGCCATGTCGCAGTACACGGATGCGGCGTCACTCGGAAACTCGTGGGGGATGATCACCACGGACATCGTGAACCTCGACCGGCCCATCAAGATTGCGCCCGGCAGGATCAACCAAGTGAAGGGGATTTCCGGTGAGCAGTTGAAGGCGAACCTCATCGAGTTGAAGCCGTCACCGGCCAACCCTCAGATGATGGACATCGTGAAGCAGAACTACGAGTGGGGCGAGTCCAGCATGGCGGCGCCCGACGTGTTCTCAGGCGCCCCCGGCAAGAGCGGCGAGACGTGGCGCGGGCAGGCGGCACGCACGGAGCAGGCGACGAAGCAGACATCGGTGCTCGCGACTGGGTACGCGAGGTTCTTCAAGCAGATCGTGGAAAACAACCGCGAACTGAACAGCATGTTCGTGGATGACAACGCACTCGTGGACGTGACGCACAAGGGCGAGCCGCGACAGGTGCGGGTGTCGCGCGAGTTGTACCGCCGCGGGTACCAGGTGGAGATTTCGAGCGACCTGCGTTTCGTGGCGCAGTCGCAGAAGATCATGGAGGCGACCGAACTGGTCCAGATGGCCGGGAGTTACCCGCCACTCCAGGGCAACTACGCTTTCGCCTACGAGGCGCTGAAGCTGCTGCTGGAGGCCAGAAACCAGCACAGCCTCGTGGCGAAGCTGGGGCCAAGGCCGCCCGACCCGCAGGTGCCGATGGGCACGCCACCGCCGATGCCGCCAGGCGGCCCCACGCCACCTGGGCAGCCCGGCGCTGGCGCAGCGCAGCCTACCCGTGGTAATGGTGCTCAGACAAGGGGATAGGCGATGCGGGTGACGGTTCCGACCAACGGGGACGGCGACGCCGACGCCGACCATGACGAGCGCTCGGAGGGGTGGCTCTCGCACCCATTCACCCAACGCCTAGCGTCGCAGGCGAAGAGCGACATGGAGAAGGCGCTCGCGCGGCTCATCAGCCAGTGTGCAGACAGCACCGACCCGAAGGTGGTCGCGCGCGTGGGTGAGTACATGGGCAGCAAGAAGTTTGCGGACGTGCTCGCGGGCCGATGGGAGAAGGGCTGATGGGAGAAGGCGCGCTGTTCTTTGACTTGGCCCAGGGCAACACGGCCCGACAGGAGTCGGTCGGTGGTGCGAGCATCGCCGCCCAACTCAAGAGCAAAGACGAGCAGGTTCGTAAGCACGCTGAGGCCGTGAAGCGGCAGTCCGACGCGATGGCGAAGTGCATGTCCAAGCGCGGCGCCCTGAAGCTCCCGAAGCTCCTTGAGCAGCGGCGTCTCGAGTACGGCATCACGGACGGTGCGTTCAAGTTTCAGCCCATCTTCGACCGCATCTACGTGCACCAGGTGAGTGAGTACGGTGAGCAGGCGGGCGGTTCGGATGGCCTCGTCGTGTTCACTGACCGGCAGTCCGCCGCTGACAAGGAGTCGTGCCCGCAAGGCATCCTCGTCGCCGCCGGGCTGCAAGCGCTGGACGCCCTGGCGAGCCACGGGGTGGAGCTTGGGCACATGTGCACGTTCATCCGGCAAGCGCCGTACAGGAAAGAAGTCGACCGCAAGGACGGCTACCGCTGGCACGTGCTGGTGTTTCAGGTGGGCGACTTGGATGGGTCGAGCGACCTGCGCGCTGCGTACCTGTCAGGCGAGACGCGCAACGAGTGGGACGCAAGCATCGGGGAGCACGTGCTCGTGGACAGGCGTGGCAAGCGGTGGAAGCCCAAGAGCGCGTTTCGTGGTGCGGACTACTGAAAGGGGACACGATGGCAGGCAAGAAGGGCGACGAAGAGGATAAGGTTGAGAAGCCGAAGGCGGACGAGCTTTCGGTTGACCCGCCCGCGAAGGACGAAGACGACGACGAGAGCGGCGTCAAGGCTGTCGAGACGCCAGAGCAGCGCGAGACCCGGCGTGAGCGTCGGCGCGAGCGTGGGAGGCTGCGCGACGACGCCAAGGCCGCGACCGACCGCGCAGATCGGCTCGAGCGCGAACTCTCGGAGCACCGGGCACGCACCGACCGCGAGATTCAGATGCTCCGTATGGAGCGCCTCGCCGAGAAGGACGACAAGGGCAAGGAAGACCCCATCCAGCGCGAGGTAGACGCCGTGCACGCCGAGGAGGACGCACTACTGGCCAGGTGGCGCGGGCTCACCCCGGAGCAGCAGGAGGCAGGGCGCGACGACTACGTGAACAAGATGCGTGCGGTCGAGCGCAAGAAGTACCAGGCGTACGCCAAGGGCGCGCAGCCGGCGCAGCAGCCGCAGATGAACGAGGCGCAGCACGCGCAGATGATGCTCCGCGGGAAGTACCCGCAGGTGTATGCGAACCAAGGCGCCATCCGTTGGGCGAACGCGCAATACAACCTACGTGTCGCAGAGGGTGGGCAGGACAGCACGCCGCTGGCAGAGGAAGTGATGCGCGACGCGATGGTGCGTTACAACCTGGGCACCCCGCCGGGAGCGTCGGACGCCGAGCGTCGCAGGCACATTTCCATCGGCAAGGGCGCCGGTGCGGGTGGCAACGGTAAGCCAAGAACCATAGCGATGACGAAGGAGTACAACGCGATGGCGGACGCCGCGTATAGTCACGTGAAAGATGAGAAGACACGTCGCGCAAAGTGGGCGCAAGAGGTCGGCCCGGGCCTTCTCGACGACGACTAGCCTTGGTAAGGTAGACGACCCCGCGCGGTGCAACCCGCCGAGGCCATGACCCACACGGAGGTACCCGCATGGATGAGAAAACGCTCGCACGGTTTTGGTCCAAGGTCGATAGACGCGGGACGGATGAATGCTGGCCGTGGACGGCCGGAAAGACCTGCGGCTATGGAGTGTTCTCCCCGGCCCACCATAGCCAGCGCAGGGCGCATCGCGTGGCGTTCGAATTGGTCAATGGCCAGATTCCAGATGGCCTCTTCGTATGCCACCGCTGCAACAACCCGCCGTGCTGTAACCCGGCTCATTTGTACATCGGCACGCACGCGGACAACATGCGAGACAGAAGGGCTAGCGGCCACTACGCGGTCGGCGACGCGCATCCTGCGCGGCTTCACCCAGAGCGTGTGGCTCGCGGCTCCGGTCATGGAAGATCAAAGCTAACAGAGGGTGACGTGCGCAGCCTGCGCGCGCGTTACGCTCTGGGAGGCGTCACATACGCGGAACTGGGGCGCTCCTTCTCCATCAGCGGCGGGCAAGCCAGCAAAATCATTAGAGGAAATGGCTGGTCTGCTTGCGACGCTTGACACGCCCTGCCACTGCATGTAGTGTCACTACAAATACGGCATCTAGCCTACTACCAAGGCGAAATGTCAGGTCGGCTCGGGTGGACGCCTCAACCACGCCAGTCTGAAACGCTCCGGGGCGGGTAGGTCGGATGACCGGAGCGAATGGGTGCAATCGGCGTAGCTGGAACGGTAGCTGGGAAGACCGGCCCGAAGCGACACGATCCACGCCATCGCCACGTTGACTCTGCGCCGCGTTGGTCGCGCATCGTCAACCAGGACCCGAAGTTCAAGTACGTGTACGTGTCGCAGGACGACACGCTGGCGATCCAGCAGTACAAGTACGACGGCTACACGTCGGTCCCCATGACTGAGAGCGGAGCGCGCCCGATGGGTGGCGCGACCGTGCAGATGGGGCAAGAGCAGACCGCGATGGGGATGCTGCTGATGCAGGTTCCCATCGAGCGCTGGGAGCAGATTCAACGCGAAGGTCCCGAAGGCGGCAAGGGCGCGGAACGCGCGACCTGGCTCGAGTCGCAGATGCTCAAGGCGCCTGGGCGCGAGTGGGACCCTTCCCGTGGTCGCCACGGCAACCGTCGTCACCGCCCGTCGCAAGGGCTGGAAGTCGTCAACGATTCGGAAATCGAAGGAGCGGAGGACTGACAGATGGCTGACAACGTTCGCAAGTACGGTTTCCGTTGGTGGAGTGGCAACACTTCCACAAGCCCGACGATCGTCCCGATGACGGTTGCAACCTCGCAGGACCACCAGGACGACACGTCCACCTCGGTCCTGATTCGTGAAGGCGACCCGCTCAAGCTGGTGTCCACCGGCGGCGTGAACATCTCGCTCACTGCGAACGGCACCTACGGCATCGCGATGGGCTTCGGTCCCGTGTGGGATGGCTCCAAGATGGCGTACCGGCGCACGTTCCCGAACACTCACGCGTGGGGAACCAACGAGTCACGCCGGCCGTGGGTACAGGTCGGGCTGGCGAAGTCAGGCATCTGGGAAATCGACGTGGACGACGCGACCACGGCGACCACGTACGCCGGGTACATCGCGCTCATCAACGAGAACTGCGACCACGTCGTTCCCGGCCACGCCACCATTGACCCGGTTGGTCGTGTGGCGGACCCGAGGCTCGATATCTCAACGCACCACACGTCCACCTACCGTGGCTGGCGCGTCGTGGGCATCAGCTCGACCGTCGAGAACAAGGACTTCTCGGGCGCGAACGTGAAGCTGCTCGTGGTGGTGAACGAGAGCCAGGAAGCCGGCGCAGTCATCGGCGATGGGACCTACACGGTCGCTGGCGTCTAAGGAAGGAATCGGAACATGTCGGTTTTCAGAAGCGCACTCGCAAACACCCTCCAGAAGACGCTGGACAAGCTTCCGATGGACCACTTCGACTCGAAGCTGGACCTTCGCAAGGTCTACGACGAGGACACGATGGACGGGGCGTACACCGACGACTTGGAGATCGGCGGTCCAGGCCTCGCCTCCGAGAAGGCGGAAGTCTCCGAGATCTCACTCCAGAGCATCGCGGAGGGCGCGTTCACCCGCTACATGGCGCGCACGTTCGCCTCCAAGGTCATCATCTCGGAAGAGGCGATGGAGGACGTGAAGTACAAGGAAGCCATCTCGGCCGGCAAGATGCTGAACGCCGCGATGTTCCAGACAGCGGATGTAGACTCCGCGCTCCAGTTCTCGCGCGCGTGGGACACGGGCTACACGTTCGGCGACGGGCTCGCGATGTTCTCGGCGAGCCACACGCTGCCACACGGCGGCACCTTCTCCAACACGCTCGCGACGGCGATGTCGCCCTCACGGGCGGCCATCATCGTGGCCGAGTCGCAGGCGACGGGCTTGCCCGGCCACAACAGCGTGACCGCCGGGTACATGCTGACCACCATCGTCTGCCCGAAGGAGCAGAAGGCGGCATGGTCGGTGGTGGTGAATTCCACGCACGCGCCGGAAGCCGGGCAGTTCAACGCCATCAACACGGTGAACCGCGACATGGACCTGACGGTCGTGTCGCTGAAACATTGGGACACGACCTCGACCAACTGGTTCGTCAAGACGGACTGTGAGAACGGCCTGCGCTGGCTGTGGCGCGTGAAGCCCAAGGGCCGGTCGTGGATCAACAACGACTTCACCGAGATGCGGTACGCCAACCGCGCCCGCTGGGCGCGCGGCATGTCGGACCCGCGCTGTGCCATCGGCTCGCAGGCGTAGGAGGCCACCGTGCTCTCAAACGGACTCGTACATCCACGCATCCCGCAGTACGCGGTGGGTGCTGGCATTTCCACCGAGGTCGGCACGTTCATCAAGAACGGCGAGGTCGTGGCCTACGTCCACGCGAGCGGGCGAAGCCTGAACCAGGACGAGGACATCAACACCCGCATCTACACGACCATCAACGCGGCCCTGGCCCTGTGCCGGGCGAGCCGTGGAGACATTGTGATCGTGCTGCCTGGGCACACGGAGAACGTGGACGCGGCGGACGACTGGTCCAACCTTGTGGCCGGCACGCGCATCATCGGGCTCGGACACGGGAATCTGCGCCCAGTGTTCACATGGAGCGCGGCGACCTCGACGGTTCTGCTCAACGTGGCGAACGTGAGCATCGTGAACTGCATCCTGGAAATGTCTGGCGACACGGACGTTGGCACCGCGCTGACGGTGGCGGCTCCGGTGACCGTCTCGGCGGCCGGGTGCAGCCTCGTCGGGTGCCGCGTCAACACGGGCGTGGACGCGGATAGGCTTTCCACCATCGCCATCACGACCACGGCGGACGCCGACGACTTCAGCATCGTGGACTGCTGGATTGAGGGCGCCATCCTTGCGGAGTCGACCACGCTGATTCGGCTGGTCGGTGCGGACAGGTTCTTTATGAGCGGGTGCTACGTGTACGGCGCGACCAGTTCGACCACGGTGGGCGTGCTCCAGATGCTCACTACGGCGAGCCTGAACGTGCTCATCGAGGACTGCATCTTCGTGAACAAGAAGGCGGCGAGCGCGCACGCGGCAACCGGCATGACGGCGGCCACGGGCGTCGTGAACCGATGCAAGTTCGGCATTCTCGACGACACCACTCTCCAGGGGTTCGACACGGAGGGATTGCTCCAATTCTTCGACTGCCAGGTTTCCAACCTGGAAGGCGAGGCTGGCGCGGCGAAGGCTCCTGTGAGCACCTGAGATCACGGCGCCACGGGCGCATGGTCCTTGGCGCGAGGCAACCATGCGGACAATCGGATTCGTTTTGCCCTCGCACGAACGCAGCGGTACCGCTGCATGCGACCTATGCGGTGTCATGTGGCATCGCTCGAAGCTCACGCGCAAGCGCAACGGGTTGTCGTACTGCCCTGACGACGTGTCCGAGACGGACGCGGTGACGCTCACCGAGGCGAACGCAGCGGCGGCTGGTCAGCGGCGCAGGCGCATCATGGGCGAGCCGGTGGGCGCCACGGACAGGACGGGCACCGACGACCCAAGCACCATCTACGGGAGCGACCTGGAGGCATGGTATCGCTCCGACCGTGGCACGTTCAAGGTGGGGACGGCGTGGGCGCTGGAGGACATGGCGCTGCGCAGCAAGAACCGGGTGGTCACCGTCAGCGGCGCCCCGGCCTACACGCTCCTGGGCGGGCAGGGCGGCACGCCGAGCATCGCATTCGACGGCGTAGACGACCAGATGAAGCTCGGCAGTGGGCTGACGCTTGCGGCAAGCGACATGACCGCGTGGCTGGTGGTGAAGGCTGGCACATGGGCGAACGAGAAGCCTGTCTTGTCGATGCGAAACGTGGGCGGCACGAGCGGTGCCGTTCTGTACATGATGACCGGCCCTGACCGCTGGTTGTGGGAGGTGACAGGCTCATCGGCCGTGAACGTCGCGAGCACGACGGGCGCGAACGATTCGAGCTACCACCTCATCCGTCTGCACGTGGACGGTGACTCGGCGGACACCATCGGCATCGGCGTGGACGGTGGAACGGTTGCGACCACAGCCTGGACGCAGACAAACCCGACGCTTTCGAGTCTGGAGCTGGCGACTGGGTGGGCCGGCGGCTGGGTCTACACGAGCATGACACTGAAGGAGTGCGCGGTGGCTGGCGTCGTGAGCACCTCCGCACAGGACGCCAAGGCGTTTACATATATCCGATCGCGCTACGGGCTCACGATCGCCGGCTCCACGGCGTCGACGAACACCGTCGTGCACTACACCAATGCCGCGAGCTGGCCATGACCGTATCCACGTCAACGGGCCGCGAGCAGACGGTCGGCCAGATTTGGCTCGACGCCTACCAGCTCGCCGGGCTGTACGAAGTCACGCAGTCGTTGCGGACAGCGGACAAGCAGCGCGCAGCAAGGTTCTCCGAGCGTATCGTTGACTCGCTCGCGATGTACAACGTCACCGCTCGGCAGCGCACGTTCGCCGACGTGACGCTCACGAGCGGCACGTACCGCTACAGCATGGCGAGCACGGTGCTGGATGTGATTGGTGACGGCCAGTACATCAAGGCGGGCACGGCTGACCTGACCAAAGCGTCGGGCGAGACGGCGGTGATCCAGAAGGACATCGAGACGTGGCAGCGCGTCAGCGCCAAGAACGCCACTGGCACCCCGAGCATCTACTTCGCCAACCGCGTCGCGACCACGGTGGCCGTGTGGTACTGGCCCATCCCCACCGAGGCAGGCACCGTGCGTCACATGGTGCAGCGACACCTCGCCGACATGAACGACGAGACGGCGACGCTCGACTTGGAGAACCACTGGCTCGAGTACGTGGTCTACAAGCTGGCCCACCGGCTGGCCGAGGCCAACAGCGTGCCTGGGACGAAGATTGACCGGCTGGCGACGGAAGCGGCGACGCTGCTCCAGGCGGCGCGGGCCTTCTCGAACCAGCACGTGGACAACTGCTTCTACTACGATCATCGGGTGGCGTAATGGCGGTCATTCATCTACCGAACGGTATTGGGCAGTCCGCGGGCGATTCGCTCGCCACAGTGTCTCCGTTGGAGGTCAACGGGAACGTCTGGTACGTGAACGCGAACCACTCCTACGCTCTGGACGCCGCCTCCCCTGCGGGTCGGAGCGAGTTGCGGCCGCTTCAGACGTTGTCCCAGGCGCAGGCCAGTGCCTCCAACGGGGACATTATCGTGCTCATGGACGGGCACACCGAGACGTACACGGGCGTCTTCACCATCACCAAGAACGTGTGCATCGTCGGCGGTGGCTCGTCCAGCGGCGTGCCCACGGTGACGTTCACGAACAACTCGGCGGCGGGCGTGATGTTCTCGTTCACTGGCAGCGGGCTCCAGGAGCTTCGCAACGTCAAGATTGCCGTCAACGCGCAGACGAACGCACAGGCAAGGCTCAGCAACGCCAACACGGGTGTGCTGCGGTTGGCGGGCTGCTACTTCCAGTGCGGGGCCACCGATACCGGGCCAGCACTCCTGAACACGACCAACGGGGTGAACATCCACCTCAAGAACTGCACGTTTGTCTCGACGGCCACAAACGCCGGCTCGCGGCCCGAGTCAGCCTTCAAGGTGTCAGCGGCCATGACGACGCTGCTCATGGATGGCGTCGTGTTCGACAACGGCACGGTTGGGTTCAGCAACACGTACGCGCTCTCCATCGGAGCGGCGGTGACGGCGCTGGCGGCAGAGAACATGTCGTTCTTGCGTGGCGCAGACGCGAGCATCTTCGAGACGGCGGTTGGTTACCTCGCCGCGACCACCGCGACGGGTGCACCGCGCATTGACTGGGCGGATGTAGCGTAATGCACGCGATAACCGCGCTCATCAGTGGCATCCGGGGCGCCGAGTCGGGCACGGCGGAGTTGTACCGTCGCGGTACGAGCACGCGCGCGACCTGGTACACGTCGTTCGAGGGTGACGGCGCAACCTCGACGGGAGCGGACATCACGCTCGACAGCAACGGCGGGTATGAGTTGTACGTCGACGAGTTGGTCGACGTGGTGGCGAAGTCATCGACGGGCACGACAGTCCGCAGCTTCACGGCGGGTGATTCGTCACCAGTGGTGGAGGTACGCAGCTCGAGCTTCACGGGCACGAGCTACACGTCGGCCGCGTCGGCGGTGAGCAACCCGACCACGTTGCAGGCAGTGCTCGACCTGTGGAACGACAACGCCGGCAACACCTCGGCGGCGATCGACTGGAAGGTCCTGCTCGACGGCGCCTCCACCAGCCTCTTCACGGCGCTGGGGCGGCTGACTGGCCCCCTTTGGTACAACGTCAAGGACCCGACGTACGGGGCGCTCGGGGACAACTCGAACGACGACACGGCCGAGATTCAAGAGGCCATCGACGTGGCGGCGGCGGCCACCTACGGGGGCGTCGTGTACCTGCCGCCTGGCACCTACAAGGTGTCAGCGACGCTCACGCTGCCGGCAGACGTGAGTCTTCAAGGTGCTGGCCCGGTCAGCACCTTCCTGACGATGGACCACGCCTCGAACGCGCTCATCAGCGTGACGGGCTCGACGGCGCGTGACAGCCAATTCATCCGCGACATGCGCCTCACGGTGTCGCAGGCGAATACGGGGAACCTCATCACCGTGGGCGCAGGCTCCCGGTTGATCGTGGATAACTGCGACATTGGCGCAGGCACAAACGTGAACGGGGACTGTATCGGCGTGGTCACCAGCGCCAGCACGCGCCTGACAATACGCGACTGCATCCTGCGGTGGACGAGCGCCACGGCGAGCGCCATCAACTGCGCGGGCGCGATGGCGCGTGGCGTGTTCATCAACTGCATCTTCTCGCCGCCCGCGGCGTGCAGCGCCACCAACGGCTGGGTGTACGGCCGGGACATCGACTTCATCGGGTGCCGGTTCGACTGCGCCGCGGCAACGTCAGGAACGTGCTCGGTTTACAAGGCGAACAGCACGACCCTGGACGCCACCATGACTGGCTGCAAGTTCGAGGGCTCAGGCGGCGCTACGGTGACCGGCATGGAGCTTGGCTCGTACTTGGCGGCGTCGAAGTTCATCGAGTCAGGCAACAGCGCTCCCGGCTACGAGGACACAAACTTCACCCTGTACTCCTACACGGCGCTGGTCGCGCAGGCTGCTGCCGACGTGCAACTCGTAACAAGGGAGACGCGGAACTACTACTTGGAAAGCAACGCGGCCAGTGTCGCCCCGGACGCGAAGCAGTACGGTTCTATCCATGTGCATGCGACCGGGACGACGCTGGCGACAGTGACAGTCACCGGAATGGCTCCGCAGGGCGCCAGGCTGATGTTCATCTACACCGGCGCTGGCACGACCTCCATCACGTTCGAGCAGAGTGTTGAGGCGGGCACCCTAAACCTGGACCTGACCAACCAAGTAATCACAAACAACTTCACATCGTCCGCGCTGTTCATGGCCACGAGAAACGATGCGCCGACTGGGTACTGGCTCCACGTCGGAACGCCTGCAAACAACGTCTCGCTATGATCGAGCCCATCCCACTCGCGCCTATGCAGCAGTCCGGCCTGGAAGTTCTGGCCGGCGCCTCACCTGCCGCGTTCAACCTCGTGGCCGACCGTGCGGGCTCGGTGCGCCGTCGCCCAGGCATCAAGGCACACGCTGGGGTGCCCAGCGGCGTCGTGGACGCGGCCGGGCTGGACGTGCTGCACGTCGCCAGCGGCGGCGGTTTCTACGCCGTGGGCGGGCAGTCCGGTGGGCGTACCATCTACAAGATTGGCACGACCGCAACGGCTTTCTCAGGGGCGGACGCGGAGTTGGCGGGCACGGCAGCTCGCGTGACGGTAGCGGAGACGGAGGCGATGCTTGTCATGTCGGCGGGCACGCAGACGCAGAAGGTAGTGTTCGCGACGGAGGACTCATCGCGGCTTGGCGGTTCGCCACCGCACGCCACGCACGTCATCGCGCATGGTGGCAGGGTGCTCAGCAACAACCTCATCGAGGGCAATGACCGCGTGGACTACTCGGGCGTGGCCACGGGCTCGTCCATCACCGGCCACCAACAGTGGGGAGGCGCGGGCACGAGCAGCTTCTTCAACGCCAAGGGCCGGCCCGATCCGGTACGTGCGGTGCATGAGAACACGAACGAGGTGTTCCTGTTCGGCAGCACGAGCATGCAGATTTTCTCGCCCGATGCGACGGACGTGTACGTGCCGTCGGCGACGCGCGAGTACGGCTGCATCGCGCCCTACTCGGTGGTCAAGGACGACGACAGCTTCGCGTGGCTCGACGACCGCCGCAGGTTCATCAAGTCGGACGGCC
>ERZ1292637.579-Hain-H14-01um-R3-579-length-19578-cov-6_pt1 | contig 19578 bp, 22 predicted proteins | sample MGYA00564405_ERZ1292637 | MGnify/ENA primary metagenome ERZ1292637 (study PRJEB36523, sample SAMEA6512645) | groundwater metagenome | collected 2019-01-09 | study: AquaDiva: Metagenomics assemblies of 32 groundwater samples | reverse complement strand
CAAGGATTTCCTCGGCCTCTGGGACGAAAAGGTGCAGCGTATCGGGGGAAAGTCCGTACCGAATTCGCCCGGCCCGATGATGGCGCGCGCGATAAAGGAACGCTTCCAGGTGGGGAAGGAAGACCCAAGTGACATCGGCGGCGAGATGGCCATGGCCCAGGCGCAGCCAACGCTCACTGGCGGCGAGCAGCAGGATAGCCTTAAGTCCCTGCCAGGGTATGACAAAGACCGCCTCGCGCGCGCTGATAAGCTCTCCTCCCAGTGGGGCGAGACTGCTAAGAACGCGAACAACTGGGGCGATGTGATAAACGCCCTTGTCCAGTCCGGCGCCGGGGCCTACATGCGGAGCGAGGAGGGTGGAAAGAAAAAAGCATCCGACGACGCCCTCCGCTCCGGGCTGCAGGACTCTGGCGGTGATCCAAAGCGCATCGGGCAGTTGTTCCTGTCCTCGCAAGACCCAAGCGTCCAGCTCAAGGGCGCGGAAATCCTGCAAAAGGTCAACGCGCCGAAGGAAATGCTCAAGGTTGCGGCCGGCGAAACGATCTACGATCCCAACACTGGCAAACCTGTTTTCACAGGGCAGGCAAAGGAGGAAGCTCGCACTCCGGATATGAAAGAGTACGACTTCGCCATGCAGGAACGCCAGCGTGCAGGGTCCGCAACGATGCCGTTTGAGCAGTGGAAGAAGGAGACCAAATCCAGCGGCGTAACGATCAACAACGCCGGGGAGAAAGCTGGCAGCGTCGAAATGGGCAAGCTCTTCGCCAAGCGGTATGATAATATCCAGTCGGCGGCGGACAACGCCCAGGAAACCCTTGCGAATACGGACCAGCTCAAGGCTGGGCTGGAAATGGGGACGCGTACCGGCGCGCTCGGGGAGTTCGAGGGCACTGTCCGCTCCTACGCGCAACTTCTTGGCGTGGGGAACGTCGAAAAGCTGGCCGGGGCTGAGCTGATCAATGCAACTCGGAATAAGATGTCCCTCCTCATGCGTTCGCCGGACTCCGGCATGGGGATGCCCGGCGCGTTATCGGACAGGGATTTGAAATTCCTTAAAGACGCTCAGCCTGGACTCGAACGCTCTCCGGTTGGCAATTCTGTAATGATCGACGCCATCGAGCGCATGGCCCAGCGGAAGCTCGACACTGCGCGGCTTGCGGATGAGTATGTCGCTAAAAACGGCCAACTCGACGCAGGGTTCAACACGCAACTTCGGACATTCGCAGCTGAAAATCCCCTCTTCGAGGAAGGCTGGGGACAAATGAAAGGCCCGGAAGCCCCGACAGCTTTGCCTCCGGCAGTCGATCCGGCCAGCGGTATGCCCGAGCAAGGCGAAATGGGCGCAATCGCACGGCCGGCTAGCAAGGTCGAATACGACGCCCTTGATCGCGGCACGCTGTTTATCGACCCTAACGGCATGACAAGAAGGAAACCCTAACATGGCAGAATGGTGGGAAGACTCGCCGGTCGTTACAGCAGCCATCCCGCCAAACTCTGCGGGGGATGAGGGCAATTGGTGGGAGAAGGCCCCGGAGGTGCAGTCTAAATCCGGGGCCGAGTATGCCGAGGGCGTGGCGCGCGCTATTGCCCAGGGGTTAACGGCTGGGTATGGGGACGAGATTGCTGGCGTGCTGGGCAAGGTCGGAAATACCTTAGGTCGCGCGGCGGGGATGGATATCCCAGAACAAACGTATAAAAGCACACGCGACGCCGTTCGCGCAGACGATACGCGCTTCACGCAGGAGCATCCAGTCGAAGCAATTGGCGGCAGGGTCGCTGGTTCCATGGTCGTGCCCGGCGGTGCGATGAAGCTTCTTGGTGGGGGGCTTGGGACTGCTGTAAGCCTTGGAGCTGCCGGAGGCGGACTGTCCGGCGCCGGTAATGCCGAGGAGATGAAAGACGTTCCTGTTGAAGTCCTGAAAGGCGCAGCGCTTGGAGGTGGAGCAACCGCCGGGGCCGCCGCAGTTATTCGCGGAGCACAAGCCGCACTACCCTCAGCTTCCGAATACGCGCAGATATTCAAACTTCCGCTCTCCACGGCCCGCAAACTAATGCGCGAAGCTAAGGAAGCGCCGAAGGTGGATATCTCGACCTTCGTACCCAAGGCAGCCTCAACCCAAATGGCCACGCCATCCGCGCGCGATTTACCGTGGAACGTTATCGAGAAAAACCCAATCCCGTATAATCAGGGAGTATCGGACGCTTTCTTGGATAAAATGCATAAAGGTGCGCTACAACTCCAAGCTGAGTATAAGAAAAAAATCTTCGCGGATTACCTTCGAAACCTCGGCGCAACGTCTGCCGGACAGGTGCCTCCGGCAGTCACTGGGGCAGTTGACGACGCCTTCGGGGCTCCATATCAATATTGAGTGAGGAGTGTATAGCAGCAATTCAGGATGGTTCCTATACACTCTCGCACATCCCCTAACTCTTTGAGGGTTTCCTATGCCAATCACTGGCTCAGCGCCGAATAAAACCTACGTCCGTTCGGACGGCACACGCACAGGCGCGGCAGTTTGCGCCCAGGAGAAATCCGCGCTATTAAACGACACGGCCGCACTCGCGGACAATCGGGAGAATGACCTAGCCCTCGGCATCAACGTGATGTTGATGAAAGACGGCGGTAACCAGCTCACTGGCGACATCCCCGCGAACACACATAAGTTCACTGGCGTCGGCTCTGGCACGGCTTCTGATCAATGGGCGACAGTAGGACAAATCCAAGCCGGTAGCCTTATCTACGCCCAGGCTGCTGGAACCGGCGACGCAATCACGCTCGACTTCTCGCCGAACATAGTACTCACCGCTGGGCAGGTCTTGATCTTCAAAGCTACCGCGACGAATACTGGGGCGGCTACAGCTGCGTCGGACGGCGGATCGGCGATCGACATCAAAAAAGGCAAGGCCGGCGCAACAGCGCTTGTCGCTGGAGATATAACCTCCGGCGGAATGTACGGGCTTTTCTACGACGGCACAAACCACCAGCTCCTAACCCTTAGCACCGGCAACGAAACCAACGTCCTCGCCCTCAACGCCCTAACTGGTGCGGCTGATAAGCTCCCGTACTTCACCTCCTCAACCGCGATGGCATTAGCCGACTTCTCTGCCTTCGCGCGGACCCTCCTTGACGACGCTGATGCGGCCGCTATGCGCACAACCCTCGGGAGCGTTATCGGCACGAACGTCCAAGCATTCAACGCGAACCTCTCGCAGCTTGCGGGTTTGAGTCTCGTCGCCGATAGGCTGCCATACGCGGACGGGACAGGTACGCTCGCCCTCGCGACACTGACGGCCTCCGGCAGGAATTTGCTCGATGATGCTTCGACCTCCGCGCAACGGACAACCCTCGGCCTCGCGATTGGGTCGGATGTCCAAGCCTTCGACGCAGATATCCTCAAAGCCGACGTAACAGATACCTTAACTGTCGGCTATAACGCAACCGAATTCGCGGCCGGGACGAAATCCTCCGGGACCTTCACACCTGATCCAGCTAGCGGTAATTTCCAGTCCGCAACCAACGGCGGGGCGCATACCTTGGCGCCCCCAGCTAGCACATGTTCGATCGTCATCCAATACACGAACAACGGCTCGGCCGGCGCGATCACAACTTCTAGCTTCACCAAAGTGGACGGGGCCTTCACCACGACAAATGGCGACGATTTTATGTGCTATATCGTGAGGAATAATGGGTTTTCGCACCTGAACATTGTGAGGATGCAATGAGCCTTTTACCGGTCTATTCACCTGCATTTATGGTTTCGCTGTTTGCGTCGAACACGATTGACAATTCGGAGACAATCACCTGCCCAGCAAACGTCGAAGCGGGTGATCTTATCGTTTTGCTAGACAGGGCAGATGACGGACTTCTTGTCTCCAAAGTCATTCCCAGCGGCTTTACTGAAATAGTGGATACAGATAGCGGCGTAACCCTCAGGATGGTTGCCAGCTACAAGAAGGCAATCGGCAACGAAGGCGGCAGCACTCTAACCGGAATGAATTCCAGCGGACAAGAAGGCAAAATGTTGTACGTCTTCCGTCCGAATTTCAAGGCGAATTATGCGGTTGCTGACGTCGGCGGGCAGGAGGCAAGCGGAGCGCCAACCAATCAGACTATCACTTCTGGCTCCAGTGCGACAAAGAGGCCGGTCATAGCCTTTGGCTGCTTCGGCGTATATAATGGCAGCATAAACAATGCCATTCTTACGCCAAGTGCGGATGGGTCAATTACAGCACTCAGCGCGGGTCAGCTCTCGTACAGGATTATGGGCCTTAGCCCTCCAACAGACGTCGTTGCCAGCATGAACGATAGCGGCGAGATAAACATCATGCAAAGCTTTTATATCGAGACGTCCTGATGGCCGCTGCATGCGGCTAGGAGCTTCACATGCCCTTGAACTTCTCCTCGCTCAAAAAGCCTGTAAACGATCAGGTTATCGACCCCGCCACCGGCGTTCTGCGCCAAGAATGGCAGCTTTATTTCAAGCAACTCACAGAACAACTCAACGGCGCGGTAGGGGAACTCGGGGCCGGAACCGCGCCGACAGACGGAGAATACATCGTTGGCGCGGCCAATGCAACTCTATCCGCGGAACGTGTCGCGACAGATACCACGACAATCGACGCGGACATGGGCACGGCCGGGCAAGCCAAATGGAATGTGCTCGAAGTCCCCGGCATCGGCGGCAATGGCCTAGTCGCGCGCACGGCAGCCGCAACCTACGCTGCGCGCACACTTACGCCTCCGGCAGCTGGCATTGGGGTAACAAACGGCGACGGCGTCGCGGGAAATCCAACGTTATCGCTCGCGAACGATCTCGCCGCGCTTGAGGGCTTAGGCTCCACAGGCTTCGCGGCGCGGACAGCCTCCGACACCTGGGCGCAGCGTTCGATCGAAGCCCTGTCCGGCATCGTTGTGACCAACCCGGCGGGCGTTGCCGGAAATCCCTCACTTGCGGCCACAATCAAGCGCAGAAGCATAACCGATATCACCTCAGGCGGAACAATCACCCCAGCCGATCGTTCGGTACGCGTCCGAATCCTCACCGGCACCGGCACGCTGGCGTTCGATCCTTTGGCGACTTTAACCGATGGCTTTTGGTGCATAATCCACAATGTCGGAACTGGCAACGTCACGCTAAACCCAGACGGCGCAGAAACAATCGACGGCCTTACATCCTGGGTCCTCTACCCAGGCGGAATGATCATTGTCCAGGTTACCGCCGCCGACATCACAAGCTTTCTCCTCGCCCCTATGCAGGTTACGTTTGATAGCTCCGGCACATTCACAAAGCCCGGCTGTGGAACGTTCTGTGAGGGGGAGATTTGGGGTGGTGGCGCCTCCGGCGGTAAAGGCACCACCAACTTAGCGGCGGGCGGCGGCGGGGGTGGAGCTTGCGTCCCGTTCAAATTCCCGCTATCCGCCATCGGCACAACTGAAACTGTCACCATAGCTTCTGGCGGCAACTCGCAAACCACCGCCTCGACTAACGGCAACGTCGGCGGGAACTCAACCTTCGGCGCGCTCGTCACAGGCTACGGCGGCGGCGGAGGATCGGCAGCCGCAAACGGCCGCGGAGGTGGCGGTGGTGGGGCGCTTAGCGCCGGGACGGCAACTGGTGTCGGCGGCCAGCCATTCCTAACCCTCGCGGATGGAGCTTTTAGCCCGACCACTAACGGCGTTGGGCTCGGCGGCGGGTCCGCCCCACAACTTGCTGGCGCTTCGGCGAACGGCTCCGGCTGGGGTGGAGCGGCTGGCGGCGCAGGCGATGCGGCAACTGGCGGCGCCGGTGGTTCATCGGTTTGGGGTGGCGCTGGTGGCGGCGGCGGCGGAGATACAACTGCCGGAGGCGCAGGCGGTACGTCAGTCTTCGGTGGCGCAGGTGGTGCAGGCGCAACGGATGCTGCGAATGGCACGGGCGGGTCCCAACCCGGTGGTGGTGGCGGCGGAACCGAGAATGGAAACAGTGGCGCCGGAGGGAACGGTCGCCTTAGAATAAGGATTTATTAACATGACGCGTTGGGCTTTAGTGCGCGAGAGTGACGGCGGGATTACGAACCTTATCGTGCTTGAAAATTTAAAGGACTACAACGTTCCCGAAGGTTTTGCGCTGATCGAGGACAACGGCGAGGCGCAAATGGGAGGGAAGTGGGAGAACTCTAGATTTCATCCAGCCCCAGTTGAGGTACTTCCTGAAATTCCACCTTCACTCGAAGCGCGGGTTGCGGCCATTGAGGCTGAACTTCGCGCAATTAATTCACGTTAGCAAATCCCCAGGAGTTTTTCGGAGATGTATCATATGTCAAATGGGCAGGGAAAGCATAACGTTTCCGAAAAGGTGGAGGTCACCGAAAACATCCAAACGGCCCCGATTATTAATATCGACAACAAAGGGGCAAAGATTCAGCTTGAGTGGAAGCACATTGTCGTGGCGTTTGGATTGATCACGTCCTCGCTCGGAACAGTTGGCCTCGGCGGATACTTCTTTATGCCCGCGAAACAAGCGGACCTCGATGCGGTGAACGTTACAGTCAAGCAACTTCAAGTCTCTGTGGACGCATTGGGAAACTCCATCGCGCAGCTACAGAACGCAGTCGAAAATATTGTAAGGCAGCAGCCCGCAACCGTCAGCAGCTCGAAGCCTGCGAAAAAATCGGCGGCACGGTAAAGGACTGGCGGGGGGACGGTAGCCTGCGCGAAGGGGATAAGAAGGTTGGGAGTAGGTAGACGTAAAATCCCCCGGAAAGGTGCGGGCCTCGCCGGGGGTTTGATTAGGCGGCTAGTGGGGAATCGGGGAAGTCAAGTCTAGTCACGCACTCTTCGATGGCGGCTTCGATTACGTTGGAGTTGTTGCGTTTTATGTCTGACCAAGCTACAGATTTCTGGCGGTCGACAGCTCCGGCATAGTCTCCGGCGATTAATCGGCGTGCTTCGATATTCACGCCGTTATAGTCGAAGGAAAGTTTGAGCACAAGCGGATCGCTGGCATACCGCGCATCGGCTCTGTCTTCGCTGATGCGGTTCTTGGCATAGATCGCGGCAGACATTAAACGAAATTCGGTGGAGTCTGTCATACGCGGCCTGCTTTTTCGATGGCGTCGAGGGTAAGTTCGTGACGCTGTAGGGCGGTTAGCTGGTTGGTCGGTACGTGGGTGAATAATGGGCGATTTAGTAGGTTGGCGGTATAAACCACACCATCGTAAAGCATTAGGCAAAACCCGTGGAACATGTCATAGATAATCGCAGCCGCGAAGATTGATAGGCCGACCGGCGGCAGGACGAAGCATAGAATAATGGTGAATAGGTGCGTCACCATCTCGATGCCAGGGAAAAATTCGCTGTCGGGGCGCTTAGTCGTCAAGCACCCGAGGAAGAAAAAATAAGCCAAGGCGATGCATATAAAAATCATGGCAGCTCTCCTATTTAAGATTAATTTCGATTTTGTTCGTTCTATCTTGCACAAGTACGGCCAAGATAGCAACTATTTCTTTTAAAAGCTCCAGGGCTTGTAGCGTCCCTGGCCCGCGCTGCTCGACGACTGGAAGCAGCCCCTCGGCGCGCTTTATGCGCTCTTCCAACGTCATCTAACCAAACCCTTCGCGCGTAAATTATTCTCGATGACGTTTTGGATATTCCAGGCATGATGCTCCAACGCATCCGCGAAGACTTTGTCAAGCGACTTCAGCGCCATTGCCATAAGCCCAGCCTCGACGGTTTGTTTTATGTGCGCCTCAATATCCGCCGCGTGGCGTTCCGCAACGATTAGTGCGTGCTTCTCCATGATGGGCTTGAAGGCTTCGATGACCATGGCCTGGAATGCCGAAGGCTCGGGTTTGTAAACTGGATTATACCCAGTCCCAACATTTTTCTGCGTTTTCGTGAAGAATTCATCTTCAACCACGCGCTTCACCATATCCGCGACAGCTTCCTCCGGGAGGAGAGAGCCTATGTCGTCGCGGAGCTTTGCTTTGACCCGCTCAAGGAATGTTTCCATCGGGGTCGGAAGATTTGCAGCCATGCAGCAGCCTTTCGATTACGCGGCGAGGTATAAGATTGCGCCGTTGCAGATGAGATGGAGTGTATTATCCGCGATTATGTACAGCCACACTGCCAACCATGGCGGAACATCCTCCGGGTAGCCCGTCGGGGTTATCGGCCCCCGCATCCCGTTCTTCGCCCAGACTACGTATTTCGCTAACGAGTGCCGATCGATCAGGTAATGGCTCGCCCAAATGCACAGGATTGCTGTTGGATTCGTCGTTATGAGCAGGAAGGGTAAGGAGTATAAGATTGTGTGAATTAGACACGGCAAATCTCGCTTAGTTTTATTCTGCGCCATCCAGTGGGATTGGAGGAGGTAATCTCCGACGAGGTGGAGGAGTATTTGGTCGGCGGTTATGAACATTATGGGCTACCTAATGCGCATGATTTGACAAGATAAATTTCGCCGGTTTTGGTGTCGGTAAAAATCCCGTAACCAGCGCGGCGAACAGCGGTTTCGAGCTTGTGGATATCCTGATCCGTTAGCGCGATTGGCGCCGCGTCGCTATCCAATTGTGGACTGTCGTGATATTCCACGGCCGCGCGTGCAATAAGATTATCGTCGGTTTTATACATCCTCTCGGCCGCGCTGAACCCACGCTTATACGCAGCCATGTCTACTTCTTCAAGTCGCGCCTTTTCTCGCAGAGCCTTGGCCGCGCGTGCAGATGCTACGTCGAATTCACTAGCTTTTGCCACATCCTCCAACCCAATTTGAATGCCAAACATCTGCAAGGATGTGACCTTGTTAGGTTCGCGATAGCGCTCGTCCTGGCTAGAACGATACAGCTCAAGCGCCATGGAGGTTAGTGTCGCTCGGTCGACCTTTACCCACATATCTGTCGTATACGGATGACCTTGGCTTAACTTATGCCAAACAAGCGCGAAAGTATCGAACCATGTGCGGGGGAAAGCACGCTGGATGGCCGTGGCGCGCTCAATCGCATTTGCGAACCAGCCAAGTAATACGTGCTCGTCCGTTCCCGGATTGACCCGGCAATACTCTTTCGCCCACTCGGCCGCGTCCAATCCCACACGCGTTAGAAACGTCCCGCTATCCTCGTCCGGCTTGACGATTTTATTCCACGGCTTAAATTCCTGCAACTCCTGTACCGTCGGCCATTGCCCGCGGAATGTCCAGGCCCGGTCATCGATGGTCACCAACGCCGGCGGCTTTTCTGTCGCCCAGGAGATTTTGTTATACACGTGGGAAAGAAATTCGACTGAATACCTTGGATTCGGCTCGACCATGACATTCTTCAGCCAATCCTGCATGGCTTTTTGGCCGGGTATGGTGCGTGAGCGCGAGGAGAACACTGTTATAGAAAAATGTTCAACGTACTTCACCAACGCGTCGATAAGCCCTTCCACCGGCCCATCGAGAATTTCCTCCGGAGAAGTCCACTTCTGATCATACCTATGCATGACGCCGTCGAAGTCAAGGCAAATCGTGGGTTTGAATTTCATTTCGGCAGCCTTTGGTTTATGCGGTTTCAGTTTCGTAACGCTCCGCGCCCTCGCGAACTTTGTCCCGTGCGGCCTGGACATTTGCGTTGAAGGTACGGTATGGAATCGCTAATTCCCTTGATGCGGATAAGCAATTTCCGCCGTGTTTGTCGAACATATCGAGGCACATTCTTTGCCGCGCGGTTAGAGGGCGAACCGTTTTAACTCTACGCGTCGGTATTTCGTGTTTCTTCCGCATGTCTTTTTCTCCGTCTGTCCGCCGCCCCTCGACCTTCGCGCGCCTTCGTAAGCAAGGGGTTCGTGGGCTGGGTGGGGGGTTGTATCTTGCAAATGCGCGGTTTGCAAGATTGAATTACAACGTCGAAATATCATGCCCAGGCGGGAGAAGCTTATCCGTGTAGATAATTTTGCCGATGTTTGTGTGGCAAATATTCCCCCGCCAGCGGGTTAGCCGGAAATCGGTTGCGAGGAGGGCGAGGAGGAATAGGTCGTGGGAGACGTGAAAATGACCTTTATCATTTTGAAACGCTTGGCGGATGCCGTAGGAGGTTATCCTGGCGTTGGCGGTGGGTTCTTTGACTTGCTGCCGGAGCCATGTGGTGATTTCGGAGAAAAGAGGGGCAGAGATTTCGGTTATGTCGAGTTCAAGCCCTAAAGCCTTTGCGCGGGATAGTAAAGCAGGGAGGGGTTCCATGGAATTGCGGCCTTTACGTATAGTACTTGACTCCGGCAACTAATCCGCCGGAGCAAACTGTGGGAGAGTTAGGAAAGGAATTGACGGGAGTGGGGTGTAATGGTCAAATAATGCGCGTTGTTGTGAGGTCATGTTTTCTAGAGAGGTGAAGGTCCAATTCGCTTCAAATTCATGGAAGGTGAAATCAGGCCAAATTTTACGCCACTTCGCGCGGAGGGTAAGTAAATCCGGGAGGGCGATGTACAGCGCAGACTTCCCACATTTACTCAGCCTAAGCTGTGTGTATAACAATCTCGAAGCAGTTCCGCTAACGTATTTTTCCCCTCGACCTTCTGCGAATCCCATCGCGTAGTCCTGCGCGTCGGAGAGAAGGATCGTTAACGTTAATCCGCTTCGGTGTAATCTTCTCGGCATCACGGGGATGGGTATGAGGCCTGTAGCAATTATTGCGTCGAACCATCTTTCGCGGTGCGGTAGAGTGAGGCGGGTGTAGTGGAAGGTTTCCATAATTTAATTATAGGCGGTAAAATTTAATTTTGCAAGCGGATTTTTCATTATCGCGCTAAAGTTGTACTTTCATTTTTTACGCCGGGAGATAGCGGGTGGAGAATTAGAGTTTTTTCTTCAAATAATTTTAATATAGAAAAGCATATTCATTTTCTATACTAATTTTATTTGAAAAAAAAACCCAAACTCTCCACCCGACAACTCTAGGCTGTACCGAATCCGGAAGGTTGTACCCAGCGTCGCCGCTTTTGTTCCCCTTCCGGACCTCCTTTACCCCACTCAGTTAAGAGTTTCTGGCTTTTCGGTTGCGAAGGGGGTGTTGTATTCCCCTTCCAAGATTTTCTCCATGAACACCTTTTTCTCCTCCTCCTTCATAACCCCCCGCGCTGCGAATTCCCAGGATTCGTTTTCCCAGTCCTTACGATATCTAAATCCACTGGATTTCGGATACATTTTGAGCCAACGCGCGCGAAGGTCGGGGAGAGGAGGGAGGGAGAATAAGGTTTTGCCCCTGCCGCAATCTTCGAGTTCAAGTTGCTTTTTTAACAGTTGTGAAGCCATGCCAGAGCGCGGACGTCCACCATATTTCCGGCAGAATAGCAGTGCGAAATCCTGCGCGGAGGTTTTAGAGAAGGCCGTGACGGAAGTGCCATGGATTAGTTTCAATTCTGTGACAGGGATTGGAAAAAACCCGCTTTCCACGATGTCGTTAAACCACTCATCTTCGCCTTTGTCAGTCTCCTGCATAAGTTTCCGCATCTCCTCGGTTTCATGGCCGGGGAACGGAGAGAAGTTTGTCAAATCCGTTGCGAGGAGTTCCGCGAGAAGGGAGGAAGGTCCGCCGTTTTCAAGCTCCTCATATACCGGATGATAATACGCGATATTTGCCGCTTGCCCAGCTACGCCTGGAGAATATTTACTGTCGGTTTTCATAAACGTATACCGACGTTCATCGTCTGTAACCCTCAGTGGTCGGTTATCGTTGGTGAAGATCAACCACATCGAAAACTTAGGCGCTTCAAACTGCTTTGCGTGTTTCGGCTCGACAATAATCTTCTCCTGCGTAATCAAGGGCTTCATTTTATTCTCTTCCCGCGGGTCTTGCATGAACAAAACCTCGTCGGAACACTCAATAATCTTCCCAACCCGCATGGTGTTATGCTTCGCTTCGAGCTGGGCTTTGGTGTCAAACAACACACAATTCCCTTCCCCGAACGCCTTGCGGAGGTATTCAAATAGAAGATTTTTCCCTGTCCCTTTCGGCCCGTAAATAATGCACGCAGCTTTCGAAACACTCAACGGATTCTGCGCCTTATACGCGACCCAGTTCCAGAACCACGTATAAAGGTCATCCCTATCCGCGCAGATGACCTCCTTCACAAACTTCTTGAACGCCTCGGCTTTTCCGGCCGTCCCCTTCTCCGGCAGCCCAGCCCATACGTTCATCCGATCGAACCCATCTGCGCCCCGGATGAAAGTTTTCGTGTGGTCTATATGTGCCGTCATCCCCACAACGCTTCTTCTCCCCGGAGCCTCGCACCAGAACTCAAACGGGTTGCGCTTTTTCGGTTCCCCATCCTCGTTTAGCACATACAATGGCTTATTCGCGTATTCCAGCATCAACTTATCCGGCTTAACCGCAAGCACCTCCCCCGGGATGCGTTCGTAAAACTCCGAGGTCGTCGCATCTTGCCGCACCGCTAGGCGTTGGTTTAGATTCTCCACCACCCCCTCCTTCGCGAGGTGATACAAACTCACCTCCGTAACGCTATCATCCTTCTCCCCGCGAAATGCGTTATATTGTGCCTCAAGTTTTTTCTTATCCCTCTCCCCTTGCGCCTTATCCCACCAAACCTCGCTCCACTTATCCCAAATCTCCAACCCATCAGTTGCGCCGTTATCCCAGTCATGCAACGCCATGCCCACCTTCAGCCACGTGGCCCTATCTTTTGGCGGAGAAATCCACGATAACCAATTCTCCACGTGGTGCGCCTCGATGCTCGTCTCGCCCTGTTTCTTCCGGCGCTTTTTTCCGGAATTCCCGGTCGATGAACCGCTCGTATTCGTCTTGCTGTCCGCATTCGAGGTTGAGCCAGTCGACGAGGTCTTCTTCGGACGCCCAGCCGCGAACAGTTCCGAAAACTTGGCGTTCGGCTTTGGCGTTTTTCCGTCCTTTGTCGTTTCCCACTTTCCGAACTCCCTTTCGCAAGCGTCTGCGCCGAACTGCGCAATTAAGTCCTCAAACAACTTTCCTTGAAACGGAGCGTCCGCCCCGCCGACAGCTTTGGCCAGTGCTTCCAACACATTCCCGGCCGGGCTTTCTTTACGGGCGCGCGCGAGGTCGAGTGGCAGGACAACCGCTGTCGAGCCTAGGTCTCTTACAGTCGCAAGTTCTTCCTCCGTGGAGACGCTGATAGTCGTCATCCCCTTCCGCAGCGCGTCCTGCCAAACTGTTGGCAACGTTGCGACTGGCGCGCCGTCCGCACCCTGTCCAGTAAACTCATATTTCCCAGCTTCGGTGATACTCGCAGGGGCGACAACATATCCACCTTCTCCGCGAATATCGATGCAACTTCCCTTCCCGCCGAAATCCTCGCAGATGGTCGGGAACGGATATTCTGGCGACATGTAAAAATACAAATGCGTACCGCCGGATGGCGTTTTTGCGGTTAGCGTCGCTGGTAATTTCCCAAGCTTCGCTTCCAATTTCGCGAGACTAAACTCCCCCGCGATATCGCCGTCGTGTTTCGGCAGGTCAAGGTCGATAACCACCAACCCCCCACTTTTCCACCCAGTCCTCACCCCGATATTTGCGCCGGGGTTTTTGTCTCTCCAAATGTCTACTATACTATCCTTATCCACGACCGAGTTCTTAAACCCATGACTAGTCGCAGGGGTTTTCATGCCTTCCCGAAGTGGGAATACGTGAAACTTAAATTCCCCTGCAAGCATAAGCGCGAACATCGCCTTTTCCTTGACGATTTTCGCCACTTCCTCGGCCGGCACTTTAACCTCTTCAGCAGACATTTATACTTCCTTTGAAAAAAGAGGTTGAGCACCTCTCTCAACCCCTACTGCGCTAACGCTTATGTCAAATTCCCGCGAGCAAATATTTGGGGTGGCTGCCCGCAGGTCCTTGGAATTTTTTGAGGTGCTGCGCTATCTTGCAATTGGGGTGTTTGCAAGATAGCCCGCGCAGCTTTCCGTTTTCAAAGGTCGTCTAGCGTAACCAGCAAATTGCTTTGCGCTAGTTCGATTTGTCGCTTAAGGTAACTCAAACTCGGCGCGCGGCTGCTTCGTTTACGTTCCTTGGAACTCCCAGTCCCGTAATTCTTGCTAGCCTTACCAGGTTTATTCGTCCCCAGCCCATCGCGTTTCACCTTCTCGCACCATTCGCGAAGTTCCTTATCCGGGTAATAAACCCTTGCGCCGAATTTAACCGTAATCGGACCAATACCGGCATATTCCTTCCTAGTCCTATAATGCGCGAGTTTATGTCCATTAACCTCCAGCCCATATTCCGCGATAATCCGCCCAACCGTATCCGTCGATTGATATAACTTCCCTTCCACCACTTTCGTGGGAAGCACCTTAAACATCGAGGCAAATCCGCTAAGCTCCGACGACATTGACCTGCCTCCAGCCTTTCCTTCTTTCCCCTTTATCAGTGCGCACCTTCCGCGGAAGCCCTTCCTCCCGCACCCGCTCCGCCCAGGCGAATAATTCCCGCTCGGGATAATAAACCGGCTTTCCTACCCGGATAAATTTCGGCCCGTGATCCTTATACTCTTCTTTACTCGCCCAATGCGCTAATTGTCCGAGCGTAATCGGCAAGCCAAACTCGCGAAGCAAAATCTCAGCCGCTTCTACTCGGGTAAAAAGCGCACCGTCCGCCAACTTCTGCGCTAACATGTTGAGTCTCCTGTTTTCTCTCTATGTTACGATTATTGCAGATAAATGCAGACAAATCAAGTTGCCATTTTGCCACACTATACAACCCAAGATTGCGCAAGCATTATTTTTGCAATTTTTCATTCAATCACTTGACTCTGGCAACTATTTGAGGCATACTTAATACGCTAGGCAGCGACCCTCCACCGAAGGCCACGTATGACCAACGTCCAACACTGCTTTACGGCACCTGCGCGGACAGGTCGAGGTCGAAAACGCTCGCTAGCCGTAACACTCCCAACGCCGGAAACGCTCAAGCGGTTCAAAGAAACCGGACTTTCACTTGAGCCCACACAAGAGCTTGATCGAAAAGGTCGGCCAACCGGATTGGTTTACAATCGCCTAACGCCTCAAATTGAACTGTTCTTGCGCCAGGGGAAGCTTTCGGAGCTGGCCCACGACGCGCTTCGCCGGTTCGTTAGCCTCGCAGACCGGGTACACCTCGCCGGGTCTATAGGGGGAAAATCTTTCGAGCCGATGGAATACGAGCCCGGAACGCCAGACTTCAGCGCGCAGGTTGAAAAAGCAGCAGACGCTGTGCGCAGGATGGGGTTGATAACGCGAGGGCTTGTGGCGAAGTGGGGACCTTTCCTTGATTGGGTTGCACCTGATCATGCGGAAATCCCCTGGCGTGAGCAAGTAAAAATTTGGTGGCCGGAGATTTCGCGCCGGAAGCAGGAGACGTGGTTTTTCTCCCGGCTGGAAGAACTCGGATTGATCCTTGCCGAGCGGCAGGGGATGATAAATCAGCCTCGAAAGGGTCGGATATAATGGGCACGTACCATTCAATGAGCTTTACCCCGGTGGGGTCGAATAACACGATCGCGGTTAGCGCGGTGACGGCGAGGGCGGCGCTGGCAAGGTCGACAGAGCAGCAGGTTGTTGTGAAGGTTGACAGTATGGCTTCCGGGCCAGTGTTTATCAAGTTCGGAACGGTTACGGTTGAAGCCGCTGCTACGGATTTTCCGATGTTTCCTGGGGAAGTGTATACGTTCCACACAACCGAGGGCCAAACGCATATCGCGGCGATTTGCCCAGCGGGTGCGACAACGGTTTACGCGCATTGCGGCGATGGGGCGTAGTCATGGGATATGGTGGGACGTTCGGGGGCAAGGCGTTTGTCGCCAAGGCCCTTGCGCAGACGAATGATTTTACGCTTGTCGTTCCGGCGGGTATGTTTATCGATCGGATTTTTATATTCAATAACACTGCGAACGCAATTACGGGCGGTATAAACGTCGGAACGGCGGCCGCTGGTGCCCAGGTTATTTCAGCTAAGGCGATCGGCGCGAGTGTTTTGGCCATGGTCACGGAGGCTGAGCTGCTTCTACGGTTTTTCTCCAAAACCGCGGCGCAAACGTTGCATGTTAGTGATGTGACAGCCTGGAATTCGGCTAGTATCGATTTTCATGTCATGATGACAAAATTGTATTAGGCGCTTGCAAAATCAATCTTGCAATTCCCGTATTTGCAAGATAAACCTTTTCTCCCAACTGGCCTGCATCACCCCGCGTGACGGGCCTTTTTTACACCTGGAGTATTCCCGATGACCGCACCTAAGCCCGTTCGGGCCATGAGCGTGCAGCAGATACGGGAGCTTTCGCAGAAAACTACCTGGAACCCTGAGCATATGGAAACCATCGTGGCGATGGGGTCTGAGGGAAGGTCGAAAGCCCAAATCTGCGCGGCGCTGCAAATCTCGCGCCCAACGTTCGACCTATGGATCAAGCAAGTCCCGGAATGCCGGGAAGCTTGGAACTTCGCTTACACGCTCTCGCAGGCTTGGCACGAGGACCGGGCGCACGATTCGATCATGGATGGGGATAAGAAGTTTAATTCCGATCTATGGCGCTTTGTTGTCCAGAACCGCTACAAGCATGATTACGCGACTAAGAGCGAAGTGACCCTCGCCGTATCAGGCGACCTGTTAGAAATTCTCGCGGAGATCGAAGATGGCGGGAGCAGCCTTAAGAAAACCCTCGCCGCGCGAGCTGCTGAACAATCAGTTTTGGAGGTTGAATAACCTTTATTGGATAACTGATAAGGATGGGCAGAAGGTCCAGTTTAAGATGAACTGGGCACAGCAGGAATTGTATGAGTTTTTGTGGTATTGCAATGTTGTGCTTAAGGCGCGGCAGTTGGGCATAACCACGTTCATGCAGATTTTGATGCTGGACGAGTGTTTGTTCCACGGGAATACGAAAGCCGGGACAATTGCGCATACCTTGGATGCGGCCGGCGTCATCTTCCGCGATAAGATCAAGTACCCGTACGATAATATGAACCCGAGCATCAAGGCAGCGCTGCCGAAGGTGGTGAACGACAACGCATCGGAGCTAAGGTTCGATAACGGTTCGAGCATTCGAGTCGGAACCTCGATGCGGTCAGGGACGTTGAACTTCCTACACATCTCCGAACTCGGCAAAATCGCGGCGAAGTATCCGGAGCGGTCGCGAGAAATTCGCACTGGATCGTTGAACACTCTCCAGGCCGGGCAAGTTGCGGTTATCGAATCGACGGCGGAGGGCGAGGAGGGTGATTTCTTCGACTTCGCGGACAACGCGCAAATCCACGCAAGGCTTGAAAAGTCGTATACTCCGCTTGACTGGAAGTTTCATTTCTTTCCTTGGTGGAAAGACCCTGATTACCGCATCGACGGCGTAACCGGGGAAGTTTTCGACAAGGAAATGACCGATTACTTCACGCTACTGCGGACGAAGCATGGAATTAAGCTCGATTACGCGCAGAAACTTTGGTACGTGAAGAAGCGGGCGACGCAGCTCGACGATATGGCTCGAGAATATCCTTCCACCCCAGAGGAAGCGTTCAAGGCTAGCGTCGATGGGAATTACTACGGCCGACAGATGGCCGAGGCCGAGCTGCAGAAGCGTATCGGATTTTTCCCGGCGGTCAAAGGCATTGCTGTACATACCGGTTGGGATATCGGGCACCATGACTACACAACCATTTGGTTCTGGCAGAAGGTGTTCGGGAAGATTAGGGTTGTTGGGTATTATGAGAATCACGGCAAGGTTTCGTCGTTCTACGTGAAGGTTTGCCGGGATTTGTATGCGGAGAACGGCTGGAGTCGCGAAGGCGCTATTGACTGGTTCCCCCATGATGCGAAGGTTACGGAGTGGACCGGAACCGGTAATACGCGGCTGGAGAATCTAGCAGGTGAAGGGCTTAACCCGAAAATCCCGCAGGCGATGGGGAAAGAGGACGGGATTAATGCCGTCCGATTACTCTTGCCCATTTGCGAGTTTGATGAAGTCCCGACGAAAGACGGCGTGAAGCGGTTGAAGCAGTATAAGAAAGAGTGGGACGATAATCGCTCGGTGTTTTTGAACATACCTGCGCACAATGACGCTTCCCACGGCGCAGATGGTTTTCGAACGGTCGCGATGGCGTACCGCACGCCGGAGGAGCCGGAAACTGATGCTGAACGCAACGCGCGGGAAATTCACGAGGCGCGCGAGGCTCGGTTGCGCGAAGCGACGCAAGCTCGAAGGAATTACTAATCCCCGGCAAGCGGGGTAGCGGAGGGGCGTCTAACGGCAGCTAGGCTTGGGGAACGTTACGCGGCATGTGCGTTCCCCGCCCTCCGCTTTTTAATTCACAAGGATTGAACGATGGCAAGAGACCCCGTGGCTCCAGACGAGCTGAAAAAGGATGACGCTCAGTTCTGGGCGGCGGAGATCGAGGCTGCGAAAATTCGGCACAAAGATTGGTACAGCAAAGCCGAGGAGGCTGAAGAGCAGTATCGGGACGAGAAGCCAAGGATATTCGGTGGGCTGAATATTTTCTGGGCGAACGTCGAGACGCAGAAAGCCGCGATCGGGGAAGACTTTGGCAAGCCCCAGGTTTCGCGGGTTAACGCGCCGGAGAGTGACGGCGGATTGTCGCGTCACGTTTCCGCAGTTTGGGAGCGGACGATCGCGGCGGCGGTCAAGGATACGAATGATAATCACGATATCGGGCTGGCTGTCGGGGATGTGTTTTTGCCTGGCAAAGGTACGGTGTGGGTTGATTTGGAGATTAAAGACGAGGGGGATGATGAGGACGAGGATATCCGCTGGGCGTGCGCGCCGATTACGCGTGTCATGTACAAGGATTATCTCGAAGGGCCGGCAACGCGTTGGGGGGATGTGCCATGGGTTGCGCGGGGGCATTATTTTACCCAGGATGAGCTAATCTCCGAGTGCAAAATGAGCGCGGAGGATGCGAAGAATGTCCCGCTGACGATAGCGCTTCCGTATGACACGAGGCAGGGAGTGGAGGTCTTACGCGCTGGGCAAGAGCAGTTCATGCGCGCGCGGGTTTGGGAGATTTGGACGAAGTGGCCGAAAAAGGGGCGCTTGTACTACGCGGAGGGCTATGATAAGCCGATCCGGTGGGATGATGATCCGTTTAAGCTCAAGAACTTTTTCCCATGTCCGCGGAGTATGCTCGCGAACGGAGACGAGGGCTGGCAGAAGCCGATTACGGACTTCTCGCGGTATCGCGATCAAGCGCTGGAGTTGAACAGGGTTTCTGAGCGCATATTCGTCCTGACGGATGTTCTACGTCGGCGCGGGGTGTTTGACAAGAAGTTTAAGGAACTGCAAGACCTCGCTAGCGCTGCTGATAATACGCTGATCGCGGTCGAGAACTTCGCCGAGCTTGCCAAGGGTGGCGGGCTGTTGTCGGTGATGCTGTTCGAGGATATGCAGCCGACTGTTACTGTTCTCGCGGAGTTGCATAACCAGCGCGAGAAGCTGATACAGTTGATCTTTGAGCTGTCAGGCATTTCCGACCTAGCGCGTGGGCAAACGGACCCGAATGAAACGCTCGGCGCGCAAAGGTTGAAGATGTCCTACGGCGCGGGAAGGTTCAAGGCCCGCGAAAGAGAATCACGTCGGATGGCCTCGGAAGCCTATGC
>ERZ1292637.577-Hain-H14-01um-R3-577-length-19604-cov-6_pt1 | contig 19604 bp, 23 predicted proteins | sample MGYA00564405_ERZ1292637 | MGnify/ENA primary metagenome ERZ1292637 (study PRJEB36523, sample SAMEA6512645) | groundwater metagenome | collected 2019-01-09 | study: AquaDiva: Metagenomics assemblies of 32 groundwater samples | reverse complement strand
GTACGAAGGTGACAATCCTGCTGCTGGACACGCGTACTATCGGTGTCAGAAGCCGGAGTGCAGAGCACTCATGATCGTGTGTTTCAATGAGGAGCACGTGCAATGAGGCGCACGATCATTCCAATTCTGTAAAGAGCGCTTCAAGATCAAAGAGAGGAAAGATGTCAAAGACACACAAGGCCAGAATCTATAGCAAGCTGGAAACGCTCGAACGTCGCGCAGACTTTCTTGCCAAGCGAATCTCGACAAGCGACACAGACTTGAGCTACGATAAGCAAGAGCTCAGTGCGCTGCGATGGGCACTGGACGTGCTCAGACCACAGTTCTCGAACAGGACAGAGGAGAAGAAGACATGCCAGACATATTGACAGTTCTCGCGTCGTTGAATTTACTTGTGAACGTAGCCGCCATTCTGTGCATAAAGCTCATGTGGCGATTCTTGGAGAAAGAAATGCCACGGCGCCGTCGCAAAGCAAAGCTAAAGGAAGGTGACTCGTGATGTCGGCAAACGAAGCCACCCCGTTCACGATTCGAGATCAGCTGGAACGCGACACGAAGAAAGCAATCGACGCTGCGATCCGTTCCGTACTCCGCGTGTACATACCGCACATCCCATTCGCGCCGTCTCTACACGTGACGCGGAGCGTACACAATCCCGTCGGCAACTTGACTGTACGTGTTCGTGTCGAGATTGCGGGCGCGGACGTCGAGGCAGACTGGCTCGACGAACGAAACTGATTCGATGCACTTGCGGTGGCGCAGAAAGAACGAGTACGATGAGAACGACGAGTGGGAATGCTCTGTCATGGCTCACGCAGCGTTCCTGGAAGCATCGCCTGTGTTTTTTACTGGCCACGGTAACCAAAAAGGCGCGTGGGCATGGATGTGCAAGGAATGTCGACAGCCGTGTGCGGTTGCTGGTGTGACTCCGTTACCAAAAGATGATCAATACTACTACTGGTGCCGTTGCGGCAACCACGGCTGTGAGAACGAGTTAAAGTACCACGAAGGGGTCCAGAGACCATGAACGATCGTAACCTGATCGCGGACGACGGTTCGAAGTCAGCTCGCATCGTGATCATTGGCGAAGCTGGTGGTGCCGCCGAACAAGCTCAACTCAAGCCGTTCGTCGGCCCAAGCGGCTGGCGTCTCAACGACTGGATGTCTCAAGCCGGTGTATCACGTTCGCAGTGCTACATCACGAACGTAGTTCCGTACCAGCCACCAGGAAACAAGATCGATGCGGTACCAAAGAACGAGCTTGAGGACTGGGTTGACAAGTTGCACGATCGCCTTGCCGCACTCACTGATCCGTACGTGATCGTACCAACTGGCAACGTCGCGCTCCGCGCACTCACCGGCCGCGAACGCGATACGATCACGCAGTCACGCGGGTTTATCCAAACGTATGTTGACCGCAACGGACGGACGTCCAAAGTCATCCCCATAATCCACCCGGCGGCAACGTTCAGGACACCGTATTGGCAGCGACGCTGCCAGCTGGACTGGCGCCGCATCGCCACAGAAGCGGCCACCAAACGGCTCGACCTGATCCAGAGCGAGCACCTTACAAAGCCATCCATCGCAGACTGCTACGCCTACGTCGAAGACGTACAGAAGCACCGCGACATTCCGTTGAGCGTCGACATCGAAACTCCTGGTGCGAGGATCGGTTGCGTAGGCTTCGCCCAGAGCGCGAAGTTCTCCTTCACCATTCCCACGACGCTACGCTACTGGGGCGACCAAGCTACACTGGACGAGGTTTGGACGATCATCAAGGCGCTTTGCGCGTGTGATGTACCAAAAGTACTCCAAAACGGCAACTACGACGCGTACTGGTTGGCCGAGAAGAACGTCTTTCTACACAACTTCCAGTACGAAACGATGGGGATGCACCACGCGCTCGACGCAGCGGACGATCACAACCTCGCGTACATGGCATCGATCGAGCTCAGGATGTTACCATGGAAGCACATTCCAAAGGACAGTGATGTCTCGTGGCGCGCAGCTCCTTCGGACCAACTGCTTGCCGCTATGTCAGACAGCAAGATCGATGCACTGCACGTATACAACGGCATTGACAACGTCGTCCAATGGCAGCTAGCGGACATCTTCGAACCGCGCTTGAGGCGTGTTGGTCTTTGGGATTTGTACGAAACGCACTACGTACAGATGCTCAAACCCCTGCTTTCGATGATGCGTCACGGGATCGCTATTGATGACGCAGCGCGCAAGCGTCAGTACGAAACGCTCAGGACGAACATCGACGGGTTGCAAGCGGAGTTGCTCGCCGTAACGAACGGAATCGACCTTCGAGGCGCACCGAATAAGAAGCGCATTGCGGCTGGAAAGCTGCGCGACTTGAGCTCTAAGAAGGTCGCGAAGTGGCTCTACGAAACAATGCAGGTGCCAAAGCAAGTGAGCCGCCAAACTGGAAGTGTAACCGCAGACGAAGTCGCGGTTCGCAAAGCGATGCTCAAGTACCCCAAGGTCGTACCGGCATGCGAACTCATTCTCAAGCACCGCAGAACTAAGAAGCTGCTTGAGTTTCTTGACGTTGGCGCCCTTGACCCTGACGGCCGCGTGCGGAGCAGCTACGGCTTCGCGCCCGAGACCGGCCGTCTTTCGTCTTCTAAGAACCCGAAAGGAACAGGACGGAATGGGCAGAACGTCGACCGCGCGATCCGCGGCATCTTCGTTCCAGATGAGGGCCACATTTTCGCGGAACTGGATCTTTCACAGGCGGAGGACCGCATCGTCAAGGTGCTTTCGTACTGCGCTGCGCCACGACAGGAACTCCTTGATCGCGCTCGGGCGATGCCATGGGAGAACGACGAACACGTTCGTGCCGCAATGTCTATCTTTCGTATTGCTGTCAAGGACGTGACAAAGGATCGACGCTACATTGGCAAGCGCTCGCGTCACGGCGCGAATTACGGCCTTGGAGGCAAGACGCTGAGTGAGTCTATGTCCAAGGACGGGTACACATACGCTCCAGAAGAGTGTGCCGATTTCATCGCGGCCGTCCTTGACCGTGACACACCAGAGGTGCGAGAGTGGCAAAAGGCTACGCGAATCGAAGTACTCAAGCGCAAGCGGCTCGTGAACGACTGGGGCAGAGTGCTCAGCTTCGAGTGGGATCGCATGGATGACGATACGTTCAGACGCTCATACGCGTTTATTCCACAATCCAGCGTTCCGTCAATCCTCAACCAGTATGGGATGATCCCGTTACACACCGCGATCAAGCGCGAGAAGTGGCGCGCTGCGATCAACGTCAACGGCCATGACTCTCTTCTTGTCTCAGTACACCGAGACGACGCATGGCAACTATACGACTTCACACGCCGTTCCCTTGAGCGTTCACGTTACTACGGCGACAAGAAGATCGAGCTCATGATTCCAACTGAGCTCAAGATCGGTCTCAACTGGGCGTTCGAAGGCGGCGCTGAGTTCAAGAGACCGCCTTCGCGAGAGGAGTTCGAGGATGCTGCCGCACGCCTCTAGTGCTGATCTCGTTGCGGAGGCCATTGCCGGTCGTCACGTAATCATTCCAGATGTTGGAGAGTGGGAAGACGGACACGACGTCGTACGCGACATATTCTTGATCAAAGAAATACCAAGAGATGACCACAACGACATTGTCCTCGCTGCCATTGCAGAACATACCTGGAACGCGGTGGCGAAGCAGTATATTATGCAGGACTGTTGTAGACGCCACGGCAGTTTTGCGTGTATCCCATTCGAACATGTCTGTGTCATCGTCGCGCCAGAGAGCCTCTTGAAATGACGACGGAACGAATTCCTGCCGCGGCCATTGCCATGCTCATTTCAGGAGAGCTCGACCTGTGGCTCGACATGTCTACTAGCTCATGGGGAGTTGACGACATGTATCAGCGTATTGGTATACCATTCCCAATGCACGTTTCTAGACCAGGTGAGCCGCTAAGCGTTGGGATTTCGTGGGACGAATGGCGTTTGCACAGAACAAGAACTCCATACGCAAGCTTGAAGAGCTGTAACAGGAAGCACGTTCTTTGTATTCCATTCATGGGATTTCATCTCGTGCCAATAAAGGACGACGAAGGAGGAGAGAACAATGAGCAAAGCTGATGACGTGATCAATGCCATTGCAGAGAAGTTTGTCGCACATCCAGCCAGTTCGCGTCGATTCTTGCGGCTTACGCCGGCAGAGTGTGAGTACGCTGCTAGACGATATGGAGACTACTATGGCACGACGAATTGTATTCATATTGTCGTCCGGGCTTCTCTGCTCAAGCACTGCGGCCGTCGAATGGCTCTTGTCAGAACTTCGACGTGTCGTTGTGGCGATGGAACACGCAGTAGGAATCATCGAGTTTGTTTGTGCCAGCAGTGTACTTGGGTAGAGTAAATCCAGACGATGAGCAACTTCATTGACCGCTACCTGCGTTACGCAGGCATAAGCGCCGCTCCTCAAGAGTTTCACCGCTGGTGTGCCTTGCAGGCAATCTCTTCCACCGTCATGGATCGTGTGTGGGTCGAGAGCGCAGGAGAGCAGCTGCCCCCAAACTTGTACGTTTTCCTTGTTGGCGCATCTGGCTCTGGAAAGGGCGTGGCAACGTCAACGTTACTCCGTCTTCTGTACGCCGCAAAAACAGTGCGCACGTACAGTGGCATGATCACAGCACAGCACTTGTGCGACTTGCTCGACGCAAAGCGGAAGCGCGAGCCCAAGCTCCTGCTTGTCACGGAAGAGCTCAGTTTGAGCGTTGGCGACAAGCAACTTGCAGACCGTCTCATTCGACTCGCGACCGCGTTGTACATGTGTTCGCCGTACGAGTTCAGTGAGGGCACGAGAACGCACGGAACCGTTCGATTTAGTAACCACTGCATTTGCTGGAATGCTGGAACGACGAAGGAGTGGTTGCGGGACGCAATTCCACGTTCTGCGGTCGAAGGAGGGTTCTTCGCACGCGTCAACTGTGTCGTATACAATGGACCCATTCGACGTCCTGTGAAAGCGAAGCCGGATCTGACTCTCCTTCAAGGGCTGGTTGATGACCTGATAGTTTTACGCGGCCTCAACGGCCCTATGATCCTGTCCAGCGACGCAGAAGAGTCGTACTGGGATTGGTTCGAACGCCGTCCGTTGGCCACGGAATACATCCTAGAGCCTGTGTGGATGCGTGTACCGATTCACGTGCTCAAGATCGCCATGCTCCTGTCGCTTGGTGACAGCACGTCCATGATCATCGAGCGTGATCACATTGTGCAGGCACGGCAGCTCGCAGAAGAGACGTTACGACATCTGCCGTCTATTATCGAATACGTTGCGATGACTCCAGACTCAGACGGCGTCCGCTATGTTCGCAACGCGATCTATGATGCAGGCCGCATCGTCCACAACGTCCTCGTTCGTTCGATGATGCGGCATGGCTTGACCGCAACTAAAGTTCGTGAGCACGTTGACACGCTCGTGCAGGGCGGGTTTGTCCGTGTCGACGCGTCGGTAAGAGGTCGACCTGCGTACGAATGGAGAGGGTCAACGTTGCCACAGCAACAGAGCGGAGAATGAGCAGTGTACATTGCGGCGTTCGAGACAGAGGAACAGCGTCGGTCTATCGAAGATGCACAGCGCGTGCTCAACGCGATGTCAGAGACGAGTGACAATTACTATCGACCAGTAGGCTACTGCGAAGTTTGTAAGGGGAACGACGCTGTCGTGTTCGTCGTGAAGTTTGGTTCTTATGAAAAGCCGGTGTGGTGCGCTTCCAGTGTGCTTCTTCAAGAAAAGACGGAAAGTGGTTACGAACGTTTCCCTCTTCTCCTCCGCCTTCTCTCCGACCTCGGCGTTGACGTCAACGTGTTTCTAACACCCTGACGACGTTTCGGGTCAATCCACTGCCACCACGTTGGCCACAGGTTCTCGTGCAGCACAAAAGGGTGGAGCACGTTGTCAATGATCGCGTAGAATCCCGGAGACCATTGTGGGAAGCTCGTGTCTTGTACGTTGATGTACGGCACCTCAGCAGGATTGACGACACAGCAGTTGTTCGCGATCACATAGCGTGCACTGTCATCTACCCCTAGACCAAACAGGTGATCTCCGCCTGAGATGATGTTCGTATGGTGGAGCTGCGCCAGCCTTCCTGGAAGGCTCAGCTTCGCTCTGCGATAGTCCTTTGGCGATGTTACACGCCACACATCGTTGATGGTAACGTAGCGGTAGAACGTGCTGGCACGGACAACACCGCGTGTCGTTGCGTCGAGCAGGATGTCCATGAGATCGTCTTCCGTAAAATCAGTTGGCCGCTCGTGCCTTGCAATGATCCTACGGTCGTGGTTGTCCAAGATGTAGTAGATGCGGTCGAAGGTCTTAACGAGGTCTTGTAGGAGACTGCGTGCCATATGCTTTTCAGTTTGCCAACCAACGTTAAACGGATGGCTGGGCCACCGTGAGAACGCGTCCTCGTTGAGGAAATCGCCGTTGATGACGAGCTGCTTGATGTTGAGCGCTTTTGCAACTTGTAGCATCCGTGCTACAAGCTCCTCGTGGTGGTGTGGAACGTGCCAGTCCGACGTCACGATCGTATCGCCCTGAACGGAAACGAACCGCTCTTTGTCTGCTGGTCCAAGTAGTGTGAGCTTTTGTATCTCAGGCTGGCAGTGTACGCGCTTGTCGTACGCACGCTTTGACGTGTCGTGATCCATCCTGATACCAGCGATCCGACGAACGTGCGCGACTTGGTTCAGCGCGATAGGCCGACCGCTTGTTTCTGCAAGCGTGGCCATGAGCTCAGAGTTCGTCATCTTCGGTGCGTATTCGCGCAGCCAAGCTAGAAGCGCGGGTGAATTGAGCCACATGGCCTTGCCACACGAATCAACGGCAATACGTGGCGCGGGTGGAATGGAACGCACAATCTCCTCCTTCTTGTGTGCCATTACGACGTCGACTTGAACAGCCACACGACGCCGGCAATAATCGTGGTCCAGAGCGTGGCCACGAGCGTGCCAAGGCGGCGGAGCGCTTTGATCTCTCCTTCGACGTCTCTCAAGCGGACGTCGTGTTGTGCGAGGTTTTCATCCAACTTTCGCTCGATTCGGGTAAGCGCGTCGAACAAGACTTCGACCTGTGCCTCTAGGCGTCCAATGTCCCTGTTGTGGTTACCGCGCTCTTCCACTACCGCGGTAAATTCTTCCCGCGTTCACGAAGAACGTCGCGCCAACGTGGATCGATCGCGGCCTTGATTGTCATGTCGAAGAACTCACGCTCTTCGTCGGTCAGGCCCTGGCCGCCTTGGAGCTTTTCCGCGATCTTGTCTCGCAACGCGGTCCGCGCTTCGCCTCGGATCTCTTCCATGATCTTAGTGAACACCGCAGTGCGTAGCGCTGGTGTCATCTCGCTGTACTTGGACGATTCGAGCACACGGCTCATGATAGGATCAGCGATACGTCCGGTTGTGCGACGAACAAGGCGATCTGCACCAGGAAAGCTGCTAGGCTGTCCGGCGATCTCACGAGGCTTGAGTCCAAGTGTAAGCGCTTCCGTTTCTGCTGTCGTACGCTGTGGTGCCGCCTGAAAGCCGATGAGATCGGCCGGAAGCGGAACGCCACCGAGCTGCAGCGGCGTTTCGATCTGTATAGGGCCAGCGCGAAGTGCTGACGTTTGTGGTGGCAAGTCAGCGGCCGTCGGCAATCCGACCTGCCTTGCAACAACCGGAACGCGCGCTCGAAGTGGACCCGTGAACGGGTCGCTGCGCGTGTCACGCTTCGTGTTCTCTTCCTCCGCCACAGCTTCCAGGCCTGGAATATGTTGACCATACGCCGCAAACAGGCGCTGAAGTGACGTGAGAAACTGCATTGATCCTGCCGCAGTCTCGCCTGCGAACTTGCGGACACTACGCGTCGGTTTATCAAGTTCCTCCAAGCGTCGTTGCAGCCACGTTTGGTCATCCGTTGCCGTGAGCTCATCCGTTGCTTCGTCACCAAGTTCAGGGATGGATTGGATGAGGTTATCGACACCTAGAATGACGCCTTCAACGCGGTTACGCATCTCCATTGCAGCCTTGACGAACTCAGGCCACCGCGCTTTCAAGTTCCCGTCCTGCATCTCTTTGATCATGCGTGCAGGCAGTACGTACGCGGGCACGAGCGGCCCAAGGACGGACAGATTGACGTTACCAAAAGGCGTCTTGGCTTCAAGGATACCATCACCCGCATACTCACTGTTCACAAACTGCCACGCCGCGAGCAGTCCAGTCCAGCCAGTTACCGTCTTTGAGATCGTCGTCAAGTCTCCACGTGTCATCTTGGCACGCTCTGCAGCTGACGTCATCCTCCACAACGTACGCATTGCCGGCACGGTCATTGTGTACGGATGTTCTGCGATAAACCTGCCTGCATTGAACATATAGCGCACGAACGGCATGCCAAGGACGACGTGCGTTGGAATGGCCCAGCGGGCTTTGGAGCCTGTGTTCTCCAACACCGCCGCGAACATCCGCTCAATGGGTCCTGGCGCAAGCCGTGACGGCGACTCAGCGAACGTGACCTTGAGCGCGTGTTGGACAGAACGCGCGATGTCCTCGACCGGAATCTGGTTGACGGGGATGTTGTCCAAGTCGTGGATGCCGCGCTTCTCAAGAAGTTCGAGAAGTTTCGCGCGCATTGCCGCTTTGCGGGTCATGACCTCCTGAAATCTGTTGAGGAAGTTGACCGCGTGGACGCCATAGTCAATGCCTTCGAAGACACGATCTGCTTGTGACGAAACAGCTCCCATTGGCCTGAGCTCACCACCCTTGGTGCGCGCCAGCCCAGGCCCAAGTGAGTGGAGCTGCTTGACGACGTCCGAGCTGTATAGCTGTAGCAGCTTGTCCCGATAGGCCGGGAAAGAAGACAGGACGTCGTTGATCTGTCGACGTGCGTTAGGTGACGCCCATCCTAAAGTGTATTCCCACGCGTAGCGCGCGCCTGACGTCAAGCTGCGATCGGCCGGCGTACCGACGCCAACGGCCTTTGCAACCGCACCTTCGACCATGGACTCTAGCGCCTCAATGCCAACGCGTCCTTGCTGGAGGCCAAAGTTCCTCTCCCCAGTCCTGAGTGCGGACACGAGGAGGCCGCGCCATGCGTTATCCGCACGACGTGCAAAGTGTCCTGCCTTGTCCCACAACGAAAGACCAGGCCGTTCGTCAATGATGCTACGAAGCAGCTTTGCGGCCTGTGGGTTCGACAAGGCGTCCTGCTCAAGAACACGGCTGAGCGCCTTCCACCGCGTGAACAGCTGGGCTGGATTTTGTGCCGAATCTACCATGAGCTGGGCAACGTCCATGAGCGTACCGCCGCGGGCGTTCACATTCGCACCAAGCTTGGAGACGACACTCGGGTCTGATTCCATTGCTTGAACAAGGCGCAGTGTAAGCGGCACGTGCACCGGCATCGAGCGCTGCGTGGCACCTGGCATCCGTCCTACAGCAGCTTCAGACGTCTGCAACGTGTCGTTGATCGCTGACACAGTGCTTGCCAGTCGGCTAGGAGAGAGCGTCGACTTCAACCCCTGTGCAGCCTTGAGTGTTTCTGGGCGGCGCAGGAGCGGTCCCGGAGACAGGACATCGAGATCGGCTCGTTCCGCCCATTCGATCTGTTTGCCAACGCGTTGGTTCCACCGAGAGAGCGCTCCAGGCGCGGCAGCACCAAGTCCAGCGCCCACGATACCACCCACGATACCGAGCTTGACCTTCTCTTCTGGCGTTTCCCCGAGCTCCGCCCCACCATACGCACCACCAGCACCGCCCACGGCCGCGCCGCCTACTCGTGCAGCAACGGCGGGCGTGACGAACCCGCCCTGTCGCATGGTCGTGTTCCATTCGTCCATGAACTCAGGTGTCACGTTTGGCTTCGCGCTTGGAAGCTTGAGGCCAGCCCGTCCTGCGGCAACCTGTGCTGCAGTCGAGATCGTTCCAGGTGCCTTCTCACCAAATCCAACCGGACCGGACACGGTTGGCGGAAGGAACTGGTCTGCCGGCTCGATGTGCTGGGGAGGACGCGTTGGAATCCGTCGGCCGAACTCGTCAACGATCTCAGACGTCCCACGACCAGTTCGCTCTGGCGCATCGGTGATGAGCGGTCTTCCTGTCTCGCTCAGAAGGGCTGGACCACGCATGCCAGCGCGGTTCTCGGCTACGTTCATCTGTGTTGGTGCAACTCCAGGCTGTCGCGTTTGCATCGCTGCAGCAGCTCGAAGCTGTTCTGGAGGCGGCAGCATCCCTGACGGCACCTCCGGCTCTGGCAGGACAGTGGGTGCTGCTTCGTATGCCCGCTTTGCTTGAACAGCGAGTGAAGACGGCGCCGCTGTCGGCCCAACACGGCCAAGAGAAGGAATGATGTCTCCAAGCGTACGCTCAAGCATGTTTGGTACATTGCGAACGGCTTGGATGGCCGCCGGGATTGCGTACGACGTTCCTAGCGTCGCGAGCGTCCGTGGCGCAAGCAACTGGCTCAGTGTGTTCGTAGGATCAGGCGGCGTCGCTCCAAGCTTCTCTGCTCCAGCTTGTGCGGCTTCACCAATGGCTTGGAACGGGACGTTGATCATGCCAAGAGGCATAAGGAGATTCTTGAAGAAGCTCTGATCTGGAAGCTTTTCGACGGCCGCAGTGCTTGCCGGAAGGCCGGATTCTTGAAGGACGCGCTGGCCAAAGCCCTTGAGAGCCGAGGGCGCTGCGCGAATCTCACCCTGCTGCGACATGAGGTTCTCGCGATAGAGCCTCATAGCATGGTTGTCGATCTCGCTCTGCGGCATCGTGTCCGGAAAGTCGACGTCGCCGAGTCCGGGGATGCGGACTGTTGGCACGGACTACTCGACCGGCTCGGCTTTGCCTGTTGCTGGGTTGAGCCGAAGTTTGGGCACGGCAGCTTTTGGCGTAGGTACAGCCTTGCCCTTGGCCGAAGGTTTCTTTGCCTCTTCTGGCTTCAAAAACTGATCTGCCAAGGAAGGTTTCCTCTCCGTTTGCAGCATCTTGTACGCCTCTTTGGCCTGCTCAGGTGACAGCGTTCTGATCCACGGCGGCATTGTTGGTGTTTCAACACCCTGTACGCGTGCGACGAGAAACCGCTCCGTATCGGGACCGGCTTCACCGCCGGAAGGGATGTCCGTTGGCACCGTCTTGATGTTACGAGATCGCGGATCGACAAACAGGATGGCCTTCTTGCCGGTTCTCGAATCGTCAACTACCTGAACGCGCGGTTCAGCAGACTTTGGCAGCGTCGCCACTGGCTGCTTCGTAGCGAGGTCGAAGAACTGAACGAAGTTGCCAAGGTCGACGGCACGAACGTCACCAGAGACCGCTCGCTGGAGCACCTCTGGCGGTAGTTGCGCTGCGCCGCTTTTGATGAGTTCGCTCATGCGTCGTGCCGGCAGTGCACCAACCGTTGGAGAAAGGAACTGCTCGCTGGCTGCGGCGTGACGAGCGCGCTGAATCTCGTCTGGCTCCTTAGGCTGCGTAAGCGGAACGTTAAAGCCACGAAGCTTCTCAAAGAGTTCGGCACGAACGTCTGGCTCTGCACCAGACAGTGCCATGATCTGCTTGCGCATGTCCTCCACCGTTTGTGGAACCTGCGCCGTCGTCTGCGAACCGGGCATGCCAGGAATGGACGTAATCCCCTTATCGCGCAAGAGATCGGACGTGCCGAACTGCGGCGGAATCTCCGGCTGTCCAACGGAAATTTCCTTGGAGAACTGCAACGACGGCAGCAACTGACCAGCTTGCTGCTGTGCACGCACTTGCGCGAGCTGCGCTGCCGCACTTTCACGCTGTTGCGCTCGTGTCTGGCCAACGTCTTCACGTTCGCGCTCACTCGCGGCAAACTGCTTCTCACGAAACTTGCGATCTTCGACGCGATCGACGCTACGCTCCTGTTGTTCCAGCGTAGCGCGTAGGTTCTGAAACGCTGCGCCAGCCCGCTCAGGTGAGGCGAACCCAGCAGCAAACGCGGCGAGCGGAAGCATCATGCTCCCGAATCCGCCGCCCTCGCCGTCCCCCGCGAATGCGTCCATCAGCTAAAGAACTTCTGGCCTTGAGGCCGCCGTGACGCTGCCGCCATCTGTTGCAGCGCTTCCATCTGAGAGGATGCAGTCGGCTTATAGCTACCGCCTGAGCCGACATTACCAATGAGCGGCGACGGACCGCCTTGGCCCTTCTTGTTCCCCCCAAAAAGACCGCCAAGGAGGCTGCCAACCTGTCCCATGAGCATCGTGTTCTCTAACATCGACTTGCCTTTTGGGAATAAGTTTTCCGGCATCAAGTTAGAAAGCGAGAAGCCGCCGCCTTGGCCGCTCACTCCGGTGCCAGCAGGCACACCAGACGTTCCTGGAAGCGACAGCGAGCCGCCAAGATCGGCCATTCCGGTACCGCTTTGCATGCCAACACCACCAATGTTAAGCAAGCCACCAAGATCCGCCATACCTGTCAGGCCGCCTAAGCCGGACGCGCCAAGACCGGACATTCCAGGAGCGCTCATCGCGGCTCCGGCGCCAGAAAGCATCTCTGGAGCGGCCATAAGACTTGCAAGCTCTCCAGCACCAAGGCCAGCTCCAACGGCTCCCGCACCCGCTCCAAGAGCGCCAGCTCCGGCAGCGGCACCAGCCGCAGGTGCAGCGACCGCAGCACCTTCTGCGAGCAACGGGATCAATGCAGCGAGTTCAATGCCAGTCATTCTGTTTCTCCGGGCTGCACATATGCAGCGAGCATCAGTGGCGTGCCGAGCACCTTCGCGCCGGCCTTGAGACAAAGCGCAGCGAAGTGTGGATCAAAGACCGTGAACACGAGCGTAGGACATCCGTGATGAACGGCCCATGTAAGCACGTTGCCAACGATCTTGGCCGCAACAGTTCGACGCGCCTTCACGTTTGGGCAAAGCGTAAGCTCACCAACGTACGCGACTTCGTGTCCAGCGTGCCAAACAATCGATCCGCCAAGAAGCTCGTCGTTCTTGTCAGGGTCGACCGCAACAATGACCTGCTCAAGGTTGAGCTTCGTGCGGCCGAGCGCGGGCCATAGGATCGTGAGATCGTCCGTTGCACATGCCGTTCGTACAACGATCATTTGTCGCTGCTCGTCTTGGTTCGAGACGACTGCTGCAGCGTGGGTGGAAGCACGGAGCCGCCAAACAATCCTGTTGAGGAAGCTTCGCTCAACGCTTGCCGCCTCAGATAGTCTTGGTAGGCGGAGTCGTATGCCTGCTGTCGTACGTTTCGCTGTGCCTCACCTGCGCTTCCGTATGCGCTAAGCGAGAGTTCTTGCCGCTGCCTCAACTGGTTCGACAAGTCGCTCATTTGATTGCCGCTGGCCGCCCCAAACTGTCCAGCGAGGCCAAGGGACTGGAGCTGTCGGCCGGCGGACGCGTCCGCGACCTGTGCACCGCGCAGCGCGGCCATCTGATCGAGTTCCTGTTGACCGAGCTGAAGCTGTCCCGCTCCTCCTACGCGCTGTTGCGCAAGGTTGATCGCAGAGAGTCGATTCTTCATGTCCTCTGAAATGAGCGGAACGAGTGCGTTGCCCATCGACACGCCGATGGCCTGACCAAGCGCAGGACTGTTACCCAATCCTTGAAGCGCAAACTGGTTCTGGATTACCGGCATGGTGAGCGCTTTAAACTGGTCTACAGCCTGCTGCAAGACAGGTGACTGGCCGACAGGGCCGGACATGAACGGCTGCGTAGCAGACGCGATGTCACCGTATTCGCCCAAGATTTGAGGAAGCATTCCTGGAACGGCCATTAGGGAGCGCTCATCGGTTCGCCGCGTGCGTTAGCCATGTGCTGTTGAAGCTGTCGAATACGTTCTGCTTCATCGTTCCCAGTAGGAACGATCCCGAGCCGTGCCATCGTTTCCATGGTTCCCATAGACGCGAGACCAGGGTCGATGCCAGCGTTAGTAAGCAGCTGTGACGTCAAGAGACTTTGCATCATCGGCGACATGCCTCCAGCTCCGCCCGACGCAGCAGCCAACGGTGCGATAGGACCTGTTGGCATTAGAGGCGTAATGGGCATCGACGGCACACCTTCAGTGATTGGTGGAATTGGCATCGGCGCGTTCTGGCCAAATGCGCTTGACGGCAACGACGTTGGTGCCATGAATGGCAACGGCGAATTTTGGGCGGGCGATAGTCGACTTCCGCTGCTTGGAATGCCAAGCGTTCCAAGAAGGAAGTCAGTTGACGACTGCGCCGCGTTCGACGGTTGCGACAAGCCAACTGCGCGGTTCATCAAGTCCTGCCAGACCGGCTGCATTCCGTGCAGTGCCTGTTCTGGGGCGGTTGTTTGTGACGTGAACGGCACTAACTCCATGCCACCAACAGTGAATGGCGACAGGCCAGCGATCTGCTGAGGTTGGGACGACGTGAAGTTCGCAAGCGGCAGCGCATCTTGAGTAGACTGGATGTTCTTAACGGAGCTGGCCGCAAGCGGCTTGAACTCCGCCGGATACTCCGAGCTCGCTCTCGTCTTGGATTCGCCGCCGCCACCGCCACCAAAAATCGCGCCCATCCTAAACCTCGCGTTCCATCAACGTTCTGTACACCCTGAAGCCGGCACAACGATCAAAGACCTTTGGATCGTGCGGCGTGGAGAACAGGAGGCGTCGAACGCTCTGTGTGCCTGGTTGGAGCGACGCGTTGACGCTCGCAACCCATGTGTGGAGCTCGGCCAAACCGCGGTTCCAGAAGGCGCGATCTAGCGGCGGTCCATCGTTCTCGGCCTGGTGAATCCATGCCACGTTCTCTCCATTCCACTGCTGGATCGTGGCCACTACATGGCCGATTACATCATCGTTCTTGTCAGTGCGTACCCACAGGCCAAGAAGGTTGGAACGTTGCGCAAAGAGGTTCCACACGTGTTGCGAGAGCCATTCAGCATCGCCGCCATGTCGAACGGACATTGCGGTGATCCTGGCCACGGCCGCTTCGAGATACCTCGTCGCGCCCTTGACGTCACGGTGCACTCTGGTGAGTTCCACGCAAACGGCTCCTTTTCCAAGGGTATCGCAACGGCGGCTGCCGCAGAAGTAGGCAGCGTGACGAAACTACGGTCGTGGCGGTCGCGGAGGCGGCAGGAGCTCAGCGAGTTTCTCGGCCAAGTCCTCCTCTGTCACGTACCGATTCGACGCACTTGGAGCACCAGAAGTACCTCCAAGCGCTTCACGCTGCGCTAGTGTCGTTCCGGTGTCTATCCAGTCTGACGTCCCATGGACAATGACGCGTCCGTTACTCTTTACGTACGCGATATCTCCAGAGTTCGCGGCTGTAGGAAGTTCTCCTTCGGTGTCGCAGAGGTAGAACGCAAGCTGCGGATTTGGGCCGACGAGCCGGTATGTCTCAACAGCCATTAGGGTTCAGTGCTGATGACTTGGACTGCGCCCGTGTTGAAGCGAACGACGAGCTGTGTCTTTCCAGATCCATTGTCCTTCACGTACAACCTCGCTCCGTTAGCCGAGGGCGCAGCGGGGTCAGTGATCTCGGTGAACGGAATTGCGCCCATGACGTCGCCATCAACGCGGCCAACCGCTTCCCACACACCAGCAATACCAACGTAGTGCTGCAGCGTGTCTGAAGCGACAAAGTGTGATTCGTTACGGCCTGGTGTAGATGTTCGGTTTGCAAGGGTGTCAACCCTTGACAGTGCATTGACCGTGATGATGAGCTCGGACCACGCGCGCGCGAGCGCGTAAACGATCGCAGAGGACCAGGAGCGCGTCTGTGGCTCTCCGCCTGCATACTGTGGAAGCAGTGGGTTTGGAACGAGGCTGGGCATGGTTAACTCATACGGCGTGGCCAACCCATAATGAGTGAGCCACGAAGTCTGAGGTCGTTTACAACGCTGGTCGCCGAGTAGCGAACGCGGAGCCACTTACCGCGCTGGTTCTCGAACGTCACGAGATGGTTCGAGTTCACCGATGGATCGATCGATGCATTAGTTTCGGTCTCTGACCCGGCGTCCGCAAGTGCGGTCGTAGCCGTAATGGAAGCCGAAACCGTGATGGAGTTTGAAGCTTGCTTCCAGTACGAGGCGACGCCATCGAGGTAGAAGTCTTCCCCATCCTCAGCGAGAAGAATCCAGCCGTGCGTAACGCTCCACGAGATCGCGGTTCCGTTGTCTGTATTTACCCTTCCAACTTGGTAGACTAGACCTGCTGAGTCTGCAAACAAGTCGGTGCGCGAGGACGGAGTCGACATTTCGTTCCACGTGCTATAGGTGTTGCTGAGCGTGTCCCACGTTCCGGTCAAGTCCTGCCACGTTAGGCCACTTGCCATGACCCACGAGTGTGCCGCCGTAATGCTGTTGGCAAGGCTGTGAAAGTGTACCGCGTTCGTTACCGTGTTCAAGCTCACCGCACGATCGATGAGCGGGCCGGTTGTTGCTACACGTGGGAAGAAGAACCATACTTCTGGCTCAGTTTCGCCAGACGACGCGTAACCGTGTGAAAGGCCGCGATTATCAAAATCGATGTTCTCCCGAATGGTGGGCGAAAGCCCAACGGACACTGGAGTTGGAATGCCTACACCATCGTAGCGATAGATGATGCCGTCACTTGCCAGCCAGTAGTGCGCATCCGGGGCAGCGATCAGCGCCGCCGGAGAGACTGGTCCTGGCGTACGCGAGACAAGCTGGAACTGGAACGGGACCAGCGCGTCTTGCGCTGTGCCAAGGAAGACCGCGTCCGTCTTGTAGATCGCCATGTTGAGCGGTCCAAGGGCGCGGCCAGCGACAATGTCTCCGGTTGTCTGGGACAGGTCGACGAAGGACGAAGCGCCCCACACCGCCATGTCGTTGAAGTCGCTCCATTGAACACGCTGATTGAAGCTTGCAACGGCAAAGAGGACGACGCGTTGCGCGACAGTCGTGATATCGCGCGCGGCGGGCGGCGATCCGCCGACGTCCTGGAAGTTACCAGTTCCGTCCCAGTAGTCCGGTGCGTTCGATACGTTCGTGCGAATGAGCCGGAGCGTTCCGCTCGTCGCGAATGTCGTGAAGCGAACGTGTGCGTCTGTAGCAGACGCGGTCCACGTACCCGTGATCGCGTTGAACGCGGAGCCACTCCAGTTGTATGCATTCGCAGTCGTGTGAACGATCGTGTTTGCTGCTGTCTCTGACGTGCCGCGGAAGCCGATTCCAATTACACGGTTGCCGTCTGCGAGCGTTGAACCAAGCTGAGTGTAGCCAGGACGTGGCCGTCCTTCCTGCTTGCGCACGAGCCAATTGTTGGACGCAAGGTACTGACCAGGCGGGATGGCCGCGGGGTTGGTCGCATCGACAACACCACCCGGGAAGGGCGGAAGAGGAATCTTCTTCGTCCCGCGTGGCATGCGCTACGTCTCACACCCGCGTTCGTCTTGTGGCAGCCTAGACGGAATTATCTTACGGTGAAAAAAGTCACACATTACTCTGTTCGTTTTGGCGAAGTCATCTGCACAAACAGTGTAATGGTGTGTACAGAGTGGCGTGTTGTCTGGAAGGCCGCCAACGCCACAGGCAATGCACACACTCATCGTGTAATACCAATTTGTTGTCGTTGTTCTGCCGTCAAATCTCCTGTGAGACTTCCTGTCGTCTGTCGCGGCGCTTTTGCGCCTATGAACAAGTGCATTGCGTCTCGCATGAGACCATCTAGGAATGAACGCTCCGTGATAACTGGGCTAAGTGGGTCATGTGGTGCCAACAGATTAGCGCGGGAACGGCGGGTGCTTTCGTTCAACAAGTCCATGATGGCATTGTGGAGTTCGTTGGCACGGGCACTCCATGGGCCGTATACTGCTTCTCCCGCGCTATACGGCGGACGTTCGACCGCGTGTGTATCTCGTGCAGAACGAAGCTGCTTTATCAGTGGATCGATCTCTGTGTAAGTACGACCGAACTGTGAGACGTCTGTGATTGGATCGTCGGACACGATGCGCTTCCCAGCGATCATCTCGCGTCTGCCGCGACCAATGTCTTCCATGATGCCTTCAACCTGTCGTGGCTTGAAGCGCGACGACACGCCAGGAATGGTCGCATTAGCTCCAGCTCCACCAGCACCTCTAATGAACGGTGTGATGCCAAGCAGTGGCGTGAAGTCGAGAGCACCTGGATGTGGCTCACCCCGTCCAGGTGGCGTACCGAACAGTGTCTTCTGTACTGCAGGATGGCCCAACGCACGAACTGGTGACGTACCAATGTCGTAAACAGACTGCACAGTCCTCTGAGCTGGGCTGATGAGATACTGCTGCGCTAGCCTCAAGATGGCGTCAGTTGAGTCGCTCATGTCTCGATCTTACAGGAGGCAGCAACGCAATCCGCTCTGTATGTTCTTCGAACAGACGTCGACACCGCGCACAAATCATGGGCATGAATAGTGATGCATGGTCCGGACAACGGTCTAACGTTTTCACGAGATTTCCTCACACACGTAGTCAACGGCACGTCCGTCTCGCAACAGTGACTCCGCAACGACCGCGAGTGCTTCGGCCGTTTCGTCGTCTACACGCAAGCACCCAAAGGTTGCGCGCAATGCGCCCTCACGTGTCGGCCCGCCGTGGATGGCCAAGCCAGTTCGGCCATTCTGCTTCGCGATGAACGCATCGCCAGAGGCAGGGTCGAGAGCTAAACGTACTGGTCCGTATGCTTGACGTTCCGGCTTCGTCGAACTCCATCGAACGTCCGTAACTGCGTACGTCCCAAACGGATGATCTCCAAACGGGAGTGTCGAATCCTCACCTGGATTGCCGTGCTTCTTCGCTTGCGCGCTGTCCGCGTCAGCGTAGCATCGCGCGGTCAGTTCCAATTGGTCGCAGCGGATCGTGCCCGCGGAAATCCAGTCGTCCGTGCTAGGTCGCTCGAAACGTCGCATTCGTGCAACGATCTTCATGGCTCTGTACCTTCTAGAACAGGGCGGCCATGATTAAGGTTGCTGATAGCCCTTGCGATGCGTCGTCGTAGCCAAGCGTCACCTGGATGAACGTGTAACCATTGACCAGTGGCCATCCTCTCTGTCCTTGCATGGGGCCTGACCATGTTGTGAAGTACTAGGGCCAGATACGCTTGGCGCCTTTTCTGCCTCAAGTGTGGCAGCAAGTCGTGAAGGCACTTTACGAGGTTCGGCCCGCTGATCTGCCATCGAGATACTAGTCGTGGTGACCTGCTGTACGACTCTTTGGCAACTATAGCTCCTCCCCAGCGTTGCTGAAACCGTTCGAGAACTTCTGCGTTGTCTGTTAGTTGTCCAACGTGTACTTTTGGCGTCGGATGGTGGTTATGCGCATCTGAGGTGCTGACACAGCCTTCTCCGTCAAAGAACCCGGCAAGATACTCGATGCTAGGGGTTGACAAAGACTTCTCCTTCGTCAGTACGCGGCCCCGTTTCAAAATAAGGACCGACTAGTGATGGTTTGCCCTTCGAGACGAGCTCTTTTGACAGTGGTTCTAGGATGTACTCATAGTTCAGGTAGTCGTAGATGACAGCGACGATAGGACACACAAGTATTCCCACGATAGTCGGCGCAAGCAGAGAAACACACGTTATCCCTACCCCTGCTGTAGTTGCGACGCGACCGATCTGCGTCATGAGATGCGTTCGACGCACAGGGTCGCTGAAC
>ERZ1292637.368-Hain-H14-01um-R3-368-length-28984-cov-10_pt2 | contig 19736 bp, 24 predicted proteins | sample MGYA00564405_ERZ1292637 | MGnify/ENA primary metagenome ERZ1292637 (study PRJEB36523, sample SAMEA6512645) | groundwater metagenome | collected 2019-01-09 | study: AquaDiva: Metagenomics assemblies of 32 groundwater samples | reverse complement strand
TCCACGCATTCCCGATATTCCTTATATCCCTCGAACTTCTCGCAGAAGGTGTTTACCGTTTCGATGCTTTTCCGGTTATAAATCCCGGTAATGATGTTCCCCTCGGCAGGGTTTACAGACATCCCTGATAAGTTCATTCTGTCCCATCGTATTATTAACCTGTCCTCCAAAAATGTGGTCGAAGCAGAACTTCTTTTTGCACTCAAAGCATTTAGCGAAGGGGTTTGTATAACTCCTCCGGGAATCGCATTTTGAGCATCGGGAAACTGTTTTTGGAAGGAGAGAGAACCTGCTAGACATAGCGTTTTTCGATGGACGTATAGGGCGATTTCGGGTTTTTCGGTCTTCGGAGGACATATTCCTTGTTTCGGGGATAATCCCAACTTATCAACTAATTCTCCATTCGTGTCAAGCGGCAGGGCGCGGAAAGAATACACCCAAGGCGGGGATACAAGAAAAAGCACCACGAGTATGACGAAAATCCATTTCACCGTTCGGGCGGGCCTGTCCCTTCGTGATTCGCCGATGATGGGCGGCTACGTTCGGGTTTTCTCCATTACTGGAATTAGTGGGGGATACCCACGCCATTCCCCATAGCCGACCATTTCGACGAACCACTACTTCGGGCATTCAGTTTCCCTTGCGGGAATCCGCTTTCAGCTTGCCCGTATCTCAGCTCCTCCCCCATCCTTGGGACGAACCGAGACACGGAAAGCCGAAGCTCTACCGTGCAACGAGGACACGTTGAAGGCGAACTTTTCAGTCCGCCTCGGAGGGAGGAACAGCGTTTACGGTTTCTAAGTTGATGGCGCGCCTTAACCGTGACAGAGCCGAAGCCCTACGCTGTCTCTGCCCCCGCCGAGGAAACCGAAACTTTCAAAGAACATTCACTGAATGGTGGCAGAGAGCTTTTATATTGGGATGTCGCTTATATGAGTTCGCTTACTGCCCCGTTTGAATATCAGAGAAGCATCACCCTCTCGTTTTTGGGACAGACCGTTGTGGTGTTCCTGAGAACATTCGGCGATGAACTCCTCAGTCTCAGGTTTTGTCTCTTCCCCTCATCAGGGCTGTGTATCGAGTATTCCGCTCGACGCTCTCTCACCACACTTCCTTTTTGCCACCATTCAAAGAACATTCACTGAAAGCTGGGTGAAGATATTGCGGACTCTCACCTCCGCCATTTATCCTTTCGAATAACTTGGTGAGCAGGTTCCCCTACTCTAAACTTCATCATACCCAGCTCTCAAAGAACATTCTGTGTGGTGATTCGCTGATGATGCGCGGCTACGTTCGGGTTATCTCCAAATTTCTTTGGAATTAATAGGTGATACCTACGCCATTCCCCATAGCCGAGCACTTCAACGAATCACCTTTCTCCGTTCCCCTGCCCACCTCTCTCGCACGGACAAGATACACTTGCAATAGGTGGCCCTCCATGTCTCATAGATTCTGCACAAACAGCAGCCGTCAAACATCCTCGCCTTGCTTCTTTCTCAAGTTCCGCAATTTGCTCTTCTCTTGTTTTATACTTATTCATACTTTGGTTATATAGCATAAAACCTCTATTTTGTCGAATCCTCCCTGTGGACAGAAAAGCCGCATTTTACCTATCCAAAAAAGCGAGAATAGGCGGGAACTGAATGGGTAAAAAATGGAAAATAATTGATTGACCCCTGTTCTCCGCCTAACCTCGCCAGCCGAGCGAATCTCGGCTGGATCACGGCTAATCCGCTTTTCGGTTTACGCGAAAGTAAGTTCCTGCAATTACAAGAGCACCATCGAGTAACTCAAGCACTGGTCCGGGCAACTCTACAAGATATTCTCGTATACCTACGATGCCATTCAAAACAAAGAGGCCAATGAGAACCCATGTCGTCCGGGACTTCAACGCAATCTGCAGTTTACGCATAAGTTTAGGATTTAATCTCGACCTTTCAACTCTGATTGTGTAACAGGAGAAGGGGAGGAAGTAACTCGTATAAGAAACATCCGGTACAACGAAAGCAGTTTTTGAAGCAAAGAGAGTTTATATCGCATCAGTCTCCGCTTGAATGTCTCAATAAGCAAGTCTCCCATCTTCTCGATCGCGGGGCGGTATTCGAATACCTGATAAGGCGGGTTCATTCTCCCGTGAATTATATCCTCGTCGAAGTCGGGAACATTGAAGAACTCGGAAAGTTTTGTTCCCAGCTCGGCGAACACGAAGTTATCGAGTGCGTGAGCTACTTCCATTTTCAAAGTAAGTTCTACCCCCCGTTCGTTCTCCCTTGCCCGTACCAATTCAACTTGGAATGAATTGTAAAACAGTCCAAGGTTCCACCCGAAAATCGCGGGGAATCCTTCAATAGTCCAATTCGATTCATCAATGAAATATACGATGCAATCATAGGAATAAGGTGGAAACCGTTTAGTATCTTCTCTGATCCAGTTCGTATCCACCCCATAGTTATTCCCGAAGTAATCTACCCAGCGAAGCCCAGAAAGATTCCCGTTTTCTTTTGAAATAACAAGATCAACAATCCCAGAATACTGTTCTTTCAGCTTCTCAAGCGCAAAAGGGATAGAAACATATTCCAATGATTTTTCGTCAATGATACAATGGATTCTCATGGCTTAAAATAATTCAGCGCGAACATCAGGACAGTAAGCCCCACGGTAATCACCGTCCCCCAGACCTTTATCATGGTATCGTGAGCAACTACTTTCAATTCAACTCGCGTTAATCTTCCTTCTTCAAAGTCGTGAAAGATTTTGGCGAGGGCATCAATTCTGTCTACTAACTCTTTGCGGGTTTCAAGAATAAGGTCGTATATTTTGCTTGTGGGAAGGGAGTTTTTAGCCATTTATTCTTGATTCTCGTCAATAAGCGAGGCGGCGGGGACTATTCCAAATGCCTCAATAGGTAATTTCGTCTTTGCCTTGTCTACTTCTACTTCCCACCATTTCACTCCTTGTGAGTCAGTTATCATTTTAGCTCCAAACTTGTTTTGAACGAATTTGCCGACTTCTTTTTCGTAGAAACGATATATAGGGTTATTGGGATCTACTTTGCCAGAGATGTCAAATTGTTCTTGAAAAACTGGGTCGTAGTAATTATTTCCAATACGGTCAAGACCCATCTCTTTCTCTAGTTTTGAAGTAATCTCTCCGATAGGTTTTAGTTGATCTTTCGGCACCGCCTTAAACTTCCCATCTCCGAGGACATCGGTGATTATCCATTTTGGACTTTGCGAACCAGTGCCTTCAAAAACTTCACTACCAACTTTTAATGCTTCTGGCTTTAGTTCTATTCTTTCAGTAGCACCTTTGTATTTCGTATCTGGTATATCTATGCTCCATTTCTGCGTCTCTCCTAACCCCTCAATCTTCATAGCAGTCTCTCCTGTGGGGAATTGGAGTTTGGTCTTGCCGTCTTTGGCAGCTTGTTTTACTTCTTCTCTGATAATGCGTTCGTGCCAGGTGTTGCGGTAGGGTTCGAGTTTCTCGATTTCTTCTCCGCGTTGTGCTATATATTCTGGCTCCTGAATTCTCGTCGGTGCTTCTTGTTCCAAAGCACCTTTTTGGAAAAGGTCTGATTGAAGTTCCACTATTCTTCTGGTTTTCTTATCTGTTAAATCCTCCAAACGGGAATGGGCGAAATAATTGGGAAAATCCCGTTCGGAAAAATGTTTTCCTCCCGCAGATGTTTTGATAGGTGATTCATAGATTCTTTCAGAGTAATTTGCCACTTTCCCGCGCAATTCATCAGGCAAAGTAATATTCTCGTATCTGAATCCCCGCATTCCCATCACACCCTCATCGGTTCTTGCCGTCAAATCGCGGGGAATCTCCCCTTTTGATTTTAACGGCAATAATTCCGTTTTCACTTTATTCGCAAACTCCTGTATTGGAATTTCATCTTCAAAATCTTCTGCGGTTCTCCGAATCAAATCCCGTTCTGCCTGACGAACATCGGGCATATTCGTGAAGTCGAGGATCTCCTGTTTTGAAGTTATTGATTTTCCTTTCAACCGTTCGAGAATCTTTGTGGTGAGGTCTTTGAAACCTTTGAACACTTTGGGAACTTGTCTCCCTGCTTTTGCAAACTCGTCTATCGGGCTGGCTAATCCCGCAAGAATACCTATTGATTTCGCGGTAGGATATGCGCTCTTTTGTAATTCTTCCTTTCGTTCGGGGAAAGACAAAAATCCCTTGCCGAACTCTTTTGCCGCTCCGAATCCGGGGATTTCACCTTCAGGAGCAACAGGCGTAGTTGAACCTGCGGATTTCAAAAAATCTTCTTGCAGTTTATTCGCGAACGCCAGCGTAGCGGCCGCCTTGTCCGGGGATATTTCGTTCTGGGGTTGTAGGTTCTGTGGCATTTTCCTCTGATAAAAGCGATGAGATTAGATCATACGCCGCGACCTTTGCTCCTGGTTCAAGAGTTTGCTTGAAAAGACTCAATATATCTCCTGCGGTGATCGTTCCCGCTTTCAACCCTTCTTTCACTTCACGGATAATAGGTATACCAAGATTCCCTTTTGCCATTTCTATCTTAATTCGTCCGAGTATCGGATTGCTCATTTTCTGCATCCCGCTCGTTACGCGGCCGGGAATGCCGGAAACTCCGGGAATCATAATGGGTGCTCCTGAAACATCTTCAACAATGAGGTTCGGATTCACTTCCCTTGCGGCAAAAAGCACGTCTATGTCATGCCCAATATCCACTCTAGTTTCCTTCTTTATGTTCTCCAACAAATCGCCGTATATCGTTCTCACTTCCTCGTTTCCTAGCTTTTCGACTTTCCTGATGGCGGAAGGCGACATAAGACCCGTCTTCATTTCAGGAATAAGGCCTTGTATTTGCTCCATCAATTCTCTTCTTCCCGAATATATCTTATTCGCTTCTTTTATCGAAGCAGGAACAAACTCATCCAATTGAGCAATGATATTCTGAAAAACGGCGACCGCTTTGCTTGCTTGCTCGCCCGGCTTGGGGAATAAAGATTTCGCTTCATCCCTCATCGTTGATTTAAGCGCGACCAAATCATCCAAAGAATTGACTTTGGAATTCTTCACGACAGTAATAACCTTATCAAGTATCCGTTTTTCCTTTGAACCTATGCCCAATGCTCCCCCGCCGAATTTTGTCAAACCTTCTTTCCCGAACTGAAGATTTTTAATCGAGGCGTTTTCTGTTTCTTGCAACGCCTTATTTACTCCGCGAACAACCGCATTGGTATCATATACAAACTGCTCTCCGGTTCCGGCGAATGCTTCTTTTGCGGCATTCAGTTCTTTATTCGCTTTCTCGAATATGAAATCCCGCGCTTGTTCCAATTTCGCAAGAATGGGATTTATCGGCACGCTTTTCTGCGTTGCCAGCGCTTCGACTTCCGTGGGATACTTTGAAATCATTTCTTTGGTCTGTTGAGAAATTCCAGGGAAGACTCTCCTGATTCCTTGCAATCCTGCCTTCGCAATCCTCGCCAATGGTGCTCCTATCTTTTCGATGAACGGTTTCGCAATCCTTTCTGCTCCCGCTTTCAGAATCGTTCCTCCCGCCTTAAACGCCGGGGGGATTATCGCGCCAATCACTCCTTCCTCGGCGATTTTCTTCGGCTCAAATCCTTCGCGCTGTTTGCCTATAATCTGCGCTCCTTGAACCAATGCTTCACCTGCCGCAGTGCCAGCTCCCGCTCCCAATGGCCCCGCAAGAGCTTCACCCAGCATAAATCCTATGTTCTGCGGGACGTGTTCCGCAACTCTTTGCGCTCCAATAAGCCCGCGTTCCAAAAGCGAAGCGTTTTCGGGAAGTTCGATGTCCTGCCGTGCAAGCCATCTATCCCTTTTACTCTGTTGTACTTTTGAATCAATACTTGATGCAGATTCAGCAAGAGTTACGATCCCACCACCACTAAATTTATCCGAAGAAACTATCATATTATTGAAGCACCGTTATCGTACCATCGGTATTTACGCGGCCTTTTTGACCAGATTCATTTTTGATTATGTCTCCAACTTTGTATCTTTTATCTCCAATTTTTACATTGGAAAAACCGTACATAACCAATCCTTGCGTAGCTATCTTGTTGGACAAGTCCGCAGATAAGTTATTTATGAAATTATTTATACGCACTTGTGAATCCGCGCCTAAAAACAATGGTTCATCAAAACGACCTGGAAGCATACCTCCGTAAATTTTTTCTTCTTCTCTGGTCAGTGTTGCTCCAGTTCTCGCTCTGGCGAGAAGATCAATAATTTGAATTCTCAAATCAATATATGCTTGTTGAGTTTCGCTGCCAAAAACCTTTCCTACTGTACCAGCTATAATTCCGCTTCGGCGTTCTTTATCAATTTCCACTAACTGTTTAGCAAGATTTATTGCACTATACATTGCTCCGTATCCTCCTTGCAATGTATCACTCACCGCGCTGGATTTAATACCAGTTCTCGAATCTACTATAGCGCCTTCCAATTGGGGAAATTGTTTTGCCAAACCAGCAACCTGTCCAAATGTACCCTTGGGCAAACCAGTAGGAATTTGCCCAGTCGCGGCGTACTGTTGTGCATAAGCCAATAATAAATCGGCATTATCTATATTTCCCATCGCTTCAATTTCCTTTTTTAATTTAAGTATTTGAAGTTCTTTTACCTGTTCATCTAAGTTTGGTTGCATTGCCAATGTAAGTAATCCACCAGAAGGAAGTCCAATAACTTCTTCAATCCTCCGCATTGTTGATGAATCGCCATTTTTCAAAATTGATTGATATAATCCGTTATATCCAACCTTATCCACGATTTTACCAAACATATCTTGTGCATTTTTTTGCATCTGCATACCCAATTCAGAAACCTTGAATTGAAAGTTCATCATCCTATCAAATTGCGCATCTGCGGATTTTCGATCTTCTGCGGTAAGCGTCATAAGAGTATCAAGATATTTCGCTTTTGAATTTCTTGTTTCCAAAAGGTTGTTGTAATTCTTGATAAGCTGTTTGTTTCTCGCGCCCGTAAGCGCCAACACCTGCGAATCGGTGGCGAACCCTGCGGCTTTAGTTATTTCTTCCCGAATATCGTCTTCCGTGCCTTCAATGATCCGCTTCGTGTTCAACAACTCCGTATCTATTGCTTCAAGACCGCTTGCCTGAAGCAGATTTTTGTACTCATCCACCAAAGAAGTCCTTTGAGTTTTAGGAGAAAAGAAATCCTGATAATCGTTCCAAATCTGCTTCAAACCGGCATCTTGCTGCATAAGTTGATCTGCCGCGCTTACAGTAGGAGTAGGCGCAATGTATCCTGCGACTTTGGCGGCGGCACCCGAGGAAGTCTTGGGAGCTTCGCCTCCTTTCTGCGTCGCTTGCGCAAATCCTTGCGTATATTTGTTCTGAAGCGCGGATATGGTTTTTGGTCCGAAAAATCCCGGCCCGGTCGCATAATCCACGCCAAGAGTTTCTTGAAGTTTCTTCACCGCCGCCGTGGTTTGCGGCCCATATATCCCGTATCCGGTTTGCACCTGTTCGGGAGTCATATATCCCGAACTTACCAGATAGTCTTGGAGCTTTCTCACGTCTTCGCCCTGTATTCCAGGTTGAAGCGAAGCGGTTGGGAATCCTCCCGTCGTTCCCGCAGTAACTCCCAATCCTTGCGAAGGTATACTTGGAGCGCTTGGAGTCAAGGCCAAAGTATAATCGTGAGGAACATTGGTTTGCGAAGGCAATGCGGGATTAAATACTGGCCCTGCGCCCCCAGTTCCTTGCTGAAGGGCGCGGATAAAATCTTCCTCGCTCAATCTGTTTGCGAGATATGCTTCATTCAATTCTTTGGTAACATTCCTGGTTCCCGAAGCCACCGCCTGGATTTTCTCCATCGATTTTATATTCGCCAAAGCAGTATCCCCGTATTGCGATTGATAATCTTTGTAAAAGGTCATATTTGTCTAGCTCACACTACCCGCGCCGTCTATCCAATTCGACCCGTTCCAGAAAATCGGGCGTCCTATTGTCGTATCGAAGTATTGCTGGCCTGTCGTCGCCACCGAAGAAATCGGACGATCTGCCGTTACGCCGTTCAGATTCACATATCTTCTGTTTGTAACCATCAGATTGTCTGTCGGAGTATCCGCCAGCTTCCGGGAAGTAAAACTGACGACCTTTTTGATCCGTTCATCTATCTGTTTGTTTAATTGCTCATTTTCCTGATGGTTCATGGTCAATTTCCACTTTTGAAATCGTCGGCGTAACGCTCCCCGCATTCGTAATCCTTAATCCAAGCGCGAATGTCGCTTCCATTTGGGGATTATACCACGCGAAATCGTCTCCTACCGTAAGATTCGTCCCCGCCGTAAGAGTCAAGGAAGAACCCGCTATCGGATTCCCGTCCGAACCGATAAGCGCGATAGTAAACGAATTATTCGTTACCCAAGGCTCGCCATACACGCGCACTTCTTTCACCGCGATCTTTTTTGAAAAAAGTTGGGTCTGGGTTTCATACACTCCCGCGATGGCATTGGTCGAACTCAAAGTGATTACATTGAATCTATACAACTTATAATCCGTAGTTGTCGAAGATGTTTCAAGCGTGGAGAAATAAAGTTTCCCGCTTCCAATTCGATCTACCGTATAGCCGCTATTTGACGCGCCAAGATTAAGATTGGATACAAGCACGGTAAACGGCGCACGGAGTATATCTGTTTCATCGCCCGATGCGGCAATTTGGAACTGCCTGTACCAGCTATGAGCTTGAAAATCAAGGTCAAGCGGCCCATAAATGAATTCGGTCAGTCTCAAAGTGCCGGAAACAAAATCATATTCAGGTGAAAGCCATCCTACTATGTTCCCGTTTGATCCTACTGCATTCGGCAATGGCGCTTGGGTAAAAAGCGGAGTGAGGATTTTCTGATCCCCGAAATACACCACATGACCAGTCATATCGTAACCGAAAAGAAACTTATATTGACCGAAAGCGATGTTCGCAGTCAAAGAATATGAAGGAAAAGTGATATAAGAAGTATATCCCGTATCGGTTCCGTTCCATTTGAATACATAAGAATCCATATTTGCGATATTCGCGGTATCGGGAGTTGTTGCGATGATACTGGAAAGCGCAAGTCGGTTCACCACTATTTCAAGGTATCCCCCATCAGGCACGATGTCTAAATCGCGCACCTGAGTTCCCGAAGGAAATCCAGGCGATAATCTTGTGTAATCAGCCACGGTAGCCCCCGCTACTATCTCCCCGATGTTCTCGCCATTTCCAAAATAAAGATTCCCCAAAAACTGCTTCAATGGCCTTGGAACATTCGCGGTATAGGAACTTAGAGTTCCTATGAAAGTCTCGTTTGTTCCATCAAAATCTATCCTTGTTACACCTTGATCGTGGCCTATGAATATCCTCTCGGTGGTGCCATAAAAATCCATTGAACCCCCGCGCGTAAATGTCGGGGATTGCGCGGTAAGGGTCGCAAGAAGCACCGCATTGTCGTAATCAGGGTTAAATAAGGTCGGATCATTCACTTGAATCCTATACAGCCGTCCAAGATGTCCGATTGCGTACACATAGGTAATCGCGCTTTCCACGCGCACTTTCCCCGCGACAATAAGGTCAGTAATCACCGTGCCCCCGGAATCTATCCGAACCGGATTCTCAAAGAAAAGCAGACTTCCAGGAACTTCAAACGGATGAACGCTGTGGGTAGTGGAAAACTTGGCGAACCCGGAATTGATGTCCCCGTTGGTAATTCTCGTCAATCGCCCGGCAAAATTATTGATAGGTAAGGTTTCCATTAGGTTATTTGTTCAATTTCATAGCCATCAATGTAAAGTTGATGTGTAGTATCGGAAGCGGTATATCGGACGGTAAGCCCCAAAATCTGACTTGCGGCGGAGTCTACCGAAAAAACACTGCTCTGCACATCATAAAGGCCACCTATCGAACCGCCTTGTATCCACCCTGTATTCGTTGCGGGCCTTTTTACATCCAGCATGAAAATTCCTTTCTGCAATGTGGTGCTTCCATTCCCTAAAACATCTAAAGTGATAATTCCTTTCACGGATTGCGAACTTCCCGTCGAAGGTCCGGCAAATTCCATAGAAGCAAATGTTACTCCGCCATAATTCGCGTTCAAAAGCACCGAACCTGGGCCTCCTTTCAAGAAATTTTGGACAAATATTCTCCCATGAACGGCATTTCTCGTTCCAAGAGTGCTTCCCGCAATAGAAGCAGCCACCATGCTTGTTTCCGTTACAACGCTTCCCGTCATTCCAACCAAAGACGCAGAAACCGCAATCCTATTCGTTGTGGAAATTGGCGCATACCATTGCATACCGCCAGCCACTGAACTATTCGCCCTGATCTCTTGGTTATCTGTTCCTACCGCAAGTCTCCCTAACGACGAACTCGAAGTCGCCACTAGTAAGTCGCCCAGAGTATACGTAGTCTGTGCCGTTCCACCCGTGTTCGCCGCCTGTACATGACCTCCGCCATCCGAAGCCGCAGCCCGTATGTTGTACATCAAAGTCCCCACCGCCGAAGATAAAGTCCCTACGAAAGTTTGAATTTCGGTAAGACCCGTGTTTTGCGCGGTTTCCACCGAAGAATGGCTGGGACTGCTCAACCTATCCGACGGAGCAGGATTTGAAAAACTTGAAACTGTCGAAGGATAAGGCAAATTATTTCTTTTGGTTTAACGACTTATGGAGCTTGGAATCCTTTACAGGTTACATAAATCACCGAACTGGACGTTGTCGGCTGAAAATCAAAACTCGCATTGGCTCCTGTTCTGATTGGAACAATAAGTCCTTGAAGATTAGAACCCCCCACAGTCGGAGCTATGGTATAGCCCAGAACCGACCCTGCACCGTCTCTGAACGTAATAAGCGAGTTTGAAGCCCCGGTATTCGCTACCCATACGTCGGTGATGTAATTTCTCAATCCTGCTCCCGCCGCCGCCACCAAAACCGTTACCGAAGTGGAAACCACGGAGTTATATCCTTCTATGCGGGCTTCTTCCGCCGCGAAAGGTTTTATCAAAACTCGTCCCGCAGAATCCCCGGCTACTTGCCGAAAAGTAAGATTAGCTCCTAAAAATGAAGCTACTGCGTCGTTGCGGGTCAAATATCCTATTGCCGAAGGGGTGTAAGTCCCTCCTTGAAAAGCGACCACTGAACCAGGAATCGTGCCGATATTTACTGTCCCTGAAATTGACGGCGTATTGCTAATAAGAACCGTTCCTGAAATGGAGGGAGTCCCTATCACGGTAACTGCTCCTGAAATCGAGGGAGAACCGCTAAAAGTAACTGGAGTAAGTCCTACAATCGAAGCTCCCACCTGCGGGGTATGCGTACTCCCCACAACGCTTGAAGAAGCCGTTAAGACTGAACCATACCCGTCTATGAATTGAAATGGCATTTTAAGGTTTTCCTATTCTTGTCCAAAGATCGGCCCCCCTCATCGTTCCGTAAGTGAACGGCCCCAAAAGTCCGGTAGCCGTTCCTGCGAAAATCTGCAATCCCGCGACTGGTTTTGAAACATTGGTATAAAGAGTCGTACTCAATGAGTCATAAAACGCAGTAGAGTCGTAATCCAAGTCAGATTGATCATATATCTGTTTCCCTTCGGGATTCACCCTCGTATAGGTTCCCGCCGAAGGTTTTGCGATATTTGTCCAAGGCATATTTAGAACTCCCAACCCGTCAAGCCTATCGGGATGGCTTGCAGGGGCTGTTGCGAGCCTCGACCAAGAGTCTCGATCATTTGTTTGATCCGTTCCGCATATTTCAATTCAAATCTATCGGCTGAATCATGTTTTTCCAAAGAACGGAGGAAATTCGCGCAAATCCTCCAGCCAAGAATGCGGTAATCCAAGGATTCGGGATATGCAATGGTATCCGTAACTGCGGTATACTCGGTCGGCTCCAAAAAGTAGAAAATCCGCACGGCTTGGGAAAGATTATCCGAAGAAGTCGGCGTAGGAAACACCTCGAACCAATCGCCTCTATCGTCGAAATACGGCTGATTCCTGTCGGCATTGTTCCGCAGCCATCCGAACGAATTACCTCCAGGAAGATTCGCCACATCAATTTGCGTCGCGGGTTGGTAATCTTGCGCGTTCGTGTTCGCATAGTTCAATTCTATCGTCTTCAACCAAAACATATCCGTAGGATATGCATACGTCCCTTGGGCTGCCACAAAATCCCGATATGATTCCTGAAGCTGAGCTGCGTCAATTCCGTTATCAATCAAACGGCGGCGGAAATCCAATAATGCTTCATTTGCGAAGACTATTCCGTTCGTATTCGTAAGACCGTTTGCATCGGTCTGTACTTGAGCACGGGAGAAAGTAAGAGCTGTGGTAAGTGTAGGCATTTATTCCAGCTAATTCGCTGGGGAGAAGGGCCTTAAAGCCCCTCATCCGCAGCTAACTAGTTGCTGATAGCCGCTTCCACGCGAATAATCCGTTGTGTCGTAAGCGTATCCTCAAACCGAGTCGCACCTAACGCCACTTTGCCTCCAATCGAATTGTACAGATTTAAGGCATTGTTGCTGTCAGGCGTGGTCGTAAGGATGGCTTGCGGTTGCTGGAAGTATCCCCAGCCGAACGAATTCTCTCCCAAGACCGTGGTCGGAAACACATCCACCGTCGAGTTAAAGTAATTCTGCCACGCGCTTCGCAGGTATCTGATGCCGCGAAAATCTTGCATCGCTCCAGCCCGAAGGTCATCCACCGAGGTATAGCGTCCCACATCCACGAACGCGCCCGTTTGCGTGTTCGCCATGAGGTCGCCTTCCGCCATCGGATGAATCACGGCGACATAATACTTGCCTTCAAATGGACGAAGCCCCGCCGCGTTTGAAGACGCAAGGTATTTGTACGCCCTGTTCATATCGGACTGGGTAAGAGTATCCCCCGCGGCCACATCAGCTCGCGCAGTTCTGGCTCCCGCGTAAATCACTCCGTTCGTCCCGGCGTTCACCACCGTTTGAAGTACCGTATCTACAAGTCGTGCAAGCGCATTCCGTACTTGCATCGAACACGCATCTACGGTTTCAATCGCCGAACCTCTTACCAAAAGATCGGAAACTGTAATCAAGATTCCGAATTGGTAAGGTCCACTTGTGTAAGCCGTCGCACCCCAAGTGATTGAGGTCGGATTTGTCCCTTCCGTAATGGCCGCCACGCCCGCCGTGGATGACACAGGAAATCCAGGAGCAGTCGCCGCAGCTCCACCTTGAATGGATGCACCTGCACCCCACACAGAACCTCCCAGCGCCCCTTCAATTGATACGTTAATCAATACGGGAAGCTGGTTTGTCTGCGGGAATGCAATGCGGTCATATCCTTTGGGAGCATCACGCCGCGTTCCAAGCCGGGCATACTGAAGCTGGGGTTCAAGAACCCTGATCTCCTCATTAATGTAGGAAACCAAAAGGTTCGAGGTGTTCGCCGAAGCACCGCCCCACCCAGTACCCCTAATAGTTACTGGCATTCCTTATCCTCTCCGTCCCGGTCAGACGTTGATGAGATTTTCTTCAAGGAATTTCCTTCTTTCCTCTTGAGTCCATTCCTCTTGCGGCTTTTGGAGGGTCGGATTGGCTTTCGCCGATCCGCCTGCGGGGTTTTCTTTCTCCGGCTCTTGGGGAATCAATTTCCCTTCCTTTGCCAGAACCGCCACCGCCGCATCCTCAAGATCATATCCTGCATTGTGCTTTTCAAGAATTGCGTCTTGAAACTCGCTTGCCTGGGGATATTTCGAAGAAATTTTAGAGAATCCTTTATAAAAATCCCGTTCTTTTTCGGCTGCGATCCGCTTTGCGTCCACTTCTTCTCTTTGCTTCCGCTCCACGTCCCGCTCATCCGAAGCCGTCTTTACCTTTCCTGAGAGGTCTCTGATTCTTTCTTCGACCTTGTGCTTTGATTCTATCTCCGCATCCAACTTATCCAATTCTATTTCATCAGCCATAGTACAATAGTTTGAGAGGCGAACCTCAAATTACGATTTTAGTCTTTTTACAGTATAACCAGCCGACTAAGTTGATTATACGAGACTCATCTTTTCGAGGCTTGAAACCTCGCAAGATGTTTTTCCGAACAAGTGAAGGAATTGCACCACACTACGAGCTTGTCAGGGTTGTCGGGATGCGCCGCCACATTGATGATCGAATGCCCGATTACATCATTCGGGTCTTTCGATTCATCACAATAGGAACATCTCAATTGCCCGATGTCCCGAAAATGAGGGCAAAGTTTGTACTGGAACTCCGAGGGCTGGTTTTTGTCCAATACCCCGCAGAACTCGCAGATACCTCCCCGCACTTGCGGATACCGCGCCGTGTAGGGCGCAGAACTTACTCCCTGTCGTTCAATCGTTTTTTTCCGAGCTGGAGCTGGTTGGCCCACCGTGGCCGGAGTATCATTCATTTTTTTCTATTCCTCTTAATTCGACCTTGTATGCTTCCACTAAACTTTCCAAGTTGTTGTTTCCCGTTTCGGCGATCTGTCCTTGCAAACGGTACACATTTGGCAAGCTGACTTCGGGATTCTTGCATTCCCCCAACAATCGCGCCTGCAATGTTTCCTTCCGCTTGTCAAAGAACTCACGCTGAAGCATCCGCCAATCTTCCTGTTCCGTGATCCGACCAATGGCTTCGATCATTCTCACAAGCCACGCTTTCCGGTCAGATACTTCCATGTCAAGCGGTTGCCGATTGACTGTTCGCGTACACCGTTACCACTTCAGACAAGACGCTTGTAATGGCGGCGGTATAAATAAGGAATATGCGATTCTGTGTTCCCATAATGGGAAGCCCAGATACCTGCAACTGCCCCAACGCCGAAGCCGCCGATCTTCCTGTCGCACCGTACACGCTTCCAAAACTCACCACGCTCCCTACGGCGACTACGCTGGGAGCGACTATTCCGGTTCTTACTCCCACTCCCGCGACGGGGATTGACAGCCATTCGGCAAATGCGTTATTCGCATTCGACACGATGCTCGTTCGCGCCACATCGTAGTATGTCGTGCCGCCATCATCAGAAGTTTGGAACGTCGCACTCACTCCCCCACTTACCACGCTTGCGGTAAACTTTACTAGCACATTATCCGTATCCTGTGGAAGAAGAAATGCATCAGCTCTTCCACCCGCAACCGAAGTCGGCCCTCCCGCTTGCACAGTCGTGCGGCTGACGGTGAATACCGTTTGTAACGGCAATCGAATTGCCATTTATTTTTTGTTGTTTTTCATTAACTCGACCTTTTGAACATTTCCCGATTTGCTGCGTTTGTAACTTTTCTTTTCATCCCTTTTTCTTTCGTCGCTGAGAACTCATGCAATTGCTTCTTGCTCATCGAAAGCATTCCCTGATTCCGCTTATACAGCATTCCGGGATGATGCTCTGCGATGGCCATCGCTTTTCGTTGTGCTTTACTTTTCGCTGGCATTGAGATACTCGATTACTTCATTGACCTTTCGTGCGATTGCATTCAAGTCTTCCCGTCCCAAATCCGTCGCAAGCGGCATCGGGACTTTTGTTTCCTTCACTTCTGGCGAAGGAATCACTTCCTCTGGTTTTTTCTCAAGTTCCACCACTTTCCTTGGTCTACCTCGCTGTGCCATAGTTAAATCTAATTTGTTTAAGACCTTTTTAGTATTGTGTAGTTAACACGCTGGCAATACCTATCGACCTCACCGCCACTCTTTGATATAGCCCTTCTGCGATATTTAATCCCGCGACACTTGCGATTGCGGCAGTTTCTCTCGGCACTACGAACCGTCTATATGTCGCTGACGGAATAACATGATCGAAGTTTGCCGTTCCCGCCGCGCTTACCACGCTCGTATTTGCCACTCCTACCGCAAGCCATCTCATTACTGCCGGGGCGCCTACCGCTCCTATTTCCAGCGCAGAAGTCTGATCATTCAGGGTAATCACGGACGAGACGGTATTATTATCGTTCGCAATCGTCGCCAATGCAAGTCTCGGTGAAGGATATTGCTGCATCGCCTCGCCCGTTCTGTCTCTGGGAAGTTTTGGCGCGTAATTTTCCATTAGATTTTTCTTGTCTTCTTGATTTCAGTCTTTAACGGAGAAGCCATTTCATTTGGTGAACGCTCCTCTAAGCCGACCTTTGGCTGATTTATTTCCTGCTGCATCATTTGCTGCTGCATCATCATTTGCTGCTGTTTCTGTTCCGCCAGCATATCTTCGTGCTCCCGTATGTGAAACCATACCGCCCAAGTTTTCGGTTGCGTCTGCATGTGTACATACAGATGCGTCGTATGATCGTCTGTCGGCGCGGCGTTCATCATTTTATTCTGCGCCAACACTTCATTCTCATCTTCCGCTTTCAATTCGTCAAGGGTCTTGGGCAACATTATATCAATCAGCGACGGGTCTTGCAAGAACTTCGGGAAGAACACGTACTTATTGAAGTTCCTCATTCCACTAGGGTCAAGCGTTTGGGCAAACGCGGGATACAACTGCATCAAATCCCTCCGCAACACAAGTTCTTTGTACTCCGCTTCCTTCGCAGAGTATACCATAACTCCGGGAGGAAATCGAGTGTTGAAATCTTTCAAGTCAATCTCCTTCGTATCCACTCCTTTCACTCCCACGATATTCGCCAGCTTTGTCCCTAAATCCTTGTGGTACCGCTGGTAACGGTAAAACCAATGGCTCCAAAATTCCGCTTCCCCAAACTGCATGATCTTTGCCTGTAAAGACTGTGCCATATCGTTCAGTTGCTGGGTAATTGCGGCTTCCGTAGCCGTTTGCTTCTTCCCCGGCAACGGCTGAAGCGCCATTCCAGTCCCCATCGGCTCATTTGCTTCTTGGGTAAGAAGAGAAATGAACTGGATAAGCCCCGGCGACATCGGATCTTCTGTATTTATCGGCCCTATCGCCAAATCACCTTGCCCTTCAACGGGAATATGCTGGTTGATCTGACGGGTAAGAAACTGCGACACGTCTTTCACTCGGTTCGGGTCATACCAATACAACGGATTTGCCCGGTCTTTCGCCGCGATGAACGCAAGATTCAAAAGCACCGATTTCGCACGATGCTTGTCCTCCAGCAAATCCGCCACGCCGAACACCACCGAAGAATGCGGTTCCCGGAACGCTTCCTTCACCACAATAGGCCAGTTGGAATCAGATGTTATCGCCCTTCCATCGGGAGCGATTTGTTCTTCCCCGTCTTTGAGATCAAGCACGCTTTCAAACAGAATCTTTGAAAAACTTTTATCCAACCAATAGACGGTTTTCTGTCCTTTGTCGTTGTATCCGTAGAATTCCAGGATTTGAAAAATGTCATTCCCCGTGCTTTCAATGGGAGGAGCCACGGCTTCTTTCGCTTCATCCCGCCTCACTTTGTATTCCCAAAGATCAGGTTCAACGCCCGAAGGCAATTCCGCAACGCTGGTGATTCCGGTAATGATCCCTTTTTTGATGAACTTTTCTATTTCCCATTTTTTCTTCATGATCCATTTCCAGTAATATCTCCACTCTTTCGGAGTTTCAAAATACGGGTCATATCCAAATACCAAGGGATTAATGATATGCGGCTGCATGATTTTTCGCTTCTTGTCAAAACGCAATGTCTCGCAATATCCCCTGCCGAAAAACAGCGTATCCCACGCAAAATCGTAATCTAACTTGGCCTTGTTCATTTCGATATAATCCGATTGGGCAAGAGTATTGTAGCTGTTCAGTTGATTCTGGGTGATTCCCTGCGCGGGAAGAAATTTCACCTGAATCTTGTCATCATACACATTGGAAAGCGTCCTATTAAATAGGGTAAGCAAAAGCGTCGAACCGATGGTCTTGTCATCGCGGTTGAGGTTATTCAAAAGCACCAGTTGTTTTACCTGACGCTGTTTCCTCGCTTGAAGAAACTGAAAACTCTCTTCGTAATAACTTTGAATTTTTGCCGGGGTCATTTTCGTCTTGAAACTATTTCCTGCAATGTTGCGGGCCTATCCGCTACTACCGTATTCAATCTCGGTTCGCATACGAGCACAATCCGATAATGCTTCTTTCCCATAACAATCCTCGGCTCGACTCCTTCATACGCCACGAGTCCGTCCCGCCAGAGCAAATGCCGAATCTGATTCCAATGACAGTTGAAAAGTTCTTGCTTGGTTGGCGCATATTTTACCTGCGGATTCATCGAAAACTCGAAGAACCGCATCACATACGGTTTTCCCGTTCCTGAATCAATCAGGGGATCAGACTTTACCTCCACTTCCCCGCCTGACCATTTCAAACCGTCATCAACGGCTTCAATTTTCTTTGTAAGATGCTTTTCGATTTCTTTGCTCTCCCAAGTTTTATCCATTTCTCCAAATCTTGTCCGTTGCGTCTACAAATTGATTGCTTTGTAAAACTCTGTTGCCGCGTATTATAGCATCCGAAATAACTTGTGTCAAAACTGCCGCGTCCACCACATTTGGAGACGCAATGCCTTTTGAAATCAAATGTTCTTTTGGCTCGATTTCAATCACTCCGTCTTTGTTCTTATACTTCACAATCTCAAACTCATTCCATCCGAAATCACTCAACAATCTTCCTCCCGAAAGAAGCCATTTCCGTTCCCGCCAATGCCATTCCGCTTTAAGGTTCCTAAACATCGGGTCTTCCGATTTCTCCCCAAATGCCACTCCCCGCAAAGGGTATCCTAAGTCTTTTAGGCGGTCATATACCCCCTGCCCCACACCTGTCTTATCCACTACGATAAAATCCGCGTTGTATTTTCGGTATTTTTCCATAATAACCCCCACTAAATCCATCGTATTTTGGAGCTTTTGGTTGAATAACACTTCCTGAAGGTTGCCGCTTTTCAAAACAATGGCCGAATTGTCTCCTCCCGCAGCAGGATCCACTCCCAACACTTTATAGCCGGAATGCTCCCCTGAATGTACAATCACTTGCTGATACTCCCTGTCAGTAAGAAGCCGGAGAAACCCTGATTCGTCCACTCCCTCGTCAAAAGCGTCCCAATCCCCTTCAAGATATGCCCTTCGTTGTGTTTCGGGAAGCGATTCGAGAGATTTGAAGTATTCTTGCGGCAAATAAGGATTATCTATAGGGCGTGCAGGAACAAATACGAACTCATACTGTTCTTTCTCATCAGGAGGAAACAACCGTTTTACCCATATATTCTTCACCCATGCTTCACCTAATGGATTGCACCCTGCAAGAAACTTTACGCCAGGTATTCCAGGCCAACGAAGCCGGGAACGAAGGAAATCAAAGGTATTCTTCGGATTCCGATTTATTTCATCTACTCCAATAATTGCAAATTCTACGCTCAGATACTTCGCAGGATCATCAAGATTCCTTAACGCAAGCACTCCGCTTCCATATTCAGAAGCAAGAGTAAACTCATGCTTTGCCTCATTGTATTTTCCCAACCATTCAGGAAACTCGAACTTTATTTTCGACAAATGTCGGTCATTCAAGGAAGGATAATCTTCACAGAATAACCCCGCCCGGATGCTTTTTTGGTTATATTTATCATAGAACTTCATCAACCAATAAATCATCATCCATCGAAGCCACCGGGACTTTCCTGAACCTACTGAACCTCCGTACAGAGTGAACTTGAAACGCTTTGATGCTTCTTGAGCTTCTTTCTGCTTGGGAAAGAAGTTCGCAAGTTCCGTGAACTTTACTTTTTCTTCGTTCATCCCACTCCGAGAAGGGTTAAATCATTCCCTGCCACTGCGGCTATTGCGGGACTTACCGCCGCAGTTAC
>ERZ1292637.570-Hain-H14-01um-R3-570-length-19868-cov-21_pt1 | contig 19868 bp, 33 predicted proteins | sample MGYA00564405_ERZ1292637 | MGnify/ENA primary metagenome ERZ1292637 (study PRJEB36523, sample SAMEA6512645) | groundwater metagenome | collected 2019-01-09 | study: AquaDiva: Metagenomics assemblies of 32 groundwater samples | reverse complement strand
TTGATATGGACTACGGGTGGTGGCGTGTCCATAAGAGAGAAATGGGTTTTACCCGTGCTCTCCAACCCTTCGATAGATGTTGAAAATGGGCGAGGTGGTGTGTTGGTATCAAACTCACTGCCCTTGATTACGGTTTCGCTTAGTGGCATAACGCCTCCTTTCTACTTTGCCCACTCTAGCGGATCGAACTCCGTCGCCTCCTTCCTATCGTTCTCGTTTCCTGGCCCACCGTATAGCTCACGGTCCGGCCAGGCTTCCTGCTCGTCTGCGGTTGGTATGAAAATCCACCATTCGGTATCCCTGAACTCGATAATGTGAGGACGAATCCGTGAATTGAGAGTTATCCTATCTTCGGTTGATTCTAGGGCTATGGTTATTTCCATTGTAGCCACTCCTATAACTTGACGTGCTCATCGTCGATACAGTATGGACACGGCTGCTCCACCTTCCTTAGCAAATCACATACGGTACACTCGCTCCCATGGTAGCCGTGCTTATTGTATAGTTCCGGTCCAAACTCTGATGACAGTGTAACGTGCTCACACCTAAGAGATGCCGTCAGCTTCTCGATCAGTAAGTCCTTGTTCGTCTGTTTGCAAGTCATCTTGTACTCCTCCTACTATGATCTCATTATCGTTGTCGTCCCACTTCCACATCTCGCAGCCCATTGCCTTTCCGACAGGACAGCTTGGACACGCCCAGTCATAGGCGGGACTCCGTTCGTCTCCCTCGCCCATGCCGTTGAGCGGTGGCATCTCCTTGCCTTCGACAATAGCCTTCCTCCGTAGTAGCTCGTCCTTCCACAGCGGCCACTCCGTATCATCGAACGTAACCCTGAATCCCTCTACCGCAGACCGTGGTGGCCGTGGCCGCTTGCCCTTCTTCCTACTACCCCAATTACCCATGAGCCAATTGATTGGCAGCCTACCCCAATTAGGCGCATCGGGGTTTGCTACGCGGTCAAACAACACATAAGACTTGAGCTGTTCTATCCACCAGGGTGCGCCCTCTGGCCCCTGTCGTTGTGACTTCCTGGTTTGCTTCGCTTCGTGGATAATCCTCTTACCGTCTACGACCCGATAAAAGTCCGGCGTGCCAATGATCCATCTCGTATGACAGATCGTGCACTTAGCCACCTCTTCCAACGACCCATCAGATAATATCGTAGGTATTGGTACGGTTGAGACAACATGACAGTATGGACAGTATGCCTTAGGTACTTGCTTATCCCCCCCGCCTACGACCCGCTCGAACTGTAGGCCCTGCTCCCACATGACCATCGGACCATCTTCATCATCCTGTAGCCATTCCTCTTGTGGAACATGGTGCTTCCCCCAGGATTGTCGTAAGCAAGGGCCTGTCAAGTCGGTCACATGTGTTCCTATCCGCTTGACTACCGGCTTGTCTGGTCCGATGAGCAGCCGGTTCAGCTCCTCGGTGTACTCCTTATCGTAGGTTATTTCCATGAATCGTTATGTCCTCGCCAGTAGCCTACCGTGTAACCTACCCCCATGGTCTCTATCGGCGCATTGCGATCATTCGCTAGTATGGTTAGAAGTGTAAGGTCCTGTATTAGGGCTGCTGACCACTCCTCATCATGGGCGTCAAGCCAAGCCTTGATTATATTGGGCCCAAGCTCAGCAGCTACTAGCTTTCGTGCGGTCTCAATATCCATTTTACCTGTCTTCTTTTCGACCATTAGACACCTCCGTCAAAGTGGGAGCAGACCGTACCGGACCCGCATCCTGACGGCCCACTCCCACTCCATATCGTAGTCTACGGTAGGCTAATCTCCCCGTCAGGTGCGACGAGAATCCTACCCTCTGCCGCCAGCTTCTCGATCAAAGCCCCAGTCGCTATACCACCCTGAATCTCAGGGAGCCATAGCTCCTGTGGCAGGGCAGCCAGTAGCTTGGCCGCTTGCTTGGCGTTCTTGCCAGGCAGCACGGTTGCAACGAGCTTGTTGATAAGCTCATCGTAAGATGCTCCGCTTGCGGGTGCAACAGCTTCCGTGGTATCTGCCGCTACAGCATCTCCTCGGTCAGGGACGACGATGATCGCAATCTCGCCTGCGAACTTGTAGTCCGGTGGTAGCACCGCAGTCGGCACTAGCACGCGCTTGGCGGGCATGGAACCACCGAACCTCTTCGATGGAAAGTAGTCAAACGTGAACATCTTCCCGACCAACAACGCCGGCGGTTCAGTGTGACCAGCGATCTTCTTCCACCCGCCGCTAATGAACGCCTCCTTGCCATAGTTCGGATTGATCGGCACGAACGTATTGTCCCTATTGGACCACTTGACAAGATCAAATCCACCATATCGCACTGCATCGGCCTGTGATCCATCAGGAAGCTGCAATATCGTGTCCAGCCGCTTGACTCGTAGGTCCCACTGAGGAATCTTAGCCACACCCGTCGGATTGGCAGTCTTCAATAGCTCAAGCACCTTGTCAACTGTCAGTTGGGACTGGTTCGCAATTCGCAGGGTCACTTCGTCAAGATACTTGTCCGCACACCAACGGTACTCGCTTGTTAGTACGATACCTGGGAACGTTTCCTTTGGCTCTACCCACGTTGATGGGTCAATACTGAAGCCGGTAACGTCAGGGATTGTCTCTTCGGTTGTCATATCTTCTCCTACTCTCCTAGCTAACCGATTCTGCAAACGCCTCAGCCATTCGCCTGGCGTCGTTCAATGTTTCTGCTACGAATCCTACAGGTATGGCACGGCTTGCTTCAGGATGTTCTGCAAGATACTCCTCAGTCCAGCCACTCGTAGTACAGCAGTCGCCTTCATTTGCTACAGCACCAATACCAAAGCCAAAGATTGCGCGATGGCTCCAGCCGTACCATTTCTGATCCCTTTCACTAAAGCCGACCGAGCATACCTTGTCACCATCTACTAGCTCTGGCCGTATACCGTATTTGACACAAAGCATTCGTGCCATCTTCGGATCGCCAATGTAGGAGCCGTCTGGTGTATAAGCAGAGCGGATCGTAAAGTCGGTTGATTCTGTACCGTCTACTCGTTCTGTCCTAACCTCAAATCCCGCCTTGTAGTGCAGTACCTTTTCTACGACCTTTGTCATCTACCTCTCCTTCTTCGTATACTCTGCTCGATGGCATGTACGACAACGCCGTTCTCGTCCGCTCGGATACACATATGTATTTACAGCATCGTATTCTCCCTTCGTCTAGGCTGTCTTTAACCACTGCATGGCTTCCTTGAAAAACTGCGGCGAGTGCGTGGTCTTGTACAGCATCCAGAAATTGCCATCAAGGATGTATGTAACTCCCCAGTCTGTCGGTCCACGTACTGCTCGTCCTGCCGCCTGCACTACATTGTTCATAGCTTCTTCTTTGTAGTTCCGTTGTCCAAACTTCTTGTCATCTCCTCGCTGATAGTCTTTCCTCATCCGTGTGATCGGATCGCCGAGATCACCGAATGGTATCTTCACAATCGCTTGCCATCGAACATTAGAAATATCAACGCCCCTTCCCAACGATGGAGAGAGGACGAAGATGCCTCCACCTTCCTTATCCCTAAGACGTTCAATCAGATTATCCTTCTGCTGAGCTTCCGTGTGGAACGCAAATCGTGGATCATCTTGCAGATAGGGTCGTAGCGCATTGACTACCTTGTAGCTCGTCGTATGTATGATCGCCTTCTCGTTGCTAAGTCGTGGCATGTCTGCTATATGCTTAAGGACGTTAGCCACTACTTCCCACTCGTCTGGTTCTGTATTCCTATTCACCTTGACCGTAGGAACGTAGAAGATTGGACGGTTCTCCAATGGGAACGTAGACGGTACGTCAATGTAGATCGCTTGTTCAGGTGGTATCGCCAGCTTAGCCATAAGCGTCTGCGGATCGCCAAGGGTTGCGCTCATGATCAACACACGATCAAAGTACCCCCACAGTCTATCATCGGTCACAGACCATGCCCATAAGGGTCGTAACTTCACCTCCTTATCGTTGACCGACACGGCCCAGTCGGTAGGATCAAGTCTTCGTAGTTCAAGGATCGTATCGTAGAGCCTTTTTGCTTTACGTTCTGCTTGGAGTACATAAGCAAGTCTGTCGTCATTAGGCCGGTGCTCTACCGCCTCCTTTGCTACGTCATACCAGAGCTTCACAGTATAGTAGGAGTCTGTTGCCCAGGCTATCCACTGGTACGGATCGTCACTCTTGGGCCACTCCGGTAGTCCTGCCTCCTTGCATGGTCCACGCCAGATACTAATGGCCGTTGCGCCCACCAATGCATCCTCTACCAGATCGCCTTCGTCAGCAATGAGGAGAGATCGTCGAAAGGGATTCGGCTGTCCTGCGATATACCCTGCCTGCAATATCCTCAATGCATAGGCGTAGTTCATGATCACCTGTGGACTGTAGGCAGCCTTCTCTAGCATCTTCGCATAGGTACACTCCGTCTTGTTGACACACCCACCATAATCCTCACAATCCTGAGCAGTCATCTCGCCGAACAGCCTCATCAGCGAATCATTTTCCACCCGTCCACATGCATAGTTGTTCCGACCCATCGCTAGCACAGCCCAGGGCATCGTAGTCTGACACTGCTGCTGTAGCTGTATGGTATGACAGAGATACAATGCTGTCTTGCCGAGCAATCGTTGAACCGCTGTGCCTACAATGGTCTTGCCCCCACCCGTGGGTATATTGGCGAGCACGTACTTGCTCTGCCAGAACGCTGACACGATTTCTTCGATAGCATCTCGTTGTCCAGGCCACCATGCGTCACCTGGGATGGTGATTCCTAGACCACTTGGTCTATCGGGGCAGAGCTGTTCAGTCATACGCTACCTGGGGGGTGAAATAGTACCCATGCGAGCATTGCTAAGAGAAAGGCAACAGTAAAAAACTCTGGTATCCATATCCAAATAGGGTACTCGTTCATGCCTTACCCTCTTCTGTCACCGACCGTTGGGTCAAGATTGCACTCGCTGCGGCAAGGAGCCCAAGTGCCTGGATGGTACCGCCTGGCGCATGGAATGTCAGTGCCACGTTGCCATCATCCGTCAGTCCGAGAAGTACTACAGACTTTATACGCTGCTGTTCTATGATCCCCTTGAAACTACTGAGCACCTTCTGTACGGGGTCAGTGAGATCGATGGCACCCTGTAGGTTCGGTGGCAGACTAGGATGTTCTGGCACTATCTTTCAGCTCCACACTTCGAACAGTAAGTCTTTGCCTTGATCCACTTGTGCTTACAAGTTCGCATATTTACTAGGCTGGGGTGTTCTGCCATTCTATTGTAGCCCTCCCTTTATATTACCGTCGGTTGGTGCCAGCCTTCAAACCATTCAGCCCACCACACGGCCTGCTCTCTATCCTCATCTACCAGTGTTCCATTTGGTAGTGTGTTTAGCTTGATGACTGCATTGTATAGCACTTGCCGTCCTGCCTGCGCCTGCTCGATGATCCGCCTCATAGAGTCCCACTTGACTGCTCCGAACGTCGTCCTCAGCATGTCCAACTGTTCGCAGACAGTACGCCAGTTGCCCGCCTGCACTGCCGTCTCGATCACAAAGTCCAACCCGATATTATCATCGACCAGCCGCTTCATTGCCAATGCCCCCTCAGCCTCCTGTGATAGCTGATCGAGCGACAACAGCGGCGTAGGTAGCGGCCCCTTCTCTGGTACTCCATGCTCAGCCAACGTCCGTAGTGTCAGCATGGTACAGAAGTAGACGAAGTTGTCAACTTGACCACCAAAGTCAGAGGGATTCTTGTTCAGTATACGGTCGATAAGATTCAAGACATTGGTGTCAAACGATACATGAACCGTCCGCAGCCGTCCGCTCTTGCGATCTAATGGCAGCCCGTCACGTGCGTACTTGGCAGCCTCCTCGAAGTCGAAGACAACGAAGGCACCCCAGCTTGGCGGTATGAGCAGGTCTTCAGGCACTACCTGTTCCTCGTGTCACGCTATCCCCCCTTTTTCGATCTGCTTAAGCATCTCTTTGGCTTGTTTCTTTCTTTCATCTCGATAATTATTATCGTCTTTGTAGCTTTCCCTAACATATGTGTCAGTCTTTTCTGCCCAGTCGTTGACCGGCTCACCAGGTATCGTAGTCTTCGTAGGTGGTGCCGGAGGGATCACTGTCCGTGTAAATCCGGTGCCCTTGAAGATCACTCCTTGACTCTGGTATCCAGGCCGTCTAGTTGCAACCTCACCACAAAGGAATCTATCAAAGGCTTCTATAGCCGCACGACACAGTATCGTCGCATCGTCGTAGCCGCCTCTCTGTTCGGTCACGTGTCCGTAGGTGCAGACGTATTCGTAGATCGGCATCTTGCCCTACTTCTCAAGGCCGCACTTGGTACAAAAGTAGTCGGCGGCTCCCCTGGCCGCGTGGATGAGCGGCCCCCGTGAGTCAGGCCCTGCCTTTACCCACTTGTGCTTACACTCTTTTTCCTCTGCCATTGGAACCCCCTTCATTATATCATCGTCGTGCGGTACCCCACCTCCACACCGGCTACCCGCCCCGTGCGCTGCCACCGACAGTAGATGTAGCGGCTACTCATCGTTCCGACTCCCGACCGCCTCACGCAGACAACGGTAGAACAAGTCCCACGCGCCAAGCCGTTGACGCGGGAAGCCTTTGACCACGCCCTCGCGCCACCACCGAAGCGCCCGGCCACGCTGCGAGAGCTTGAAGAAGTAGTCCCCCTGTGTCGACGTACCCTTGCCATCGTTTGCGATGATCGCTTGACCGAGCAGGGTTGTCTCGCCCGTGCGTGCAGAGATCAGTTCAACGCGAATGCGAATCATGTGCCCCTCCTATACTGTAGCAACTCCACGGCCCGCCTCATACTCCGCACAATAGAGTCGTCGGCTTCGTTCCACTCGCCCCCTAAGCGTAGCGCATACGACGGGTGCAGGGAGCCGACTACGATGTACTCTCCAGTGTGCCTTGCCAACTCTGCTATCGCGTGCGCGTCCAAGCCCGGCATCCAGAGTGCGCCCGCCGTCCGGCCCAGCGCCACGATCACCCGAGGCTTCACCTGCCGTAGCACAGGGAAGAGCCACTGACGGGGCGTCTTCGGCGGGGCCATCACGAACCGTCGCGCCAGCAAAGGTAGCACCCACCTTGGCGAAATTGGTACTATCACCTTACTCCATCGTCAGCTTCTTGTCAAGGGTAGTTCCACCTATCGTCGATAGGTATTTCTACCTATTATTGATCCGTGGTCGTTTGCCGCAGTCGTGAGGTTGAACTGTCAGCTTCATTCCGTTCCAGGCTAGGGCTACCCATAGCCCACAGATAAGGCACTTTACGTATGTGTCGGCAGTTGCCATTACTGGTGAGTCTCCTTCCAATTCTTCCCGCTCTTGATATTTATAACCAGCGGCACCCCCTCGAATGGCTGGCCTAGCTGCATGGCGTGGTTCATCTCCACCATGTACCAGTCCATATGCCCGGGGTTTACCCCGCACACGATCTCGTCATGCACGGTCAGGAGCGGAAAGCCATCCGGTATCTTAGCTACGTCTATCAGTGCTAACCGCATGACATCGGCAGCAGACCCCTGGATAATCAGCGATATGCACTCCCGCTCCGCTGCCTCTCGTAGTTGCTTGTCCTTGGACACCAAGTCTGGTAGTATCCGCGGTCTTCCGTACAAAGTGTATGCAGTGCATCCCTGTTCGATAGCCTGGTGGATTGCAAACGGTATCCATTCTTTAAAGTACCTCCCGTATATATCATGGATACCCATGATACCCGCTCGAATCTCCTTGACCGTAGGTATCCCCAATGCAGCCAAGGCGGGGTCTGTTAACATCTGCTTCTCGATTACATCATGGACCTCTTCGCCCTTGCTCCCGTACATGGCACCGAAGAAGTAGTTCTTTGCCCGTGTCCGCAGGGGTCTATTGTGTTCCAGCCTCTGCTCGTTATAGGGGATATTGAATAACGCCTTTACGTTCTGTCCGTGGAGATCGCCCGCCTCCGTACCTGGCAGGGCTTGCGCCATCTTCAGCAGTCCAGGATCACGTGCCACGTATGCACCCAGCCTCCATTCAATCCCATCGTAGTCTCCCGCGACCAACAATGTACCCTCGTCTGCAAGGAACATCGACCGCCAGTCCAGCTTCACCTGTTGCAGGTTCGGATGTTCTGATGAAAACCTATGCGTCCGTACCCTTGCATTGTTGATAGTACTGTGCAGCCGACCACCATCGTAACTTGCCGCGATCCACTGTACAAGGAACTCCGTGTATTTCTGCAACTGCTTCCATGCCAACACAGGCGGTATTGTAGGATGCTTATCCTTCAGCCTGAGTAGTGACAATGCATCCACCGATGGCTTTCCCGTCTGCTTGCTTACTCGTTGAACAGGTAGCCCCAGGTCCCGATAGTAGTAGTCGGACAACTGCTTCGATGATGCAGGATTCAGCGACCGTTCTGCCAATATGTCTATAGCCTGAGTGAGGGATAGTTGAGCAGTTAGCATCTCGCCTAGTTCCTTGGCTGCTGCTGGCCTATCAAAGGCTATCCCCATCGCCTGCATATCCGCCAATATCGTTACCAGCGGAACATCAACCCCATGATAGAGCTTTCGCAGTCTCTCCGACAGCTCCGACTCAAGCAGCCGCTCTATCTCCACTCCATAGAAGGCGTCCGCACAACAGTAGGCAGCTACGACACCAGGGTCAGCTTGGGATATGGGTATCCGCTTGGCTCCCCGTCCAACGACATCTTCATATCCGACCATCCGTACTCCGAATCGTCGCAGCACGAGGTCTTTGAGTCGGGCGTTGGGTTCTCCGCGCAGGTAGGCAGCCAGCGAGCCATCTCCGACCAGAGGGCCAGGGTTGATTCCATGACGGCGAAGCACAGATAGATCATACTTTCCGTTATGGCCAACCCAGGGCACGTTAGCCAAGCAGTCTCTAAGGGCGACCATCCACGGCTGGTAATTCGCGTATCCGAAGAAGCAGTCATTGCCTATCGCTATCCCTATTCCGACCAACGTGTCGGCCATCTCGTTCGGTTCGCTACCGACTACATCAGTCTCGACATCTATGCCAATGATACCAGGATCAGGAGCAACCTTGCTAATGAACTGAGCAAGCGTTGGCCCATCGTTGACAAGGGTAACTGTGAACGGTTGCTGCTTTACCTCCAATGCCTCCTCATTCTCTATTGTAGTCAGGTCGTCAGGCAGGGGCTCAGGCGTGGGCATTGGAGAATGCATAGCCTGTCTATAGCATTCCCAGTATTGGTGCCTTACTGTCACCGGGGGATGCTTGCGTAGGTTCTTTGCAACAGATCGAGGAAGACCCATGTACACAAGATGCCACTCGGCCAGATCATCAAACCTCAAGGGTAGTGGGTCCTGTGCCGCTAGGTCTTCAATGCTTACTAGGGTCACTGTTGGCGGTAGTATCCGCCAGGTGTTCAGGGCTTGCGGGCCACAGATGATCGTCCCCTCCTCAATGCCAAACAGCCCGTATCGCAGCTCTCGTGGGACCAGCGTACCACTCAGCCCTAGTAGTTGAGCCCGCTGTTCTGCTAGCTCATCGGTTGGGGCAAGTGACTCTAGGTCTATGTAGGTGGTCACTCTACCTCCTCCGCCTCAACGATATCCGTATCATAGTTCTCCTTCCACTCGACCTCCAGTATGTCAAGATTGTCCTTTACATAACTAATAGCAGCCTCCTTACTTTCCGCCTCAACCTCCACAACACCTATCTCAATGGACTCTAGATACACCCTAAACTTTAGCATCGGTTCCATCTTGACATCTCTCCTTCTACCTGCTATTGTAGCTATGTCGAGTAGGCAAGGAAGCTCTCAACATCACCTCGAAGAACGGTAAGAACATTCTCAGATCGGTACTCTAGCCAGGGTCGCGGCGTCAGCCCGTGCTGGACGACATCCTTCATAGGCACAACCCTGTAGTTCCCATCCGCCAGATGGCCTAGGATAGCATACAGCTCTCCGTCGGCCTTTAGTTTCAGCTTGAGGTCTGTGAACATGTCTGATTCTCCTACTCCCCCTATCGTAGTCACCCCTATCGTAGTCTGTGCTCCTAACCCTTGGGCTTGCCCTGTTTGTCAAGCCACAATGCAACCATCATCAGGAGGTAAGCTGCTCTGCCGTAGCTGCGGTTTCATTCAGAGTTGTTGCGACTAGGTGCCATCCAATGCTGCCTTCTGTACCGCTCTCTCGGCTGTCTTGTAGTAGCTCAAGGCTTCGGCAGTCGCAACGTTAGCTTCCACCTCTGCTGACTCAGCTTCCATCGCCGTAGTCTCCGCCCACTGTCTAGCCGTCTCTGCTATTGACCTTTTCACGAGAGCATCTAGCCTTGCGTCGGCTGCCTGCTCCTCTGCACGATCATATGCTGCCCGCGCTGCCATTACTGCCTGTTGTATCAAGGCTTTTTCCATGTTGCCTCCTTTATCTGGGCATACAACGATGCCCTTCGCAGACTATCTACAATGCTATCACTGACCCATTGACCACCCCCTCGTAGAACATACGATGGATGGTAGCTTCCGACTACGATCACCCCATCACTCAGTGTCCGTGCCATTGTAGCCAACTCTCCCGCCTTCATACCAGGGAACCACAGTGTCCCTGCTGTAGCCCCTAGAGCTACAATGCATCGTAGGTTAGGCATCCCTTCTAGCTCAGGATGCAGCCATAGGTCTGGACACCTGACCAAGGCATCGGGGTATTCCCTTATCGCATTGTTCGGGGGTCGGCAGTCCACCACGTTTGTCTTCCATACACTGTCGATGTCGATGCCAGCTATCGTCAGCAGCTTGTCGAGTAGCTTACCCGCTGGTCCGACAAACGGTAGCCCCTGTTCATCCTCCTGCTTCCCTGGTGCCTCACCTACGATAGCTATTGCACTCTCGTAGTCTCCGTGTCCAGGGACTACGTTCTGGCGAAACTGGTGGAGGGAACACGCAGTACATTGTAGATGTTCGGCTGTTGCGTTACAGGTCATTCCAACTCCATCATATTGTAGCCCACCATACGGGACACCAAGGCGACCGACCAGGACTCCTCAATGCCCCGTATGGTAGACCTAAGAGCACAGGCTGTGTCGCTCAGCCTAGTGTCTTCGCAGATTAGGCTCCCTTGAGCCCGCCGCTTGCGGTCTTGTTGGACACGATCAGAATGGTGTCCCCGTCGCGCAGGTCGCTCTCTTCCTTGACCACTCGACCATTGACACGAAAGGTCGTACCATCTTCCTGTCCGAACTTCTCCAGCGCGTCACCGACTGTCGCGATCCCATCCTCTAGATCGTAGGTCTCGAACCTTTCACCATGTAGAACACTTACGTTACCCACTGTGTACCTCCTTATGTCGTAGACTAATAGGTCGGTCGCTTCCCATTGTCATAACATCGTACTGACCCTCCTCGTGCACTATTGCTTATCACCTCCTTCAATATCGTTGTACATTGTCCGCTTGATCTCCTGATTCAGACCGATGTGCCACACTAAAAGTTTCTGTAGTGGCAGTGCTCTATAGTAGGCATTGATAGTCGCTGCCACCTGCGATGCAACCCACATCCCTGCGTATGCACTACCTACGGCACCACATCGTCGCTCCTCTACCTCATGGGCCCTCGGCATACATCGTAGATACTCTGCGATCTGATTAGGCTTCGCTGTGCAAATGACAGCCACCTCACCCTGCGCTCGTGTGTCAATGAACAGGGGAATGTTATTTTGTAGACACCACTTGGCAATTGCTTCCCGTCCATCCAGCGTGTCCACACAGGAGACAACAACGTCAACGTTGATAGGTTCGACATCGGATGCGGGGAAGCTCTTATCATGGGTATGGACTGGTAGCCCCCACAATGCTGACTTCAAGGCTACGTTCTTAGACTCTCCTATATCTAGCCTGTTATATGCTTGATTCCCCAGATTGGGGGCCTCAACGTGATCTCCCCCGTCATAGATGATAAGCTTGCCAACAGCTCTCGCTAGTGCATGTGCTGTCCATGATCCGAGCATCCCCGCACCCGCCACGATCACTGTTGCTCGTGCCATGGCCGGATGTATGATCTGTGCCTGCCTGTTTAGTCGTTGCTCTTGTGTGATCGTTGTCATTGTTTCTTCCCCCTATTGTTGTTCTTTGGATTCTTCTCACCGAAGTAGACTAGGCCCTGATTATCAAGACGAGTAGCCATATGCTCCCACTTGTGATTCTTGGACAGGTGGCAGTAGACCGTGACTCCATCGCTTGTAATGCCTTGTCTATGACAGCCCCTTAGATCGATAGGCTTGATAGGCCCATCGTCAAATCCATAATCAGGAAATCCAGGCTTAACTACTTTCATCATCTCCTTAATCTGGTCGTCTAACTGTGGCATCTCGGGTGGCATGATGCTCACCTCCAGCTTGCATGTCATTAGAACAGGAACGGTAACAATGAGCCAACAATGCATCTCAGCCTGCGCGTTTACCACCAGTCCCATCATCCAGCTTAGCTTCTCATCACGAGCTAAGTCATCTAGTTGGTCTATGTCTGCCTTGGATGGCGCTACACCTATTGTGCCGTGACTGTGCCAGACGCCACGGTATACATCCCATAACGATCTCTTCTCATCCTTTGCAACCTGTTGCGCCATCTTCCCAATAGCAGTTACGAAATCGTTGGCCTTTACATCGAAGTGCGCTGCGCCCACGCGTTGTGGAGGTATCGCAATTCCCGTGATGACGATGCATGGTGCACCGTCCACCTCTTGACACTCTACTTTAAGCAGCCCTCCTACCTCCAGTGTAGGATCATGGCTAACCGCCTTACGGATCATGTATGCTACTGCTTGAGTTAGGTATACCTGTGGCATGTCGTTGATCCTCCTTTCGTCTATGCTGTGGTAGGGAAGGTGCCGCTAACGCTTGTTATCTCAGTCATCTGGGGGGTATCTGCGTCCTTACAAACACAACGGAGGAACGAGCCGTGACAACCCTCGCAGTTAATAGGACACCTGCCACAAAGACGCGGCTCCGCAGGGCGTCCACACTTAGAGCATGGATCGTCGGTCACAGTCAGTCCGATGGACGAGTCAAACATATCTGGCGGTACATAGTGCGTAATGAGAGCATGTGTTAATAGTCCTCGATGGCTCCGTATCTGTGGTAGCAGGCTGTCCAGCGAAGCTATCTTACCAGAGGGTGAACGCTGTACTGTATCCCCATCCCAGCTACTCTGTACTGTATCCTCGTCCCAGCTCCTATCTAGGATGCAGTGCCAAGCCTTGCTAGCCCAGTCCCCATCATACTCGCTCCTAGAGTTCCAACCCATGCGCCATCTGCGGATAGCTTCGAATACACCGAGTATGTCATTCCGACTAGCAAGCTTCTCGAATAGCCTTTCCATGCCCACTCCATAACAGATACTGTCGCCCCCCTCTACATGAGGGTGGACAGTAGGCTCCTCTACTTTGACTAGGTGATCACCCTGATAGTGGATAGCAAACCGTGATGGAGTGGTAACGAATGTGCGCTTGCTACCGCTTCGACGGCGTGTGAACAGCACAGGTACGAAGGTGATTCTGATAGCATCGAGATCAATGCTGATGTCCACGACCTCTGGGAAGGCAGTAACATGTGCGATGATCGTATAGCTCGATACCCCTGGCAGGGGACTGACCCTAGCTTCCTCTACCTGTCCTTCGAGGTCATGCTGCAGTGCTTGGAGTCTATTGATCTCCCTCGTCACGTATCCAACTTGTGACAGTAGGTCACGAATGGGGATACGGTTATTTATCCAGACGTGACGATCTGTTGTCATATTGGAGTCCTCCTCTATCGTAGATACCCTCCTACTGGGGCCACAATATCGTAGTTGCCCAGATCAGCACGATGCAAACCAGTACTACGTAAGCCGCCTCACCTAGACTCATGCTCTACTTGGACCTCCAACCCTTCTGATTAGCGTGTTCTATATAGGTGTTAGCATGGTATCGCCCTTCCTTAGCGCGGCAACTTTGACGGCTTACTACCATAGCATCTCCCTGCATCGCCACAACCCCCAGTCGCCATCGTTGAATCCCCAGTAGAAGCCATCCACGGCAGCGGCCTCGTTCATGTGGTCAGTCGCTTCGTCTGCAATTTCGTCTGCGAATTCACAGGCGGCCCAGCTAGTGTAGCTGCCATCGCCTGCCGTGTGGGAGTGATCGTCGTCACACCCTTCAACCTTGAAGCCATGATCTTCGGCAATCTCCACGATCCTATCGACCATGTAGATGCCGCGTGCGCCGTCTATGTAGCATCCGGCATCTGCTTGTGTCCATGTGTTCTTCGTCATGTCACACCTTCCTTACAACACCTCTTCAGCCCTATGCGGAGCGCCAACCCTTGCGTTTCGTTGACCTATGAGCCCCTGTCCCTCTCCTCAGCTCCTCAATGCAGCTTCCGCAGACTACCTTGTCTACGACCTCTTGCCTTACCCATACCAGATGCCCGTTCAGCCCTAGCTTCTGCGCTTGTGCTAGTGGTAGAAATACCTCCTCCCCACTCTCTGTCTTTATGATCATCATCTCCTGCGTTCTATCGTAGATTGCAGGCCGCAGCTCTGCACTGGTACATAGACAGCGGCATCTTGGACATTTCATTGTTAACCTAGTGGCAGGCGAATGACTGGCGCATCGTCTACGCCTGCATACTGGGCCGCTTCGGCGTCACACTGGGCCATCGACCGCAGGTCATCGCCCACGGCCTCCATGATGTACTCATTCGCGAACCACGGCGTCTGCATGTCCTCGGCTTTGGCCCATGCCACGTCAATCCGACTCTGTACATAATTCTCGTTAGCCCCGTCGTCAAACCGCAGACCCCCTTCGAGGATGTCCCGTAGCAGGTTCTCTAGACAGAATGCCCGCGCCGCGTCTTGCTCTTGTTCGCTCAATTGCTCAAACGTCTTCATGCTAGTCTACCCCCTTTCTCCTTCATACAGTCCCGTCATGATCAACCCCATAAGCACTCTGAGCACCTAGGCTTACTGATGACCCTCATGTCGGCATCGAATGCCGCATACATGAGGGGCAGTGAGCGGCCACACAAGGAACACGGCCCGTGGTCGTGCATCAGTAGTCCTAGCGTACCTAGCACCTGTCCGGTTGTCCGGTTGATGATGTTCATGTTTGGCCTCCTTTCATTTAGCCTACCCATCGGGAGTGTTCGCCTTCGTACACCTGCCGTGCTACTAGGGCATCGCGTAGCTTACTCGTGTGCCGCGTACGCCCTGGTGCTGGGTCATCATACCGCAGCGCGGGTAGTTGTACATCCTGTACCCCGAAGGTCGCCAGCGCAGCCTTGATTCGTGCATCCCAGTCGGGCGTCATGTTAGCTCACCTTCCTTTCGGTAGTGTAGGCTGATAGGTGATCAGCTCCGGCATATCGTCATCCATCCGGTGCCGCGTCATTGTTCCTCCTCTGGGGGCATTATTTCTGCCTTCGATACTGGACACGGACATTGTAGACCACATGCACAGTCCTCTGCCCGTCCACATGTTATACACCTAGGCGTCTGGTCAGGGAACCCTGCAGCCTGAGGCTTGATGTACGTCATGCCTCTGATCGGATCGTAACCTATCCTTGCCCTTGTATCTACGATAGCTTCCGCTTGTCCACTGTCTCGTTGCCTCTTTGCTAGCTCTGCCAGTTTATCGTAGTCCAGTTTATTGTCGGCCATCTGCTATCCTACCAGTCTCTTCCATAGGGAAGATTGTCTGTCCATTCCACGGACAGTCAACAACACAGTGCTGCTTATGAAACGTCTCGGTATCGAAGGATGCGCGGTAAGCGCTCAGCGCCTTGAGGTACACAAGCCTTGCCTCGTCAAGTGCAGCCTTCGTCTTGTCGTACTCAGCCCTCGTCTTGTCGTACTTAATCCTCGTCTTGTCGTACTTAATCCTTGCCTCGCCGTACTCAGCCCACGTCTTGTCAAGTGCAGCTCTCGTTGGGGTTACTGGTACTAGGTCTGTCACGTCTTGGATCAACCTAAGCCGTAACTTCTGCTCATAAGCGGGCTTGTGCTCTCGAATATCTCGGACTCGCTTGTCAAGTGTTGGTACTACGGAGAGCAGCACACTGTGGTGTCCGTGCATGATGATTCTCATATCGCCATACCTCTGACCTACTTTCCTTTGGCCGGATCGTCGATTCTGATTCGAGGATCGTCCTCTAGTATCCGTACTGCCTGGTATGGTCTGTTGATGTGACCCGCGAATATCCAGTGGTCTGCCAATGCTTCCTTCCTCACCATGTGACCACACTTTGGACACTTGACCGTCTTGCTTCTCATTCTAGCAATATCCTTCCCCCTTATATCGCTGACACATATCGGCGTCCCATGCGTCCTGCTCAGCACCCCATTCAGCCTGCTGCGCCTCCCACGCATCCCGCCGTTGCTGCTCATCCTCTGCCATCTTCTGTTGCCATTCGTCTGCTATGGGCGTGTCCGTATCGTAGGTCTGTGGTGCCGCCTGATTCCCCGGCACAGACTCTGCTTCGCCCCCACCTTGGTAGTTGCAGTACCAGTCTACAGCATATTCGGCCTGGCCGAGAAGCTGACTATCACTTGCGAGCCTGCTCAGCCGCTCACGCGCCTGCTTACACTCTTCCACTACGTCGATGGCGGGCCAGGACTGTTGTGTCGCTACCGTAGGCACAGGCGATGACGTAGGCGTAGGAACCTGCCTCATGGTCTCGTCGAAGACAGCGTTGAACGCGCACGGTGCACCCACTACTATGCCCAATGCCACGAATCCGACGATGATCGTTCTGGCCCAAAACCCTAATTCACTCATGGGCTTGTCGCCTCTCTCTCGTGGATAGCAGGAAGCCCTAGGGGTCAATGCCTAGGGCTCCCACTTCTCGTCGTTATCCTAGTCAGCTCTTGCGGGGCCGTCCGCGCTTGGCCTTTGGCGTCACAGCGTCTCCGTTGTGCTCCAACAGCGCCGATGCGTAGGCCGTTCTCGGAGTCTTTCCGAACGCGGGGCTAGTCTCCCGCAGGTGTGCCATGTACTCCACGAACGCGCCTGTGCCCTTGGCGAACTGGCGTTCCACTGTCGCCTGTGCGCTAGGACTGCACAGACCCTTGAGTGTGCCCAGCTCTGGCGTGTGAGGGATTGCCCGCTTCTCTGGCGCAGCCTCGACCGCCTCAGTGCTGGTCTTAGCCGCTACCGCGTCCGCGCTCTGGCCTCTCGCCAGTTCGAGGAGCGCAGTCTGGCTCTCAAGCAGCTTCGCCATGCCTGTCTCTAATGCCTTGATTCTCGCCTTGTCAGTTGTCACGTTGCACCTCCTCGGTCTCTGAACTCGAACCTATCGTCGCTGGTCCAAAGCCGATTGACCGTCCAGACTCGGAGTCTGGCAGCTTTGGCGTCGAATCCAGAGTATCACGGCGACCAGAGGGCCGCATCGGTGGAACTACCTATCCATTCTCTAGTATTTCCACCTATTCCCTTAACGTCAACGTTAGGGTATCGCTGTCCCTGTAGACCCTGACCCTGACGTAAACGTGAGTGTATATACCTAGTCATAGGTAGTCATATCTATGCATGTCTGGTCATGATATAGGCATATTGCGGGTGTGTTCTGAATCTGGCATACCCTGCCCCTCTGCACGTTCTTGATACCCCCCCGACCATGATACATTCGACCGCTATCGGGCATATGGGCCTCATGCTATCGCAGAAGGGGGTCGGGTTGCCCTGCGCGTATGAGTATAGATTAGCCTACGACCCTACCAATTTTTGACCCCTGGAGCCAATATCGTAGAACAGATGTCCTACAGTCTAACGTTAACGTAAGGGTCAAGGATAGGCTGGCGGAGTGTGGTATACTGGGTCGGAGGCGTTGCAGGCCATGAAGACCATCCACGAGCAGGTCGATGACATCGTAGGCCGAGGAGAGATTATGGAGTTCCAGGTAACTGTCAGCACAACGGAGGTCTTCTTCGTCCGAGCGGAGACTGCAAAGGAGGCGGGTGGGCTGGTCTTGTCCGGTACGGTCCACCCAGAATCGTCCACGGTCTCCGTAGACGTATTCGACCCACAAGCGCCAGAAGACGAACCCGCATAGGCGGGTTATCCAATCCCTTTCCAGGAGGAATAACATAACCTTCCCATAATGTATAGGCAGAACCTCGTAGGTAGAATTGCCTATTGACAGGTCTACGATAGGGGGATAGGATAGTATCGAAGGAGGGCTCCATGATCGACTACGACAGTATCAAACCAGGGACTATCTTTAAGGTAGGCGAGACTCAGTACATTGCCCTAGGTCGTCAGAGGGCTAAGGCTAGGTTTTCAGCTCTGCGGCCCCAGCCTAACGAAGCTGGACCGGAATATACCCATGATGATGGTAAGAAGCATGTGTGCCATCATCCTAATTGTCCTAACCTAACCTTACAGAATGAGAAGTACTGTCCCAACTGTCAGCCGAGGCCAAAAGAGGGTATCACAATAAGCGTCTAAGCAGATTATCTAATCCCTACGAGTAGGGGTTGGAGATACTATATGATTGGGGTATACTCGATATGCGTCTACGCGCGCGCGATAATACTATTATAGTGAAGAGGGGGGTCTAGATACAAAGACGTAGTTTACAAACTTAAAGTCTTTATACCCCAATCATATACTATAGGCAATTCTACCTACCCCCAAGGAGGAGACGTGCACCACCTACCAGTTGGAGAAACGTTTGAAGTAGACGGCACATGGTACGTCATTGTTGAACTTGACCGAAAGAGTGCACCCAATCAGGCTCAACGCATCAGCCCACGACCTCAAGGTATCGGCGATGAGTATATCCATTCTGACGGGCTAACCCATGTCTGCAAGAATCGGCGATGTCCTAACTTGGTCCCACGGTCGAAGAATACTGGAGTGCCACGCCTCTACTGTTGTGGATACTGTTCAAAGATTACTGCTCAGAGGAAACATAACGCAACACGGGATGGTGGTCGCAGCCTGTCCTACGATCCTCTAAACCGTCTCTATGCTGTGGTTCTCAGGCGTGCAAAGACCAAGAAGGGTGCATGGAAAGCGTTCATGGCGCACTCTGATGGTCTGGGAGATCGCTGTCCAGAGGCCAACGAAAACTCGAACTTCAAGTGTCCTGGTGCCCACAACCCCCACTCCCACACCGGCGAATACTGGGAACGGGCACACCAGGGAGGCCCCTATCCAGGAGCCTGCTTGATCTACGCCACGCTCAAGGATCACTATCGCGTTTGCTTCTACGAAGAGGCGGGGATGAAGACTGACCGACATTATACCGCCGGTCATGGAGAGCGGTGGCATTGGAAGGACGAAGAAATTATGCTACCATTGCCAGAGGGAGTTGTACGAGCATGACAACCTTTCCGATCACACTCACACGTACAGGGGCCTGGATGGTCCAACAGACCATTAGACCTGGGGTGCCGTTGGGGGACCAGATGTCCGGCACGCCCGTCTACCTCTGGCAGCAACAGGCTCACCTGCTACGAGAGAAAATCAACAATACCATTCTACGGTTTGAGGATGAGCCTGAGACGGCGAATGTGGATATTGAGATCACGCCAGAGGAAGCGTGGCTGCTCGATCAGAACCTTCCCGTAGAGACCAACGATGGAGTGAATCTTCTCCTGCAAATCTTTCGTGGTCTGTGGGGCATAAATAATCCAGGGCTGCCGACTAAGATAGTTCAGGAACCCCTAGGACAGTCGAAGGATGTTATCAAGGATATACTTGACACACGTTGGGTGCCGTAGCTATAGTATAAATGGTGAAGTAGGAGGTAGCGCGACGCTACCATCTCCGAGGGTCTGAAGCCACCTCCTCTTTGGACCCTCGGCACCATTAATAAAGGAGGCGCATCTTAC
>ERZ1292637.568-Hain-H14-01um-R3-568-length-19900-cov-8_pt1 | contig 19900 bp, 31 predicted proteins | sample MGYA00564405_ERZ1292637 | MGnify/ENA primary metagenome ERZ1292637 (study PRJEB36523, sample SAMEA6512645) | groundwater metagenome | collected 2019-01-09 | study: AquaDiva: Metagenomics assemblies of 32 groundwater samples | reverse complement strand
ATGTTCTTAATAGATTCTACCACTCCCCTGCCTTGCTGTAAGGTTTCTTCTCCTAATGCCTTAATAGTTTGAGGGGCTTTTTTAATAACTTCTCCTGCTACTTTCTTTTGAAGTCCACCGAGCAAAGGAATATCAACTACCGAAAGTTTTGCGATTTTTTCTGGATCAGTAATGCCAAATGCCCTTGCTTGCATATTTCTTTGTGCAGAATAAAAGTCTTCTTGAGCTTCTTGGGATTTTTGGAATTGTGATTTAGCAAATCCTAAAATCTTTCCGACAATGTCGGTTTTATTTTGAGGAAGAGTTTGAGGTGTTGAAACAGCAGTTGAAGCAGGAAACTGAGATTTAATAAGATTTATTCCTCCTACATCGGGTCTTGTTTCTGTTGATTTGATAGGCGAACCAAAAACACCGTCAAGCCATTCGCCTGTTCTGCTTATAACTGAAGGAAGTGTATTGCTAAATAAACTCATATATTCTCAAAATTTAAAGCACCGCCTGAATATGCCTTTTTTAGGTAAGCATCATATTTTGTAGCAGTTCCTTTGCCAAACTCTCTATCAATTTTATCAGCGGCAAGACCCCATTCATTCGGAAGCATTGCCACAATCTCTTTGACACGGGTGAATTCTTTAGATTCAGCTGATGAAGGTGCTGGAGAAGTTGTTGGCGTCCCCACTCCCTTAATCGTCTTAATCACTTCAGCGTTTCCATCTTTGTTAATCCCAATAATTGATACATCTCCTGCCTCATTTTCTTTAGTTATAAAGCTATCGTATTTATCTTTGCCTTTTATCAAAGCATCTCTCATGGTCTTCAAACCTGATAAACCATAACCGATTTTATTATCAGCTATGTTCTGTAATTGAGCATCGCTAAATTCCGCGAAAGCCCCCGAAGTGATATACTGTCCAATTTGCTGGCGGGCGTTGTCTCTTTCCTGTTCCTGTTGTGTGATTTGTTTTTCAATTCCAAACTTGGCGATACCAAATCTATCGTCTAATTCTTTATTCATATCATCAAGTTGTTTTTGGGCAATTTCAATATCCCCTTGTAATCTTTTAAGATTAACGGCATTTGTATTTGTAAATTGTTCTATTCTTCTTGCCGCTAGCCCTTTTGGCAAGTCGGGGTTATCTTGAATATCCTTGATAATAGCTTGAAGTCCCGCCTCAAGAGCTTTCTTTTGTTTCATCAAATCTATCACCTCTGCCTGTTTAGCAGGCATTCCTATCTGCGCCCTAAAGGCATCAAAAGCTTTAGATAATCCAAACGGGTCGCTTGAGGAGTTAATAGCGGCTTGTTGGTTCGCGTTATCTACTACAGGTTCAGAAGGGGTAGGCGGTTCTTTTGATACATTATCTATTACCTTATTTTGTAAATCATTTTGTAACTCTTGGTCAGATTTTATTGGTTTTTCTGCCTTACCGCTTATTAAATTTTCGGCGCTTATCGGGTCTGTTTCAAGTGAGCTTCTGAAGGGTTGCGCTCCCATATCTTGTTTTGTTACGTCAATTATAGTTCTGCCATCGGGTAAGGTTTTATAACCAAACTTATTGTCTATCTGAACATTTGAGATACCATAAAAATTACCTTGAGCGTCTTTGAAGACACCAGATTGACCCGCTCCTTGAAGTCCCATTTGACGAGCTTGGTCAAGGGTTACCATAGTAAATTGAGGTTGTTTTTTGCTTTTTGGCTGTTCTTCAGGAGTTATAATACTGGGTGTATTTATCCCTCCTGCCGCTTGGTTAGCCATTCCTCTTTGAGTCCCTGAAGAAAGAGCATTGGCACCAGAAGCAGCCGCTTGCTGGCTTGATGACCTCGTTTCTCCGCCTATACCTTGAACTGCCGCCGCTCCAGGGGGAGTTGGTAAAACCTTTCCAGTTCTTGGGTCTCTTGGAAGAGACATATTTGGGATTTGATAAGGAGCATAATCAAATTGTAGCGGTTGCGTAATTTGTCTTAAAGGCTCGTTTATTTGAGGTTGAGTTGTTATAAGCGGCCGAACAGTTGGCACAAATTGTTCTGTCCCAGAAATAGTTTTTCTTGTAGTAGGGTCAATCTGTTGAAAATTAATTCCTTGGGAAGTTTCTCCTATGGCTTGAATAGGTTGACCCGGTCTCACAGGTTCTGATAGTTGTGGAATAGTTCTAATGGCTTGTTGTTGAGTAGGAGTCGGTGTAAAACCAAAAGGAGCAAATGCTTCAAGAGATGCCTTACCGCCCCCCACACCTAAAAATCCTTTAATGTTTGATAAAGCGCTTGAACCTAAATTTTTTAATGTGTCAAATATGGAAGGCATTTTTTAGATTTAATTATATTTATTTTACCACAAAAATCACTTTTTTACAAATTGGTTATATCTATTTTATAAGAACTTCCTGTTGCTCCTGCCGCTCCCGCTCCTCCACCTCCTCCAGCAGCGCCGCCACTATCTCCAGCACCACCTGTTCCCGCTGTGCCTGCCGCTCCACCAGTCATAGAAGTTGAACCTGTTTCCGAAAATAAACTATAAATCATAATAATCACTCCACCACTGCCTCCACTGCCAGCTCCTCCACCTCCTCCTCCTCCTTTTGCTAAAGTAGCTACCTGTGCCGCTGTGCCATTACCACCGTTACCTCCCACTCCTCCAATAGATTTGATTGTTCCATCGTTCACTATTCGTTTTGCGGCAATCCAAACTATACCTCCTGTTGAACCCGATCCAGCTCCACCTCCTCCATCTCCACCATTTTCACCTCCGTTTGAACGACCTCCGCCACCTCCACCTGAACCCCCAGTTCCGGCAGAACCTGTTAAAGTCACCACCGATGGTTGTGTATCCAAAAGAAAGAAAGCCGCTAAAACACTTTTAAGAACATTAAAAACAGTTCCTGTCTTTGAACCTCCCGCTCCTGCCGCTCCACCAGCTCCACCGGCACCCCCGCCAGAACCTCCGGCTCCCCCACCCGAACCGGTAGAACCTGCCGCTCCTAAAGATTTGGCAGCATCAACCCCAATAGTTCCATCTGTCCCAGCGCTTGGAGGAATGCCCCTACTACCACCTGCTCCACCAGCCGCACCTGCCTTGCCTGCGGGTAAGGAGCCAGAAGCCACAGCCACTCCAGCAGTACCTCCAGCTCCTGGCGTATCTGTAGCATTAGCCCCATTTCCTCCAATAGCCCCATTGTTTTGTATAGTCCCCTTATTAGTCAGTGTTTCCTGAACGAAAACTCTAAATGATGCGGTATTTAAACTAAACCCAACATTCACCGTTAAATTTTTATAAAATTTATCTGCTGTTAAGGTTGTATCAGAAGATATTGTTACATCGCTATCAGAACCATCACCGAATATATTTTGGGCTGTTGCCAAAAGTAAATCATTTTTTCTTATGCCTGAAAAGTTGCGGGGATTTAAAGAACTGATAGAGTTTTCTATGTCGTTAATTTTACGTTTTAAATCATCCAGTTCGTTTGTAGGTGTGAAATCTTCAAGCACCATAGTTTTTATTACTTATCAATTTTAGATATATTCCAGTAATTTTTGCACTGTTAGTTGTGCTTGACGTAAAAGCCATCTTATACTGTAATACCTTACCCCTACTCGCTGGTTTATAAAATCCCAAAACAGCATTAGTTCCTGTAAAGTTTGTTCCATCTGGCCTTGTTTTAGTTACATAAGAACCATAATCAACGCCTACTGATAAAACTATTGAAGTTGAAGCGGCCAGAGGGCGGGATAAAATAACCAATTCTTCAAGAATCTTATCTAAACGAGCGTCTCCGTCGTCGTCAAATATAGATTCATAAACCGCGTTAGAACTTCTTGTGGGCGAGTTATTTGACTCGCATCTTGAGTGGTCGGCTGTTCCGTTGTCATCAAAAGCGGCGTAGTAGTTCGGACCCTGAATATGTAAAGCGGTTGGTTGGTGTAAAGAATAATCGGAAGTGTCAAACCTCTTGGAGAGAATTAAGGCGTTCGGTTTATCGGCGTCCAGTTGTCCTAAAGCGTAGATACCAGACTTGTCTGTCTTATTAAGCCCGAAATAGAGTATCTTGTCTTTCTCACTGACCATTTTAGCAGAGGATATTGGTCTCGTTGAAGCATCAGCGGCTATATCAGGCAGAGCGATACCGGGAAGTTCAATAGGCACGGCTCCGGGGAAAGCCCCCGAAAGTTGAAACAATCTCAAAATCCCACTACCCACAGCCGCCATTTTGATTCGTTCTTGGTGGTTAACTATCCATAAAGGGATCCCTACAGGCAAGACAAATGAATCATTAAACTGGCTGGCTGACGCGCCATCCCACCAGAACGCTCTACAATAATTAGCTGATCTGTTCTTGTTTCTGCAAAGTATTAAAAATATATCTGCTATCCCGATAATATCCACCGCCTCCCATTCTTTGGGTAGAGTAAATTTCTTTTCGGTAAAAGTTCCGTCTTTATCAACTTGAGCTATGTATTGCCCGTGGCAGATATAGAGTTCTCCAAAGATTACTTTCATAGTCGGCCGCATAAAGTTGCCGTCTAGTCCTGTTAAATCGCTACTGGCATTAGAAGTCCCCGCCGCCCAAGCAGAACCATTCCATATTTGGAACTCGGCCGCTCCTATATTCCATCTCACTAAATACCAAGTGGCGGAAGCTCCCATTATGAAATAAAGAGAAGTTGGATTTGAAGCAGCTGTATCTCTTAAAAACTTTAAGTCAGAAACTAAACTTGAAAGATTGGTGGTATCGGTAGAAGTAGCAAGGGTTGTAAAGTTCCCTGGGTCATTCGCTCCTCCGCTTGCCAGCTCAATCAACCTAACCTGATTGCTGGCGTCGGTTCTCTTACCATAACCATACATAACAGGATTTGTCGCTCCGTCCCTGTCTCCCGAAGCGTAAGCATAAACTTCGGTTGAAGCGGGTATGGTTTGAGCGGACATTATTTGTTCGGCCTGGATATAATCCTGATTGGAAAAAATATCCAATTCCTCGCAATTAAAAGCTCCCCCAACTATTTTGGATTTATCGTCTCTAACTATTCCAGCATAAAATTTCGTTATAATTTTCTCTGTTGTACTTTGCTCTTGTTTTGGCATACATATTTAACGATTATTCTGATACCTTGGAGAAATATTTGGTTTAGTATCTTTACTTCTTCTGCTAAAAAACTTTTTAATATCGTCTTCATCTACTAAAATCTGCTGGGATATAGCTTGTAACTTAGGAGAGGAATTCTCAATTAAGAAAGGCAAAGAGGCATAACGATAAATATAGTTATGGTGAATCACAGGGATACCTGGTTCTTTATTGGTTTTTAGCCAAATATGAATTCCTGATTGAGAACCAGTTGTGTTTATGGCTGAACCTCCTTGAGTGGTAGCAAGCCTAAAGTCATCCGCAGTAAGTCCAGCTGAAATCACGTAATAAGTAGTATCAACTGCAAGTCCGGTAGGCAAAGCCCCGTCTGTATTTAAAATAACCGTATCATTAGCCGCTAATCCGTGAGCAGTAGCAGTAAAAACACCTGGAGAAGCTATGGTTACAGTAAAAGTGGCAAAAGTATATTTAGAAGCTGGACGATTAAAATATGCCTTTAAACCTGCAGTAGAAGCATAATTCGGGCTTGGTCTTAAATAAATAAAATCGCCAAGTTTGGCATAATGAGTAGGAGTCCCTGAAGCAGGACTAATGTATAAGTCCTCAAAAGTATTTTGAGAAGAACCGCCTATCACTCCACTTGCTGGGGTTGAAAGAAGTCCAAGATTATCAAATAATTCTGGTATTAAAAACACTCCAGTTCCCGCGCTGTTTAAAATCTCTAACTTAAGTAAACTCAAAATCTTCTCGGTAAAAGTTCCAATCTTATATCTATTTGTTCCCGATACCAAATTTTGGGTGTCAAGTGGAGGCGAAGTAAAATTTATATCATCAAAAGGCCATCTGCCATCTGACTCAAATGCTAAAGATAAATATCTATCTAAAGCATCATTAACTCTGGACGCTTTAGCTTTATTAGAGTAAGTAGCCGCGACCGAACCGCAGATGAGATTGATGTTTTCTACAAGTCCATTATTTATTGGGTCTATGAATTTCATTATTGCATCAAGTTAATTTTATATTTGCCAAAAAATCTTCTAAGAAAATCCCAAAAGTTCGTTCTTTCTATTTTCTCTATGCGGTATCTTTTTATCCGTTCAAATCCAAAGTCCCAATCAAGATTTTTAATACTTCGGTCATAGCTATCAAATATCTTCCAAAATTGCCCTTCAGAGTAGCCAAACATAACGCACCAGTGATTATCTTCAGCGCCCATAGGTCTTATGTAAATCTTCTTATCAAAATCATATTGCCAAGCCGCTACTGCCACACCCAGTGGAGAGTATCTTAACGCTTCTTTTATGGCTTCTTTGTGGTTGTGTTCTCTTTTATCATCATATACCCATTCGTGGTTTATTTTATGATTCTTGATAAACTCTTCACCTTTCCAAGTAAGAAGAACGGGTAGGGGATCGGGAGAGTAGTAATCTTCCAAAGTTCCAGCTTTACTCATAGGAAGAAACTCATCGTCAATTACCCCGCTTACCTTTCTTATGGTTTCAATAACTTTCTGCGGGCTGTTGCCCGGGGGTCTCGTGCCGGCCGCTATACCAACATATCGCTCACTCCAGTTTTTTGTTTCACCGAATAATCTTTTGAATAAAAACTCTAAGGCGTTAAGCGTTCCAAAGGCCGTACAGTTAGCCGTTTCATATTTTTCGGTTCTTTGAATCTCATCAGCGGGAATAAACTTGTCCCATTGCCCTGTTGGCTGGAGAGTTTCTGTCGGGATACTTAAGCTACCAAGAACATAGTCAGTATCAGTAATTTCATCCTTAATATATCCGAATTGTTTGGGTTCATTTTTTTCCATTGAATAAATGAGTTTCTATACGAGTTAATCTTTTTTCTATATCCAATCTAAAACTATTAAAACTATTTTCTAACTCATTTAAACTGTGGAAATGATTTGTTTCTGCTTCAACTTTGAACTTTTCTAATTCCCCTATTCTTTCGTCTGATTCAGGCGAAGACTTACCATTAGCCAACTTCTTGCTAATCGCCCCAAATATGCCCGATTTGTAAGCAAAAAAAGCCATAAGAGCGGCCGAGCCGGGCCACCCTACCACTCCCAAAAGATTTAAGAGCTGTTCTTCCATTTTAGTTTTCTACGCACGAAATTGTTGATGTGCCTTGTGAGTAAGCCATGACCCCCCCTGTAAATTGATTATCTTCGTTAATCTCAAAGAACGACGGAGCAGTTGAAGCCATCGGTGAAAGAATAATCCCTCCAGGAATTGAAGTGGTAGCGTATGTTCCCAGCATAAAAGACACTACATAACCATTGGTATTTGTGTTGTAGCATCTCGCGTAAGTTCTTGAATCATTCGGAGCGATAATTTGAGAGCTTGAAGCAACATTCTGATTATTCAAAGGGCCATTAGAACTTGGATAAAGAGTGGTAGAAGTCGCAACAGATATTTGTCTATAAGAGTTAGTTAATCCTCCCAATGCTTTATCTTTTGACTGAAAATACAGAAGTCCCGCCACAAGAATAGCGGTCATCAGTAAAGCGGCTAAAACTAAACTTGCTGTTACAAACCTGCTTAAATTTTCTTTGAACATATTTTTGTTTTTAATTGTTTTTAATAACACTCATTCCTAACCCCGATCTTACTCACAAGATAAGATTAGGATTAGTGTCAATGTTAGTAAGTTGAGTAGTTAAGTCTGATTTTAAATCTTCCGCCGAATACTTCGCCATTGTTTGTGAACGCTGAATCATACCCGCCGCTATTTCCAAGAGGGTCTTCTCCGTTAATACCGCGAGCGGTACAGATAAAGAAGTCTTTAGGATTCAAGGTAAGTCTCGGAGATGTGGTAGCCATATTTATATCTCCAGCCGCCCCTCCTACACCGCTTGAACCAATCCAGCCTCCAGTAGAAGTTGAGTTGTTAAAGACAGTTCCAAACAATGTAGTGGTGCTAATGGTAATGGTTCTTAACCAGTTAATATCCGGTTTTCCTCCCCCCGATTTAGCGTTACCACAGTAGAGCGCGTAACTTGAAGTCGCTACTCCAGTATTGGTCAGTTGAAGAAAATCAACAGTTGCCGTAGCAGGGATATTGTTATCAACCATAGAGAAAGATATTAAGGTAGTCGTTGAGTTTTTGAAATCAGCGCTTCCAACATATGTACAAAGACCGTTAATGCAAGAAGGATTGGGTAATTCTGGGCCGGAAACGGCACCAACTACCTGTCCTTTGTCGTTAACTATAACAGTGGTCTTATTTCCCCATACAGCAACCCAAACTAACCCAGCGACTAATAAACCTATCGCAACCCATATAAACAACAATTTTGATTTGTTTTCCATGTTTATTGTAATAAGTTTAGCTTTTTTGATAATTCTTTGTCTTTTTCTTTTAAGACGTAAATTTCTGGGTATTGCTCTTTATTTATGGCGTAAATCTTGCGGAGTAGTTGCCTTGCTTCTGATTCGACAGGTGTAGAAGTTTTAACAGGTTCTACCACCTCATCAACCACATCAACTGAAACTTCGGGGTTTACTTTCACTTTTTTTGTTTTAGGCATGTTTGTTTTTTGTTAACCCCCTTTTGGGGAGTGTATGAGCTAAGTACGTCGGTGAGGAAATACTTAACCCAAATACTCCCCAAAAAGAGGAGTGGTTTATAAGTTAGGCAATCGTAATATCTACTACTAAAGCGGTAAAAGGAGCCCAAAGTTTAGCTCCGATATTCGCCCAACACGAAAGTTCCTTACCTGTTTTAAGGGTTACTTTCTTTTCGTCTACAATTACTCCGCCTGGCATTGCGTAGGTTGCCACATTCTTAACACCGAACATTCTTCGTGCGTCATTTGTCCAAGTTTTAGAACCTGAAGCGGTTGTAGTTGTCGCGTCAATAAAGGTTCCAGTTCTAACTACGTAGAACTCAACACCCATATAACGGTCTACAAATCCGTTTTTTAGAACTGTGTCAGACATACTAAAGCCGTTTGTGGCCATAGCTGGGATTACACCCGCTAAGTCGGTGTTCTCTAAGACTAAGAAAGTGCCTTTGTAAAGCTGGGAATAACCCGCAACTCTTGAAAGCAAAGCTCCCAAGATTGTTATCAGGTTTCCAGCAGTAGTAAAGCCACCCACGGGTGTAGTGTAAGTTCCTGTCGCGTTTGCGAGAACTTCGTTTAATACCCACTGGTCTGCTCTTTGGGCTACAGCGTAGCTCACTTCGTCAACCCTTGACATCCAAAGGTCAACTCTTGCTAATAATTGCTCAAATTGATAAATATGTTCTCCGTAAGTTACCTGATCGGTAACTGTTAAGGTGTCATCAGTGGTGGTAACCGCAGTCAAAGCGTATGTTCCAGCCATTGTCGCTACTGAAGCGGTAGGTTGGTTACCATACGGATTGGCTAAGTAATATGCCCCACTGGTGTCCTCGTTAAAGATAGCTTTCGCTACCATCGCTTTTCGCAAGTTGGTTTCTAAAGTACTTTTCATGTACTTTATTCGCCAAGTTTCGCTAAGCGTACTCGTGCCGATTGTTGCTGGCATGTTAGTTTATTCTTTTTATTATCTAATAATCCCCCACCGACTATCCCTGTAATTCTCACCAATTCAGCAGAATAAACTTTTATAGCTCACCCTATTAAGTTTTTATGTTTGCTATCCTTTGAGCCAAACGCGCTTCCGAAAGAGCTTTAATTCCTTCGTCGTCTTCGGGTAGTTGACCCGCTTCGGCTCTTTCAAGTATAGCTTCGTGCGTATTTTTAGAAGTTCCTTTCTTGCTTCCGCCAGTATTAGCGGCTTCTTGAGATTCACGGAACTCCTTTTTCGTACCCAAAAGAGCTTGCATTTCAGGTAGCTTTTTAGCTTCAGCTACGGGAATCTTCTTAAACTTCGCATATTCCGTAAGCTCGTCCACATCGTCATCGTGGACATCCTGTAATGCTCTTATGTCTTTTAAGGTTAAAGGTTCTTCGGATGTTTTAGGAGTTTCCGATTCCTCCTTTTTTGGAGCTGGAGTAAGTTTTTTAAGTCCTTGCTCTGCTCTTGTAGCTCTTCCGTGAAGGTCTTTATTAACTTTTTCAAGTTCGGCAAGTTTTGCCTTTAGACCTTCAGAAGTTTCTTCTACATCTTCCTCGGTTGTAGAGTCGAGGGGCTCATTCTCGTTTGAAGAGTCGAGATTCTCAAATTGATTTTCCATAGGTTAAGTGTCTATGACACAGATACTTTATTTTTTAAGTGGTTAAGTTTCCACAAAGTTTTTAATGATAATTATATTATAGCACGTCTAATTTATTTTTACAACTATTTATTTACTACTATCGCGGAATAATCTCTTATTTCTTTCAAAATCTGATTCTTTTTTCTGGCCTGCCAATATCCACAATTGAATAGTATTATCCTCAACGTTCTTTATTATTATGTTTCTTGCTGCTAATTCTGCGTATGATTTTTGAACCTCCTTGTCTTTGGAGTAACCTAAACTTTTTAACTTAATATCTCTGTCGTCTTCCTGCCCGTTTATCAAGCATTTGAACCTTTGATTCATGTAGTCAATCAGTCCTTGTCTCGCATAAAGTTCAACTTTTATATGTTCTAAACTTCTGTCCTTTGTATCAACTAACATCCAAAAGTCCATAAGCTGCCCAAGTGGCGTGTCTAAGTCCAGCACCGGGAGATAGGTCTTTTGGATAATAGGTAAGATATTAGAAGTCTTAAACAACTTGATACTTTCCGTTTCCACTTCGTTTAACTCTCCTTGTAAAAGAAATTTTCTTAGAAGAAGAAGTAAATCGGTTCTTTCAGAGAAAGCGCTGTTTAAGATTTTTAATTCGTCATCCGAATATCTCATTACTTGCAATTTTTTTTGTTCCATTTAATTAGGTAGTTTAATTAACTTTTTAAATCAACCGATTTTTCCGTATTAACAACATAGTTTTTTACGAGACCTTTCAGAATTGAATTTACCGCCTGTCTGTATCTGACTTTAAGAACTTTAATAGGAAGTTCTTTGTTAAAAATCTTTTCAACATAAACAGTCTCATTACCGTCTTTAAATTCTAACTTATAAATAAGAGTAAAATCATTTTCTCCTTCTTCTCTCCACCCTTTTAAATAATAGTCTGAAAAAATAGGTAAGTAAAAATCTGGTTCTCTGTCTGGCATTTTGTTTTTTTGTTCTGTCATTGTTTTTTATTTAATAAACTTTTGTACCAACATGCCCTACCTGAAGTGTCGGATCTTCAAAAATCTCAACTCCTGCTTCTTTAGCTTTACGACAGAAATATATGTCTTCACCTTCGGGCTTATCTACCGGTCCAAGCGAGAACCACGGTCTTGGTATTTTCTCAAATGCTTCCCTTTTAATCAGCATACAGCCGGTAGCGGTGGCATAGTTCTTGTAAATATGGTCTGGAAGCGACATACCCGGCATATCAAATCTTGTTTTAACGGCTGGGTCTTTTTCCTTTCCTTGTCGTCTATAATATCTCGCCCCCACTATGTCCTTGTCGTGAGCCAGTAAAGTATCCAAAACGTCTGGTTCAAATTTCATATCGCTATCTACGAAGAACAGGTGCGTCCCGTCTCCGTTCATAAATCTTGCCGATACTTCTTCCCTGTTAAACGAGACATATGGTCCTTGCTCAAATATAAATCCCATGTCCGGTCTTTTCTGAAACAGTTTTATCAAAGTACCAACAGTTTCAGTTCTTATAAGCTCCGAAACGGCCATCCCTAAAATCACTTTAGGCATGTTTTTTCTTATATGATTTAGCCGCCTTCTTTCCTTTTGCTGTATAAGCAAATTTCTTAACTTTTCCTGATTTTGTTTTTATTTTAGGCACAGTTTTATTTATCTTAATTGTGTTTGTAAATTTTGCTGACCAACACCGACACCGCTCACCACCGGAGCTGTTGGTTGTCCTGATTGTAATTGAGGAGTTGAAGCGTTTAAATTACTTAGTTCCACTGGACTCAAATGTCCTGTCTGTGAGATAAGACCGTTAAAAAGATACTCCTCAACTGGAGAAAGCGGTCTGCCCTGAAGACCTATAAGAAACTTTAAAGCCGTATCATACGTGGCCATTACCGCTTGGGCGTCTTTTTGTTCATCGGTTGGATCGCATTCAAATAATCCTTTAAATCCTTTGAACACGTCTTTCCACTTGGTTGTAGATATATCAGAAGGCCGTATGAACCTCTGATTGCCCTTTTCGTTTAATTTGCCCTGAATTTGTGATTCTATAGCCATCATATCGGGCGACTGGGTTATCTTGCCGTTGAGTATATTTTCCTTAATCTGCCTGTTGGCTACTCTTATTGCTTCCCCAGGGACAAAAGCCCTATCTAACTTCTTAATCTGGTGGCTTTCTAAAGTGGCCGCTATCTCATCTGTCGTATCCATTTTCTTTTTAATATGGTCGGCAATGAAAGTTTCTAACATTTCTTCAATATGAAAAGCCTTGTTCTGACGCATTAGTTTAAATAGTGAGTGAGATTCTTGTAATAAGGCCTGAACCTGTCTCCAAGCGGTGCCTGAAGGAGCAGTTTCTCCTAACATAGATTCTGATATGCCGGTAGTTCTATTCCCGTTAGTTTCCCATTGCTGGCCATAAGACTGTAAAGCCACTATGTCGGGCTTATTGTTTAACTGTGTCAAAGGTTGATTCACTTGGTAAGTCAATATCTCTCCATTCTCAATCTGGGTTAAGGCGTTTCTGCCTATAAAGTTAGCGTCAGAAGTTTGGAAGATAATCTTTGAAGCCAGCTCTAACTGGTCTTTAATGAGCTTCGCCGTGTGATTAACCATCCACTGGCCTTCAAAGAGATGTTCTACCGCGCCAATTCCCAAAACTCTGCTGTCTTCTTTAATCAGGTGAGTAAGTAAGTAAGGGCTTTGCTTTTCTTTACCGGAGTAAAGTGTAAAGTCCTTATATCCCGACCTCTTGTTGCCGGTAAAAGATATGATATGCACTTGGTCAAAATAGTTCTTGTCGTCTCCTTCTTCTTCCTTTCCTTTTGATTCGTTGTATTCCTTCTCGGAGAGCTCCCCGTGAAGTTCGTAGATAGGGATATAATCGCTCTTATTGTCCTTTTGTTGCCCACCCCAGTTCTTTCTTGACACCTTAGCGCTTTCAATCAACTCCTCAACCATTTCTTGGTTGTAGTTTTCATTCTGTCTTAACTGGGCCGGAGTAAAGTAAAGTTTTTCTACTTTTGGGTTGTGTTCAAAGTCAACAGCGTCAACTATTATCCTATTCCAAGGGACGACTTCGCTATGAAGCTCGCCGTCTTTTTCCACGAACTTAACTACCGCCGATCCATAAGTAGCTAAAGCCCGACCCCAATCATTTAAGAACGCCCCGAAGTTAGTTTTCTTCATCCATTCCTGTAAGTGTATGGAAGCCAAAAAAGCCAGCATATCGTCAGCTTCTTTGGTTGGTTTTGTTCTTATGCTCTTTCTGTCAATATCAGTGGCGCGTATCCAAATATTGCGAGCGGCGGTAACGATATTGTAGAATGGCTTCTCGCGACCAAGAGTATCAGTGCTTCCTGAAGTGAACTTTGAGTTTATGTATGCCTCAATAGTGTCAATCGTGTCCTTCAAAGAAAACGAAACATATTCACTAATTTGTGTTGAGCCTGACTGGTAGTCTGACTCTGCCTTACGAATTATTGCTCCAATGTTGCTTTCCAAGGTAAATGCCTCACCGACATTTTTCCCCCGAAGGGTTAATTATAATTACTTATTTAAATATTCATAGGGATTTGTTACTTAATCGTCATTAAGTTTTTTGTGCCCCTAATTTGCGCTACGGTCGTAATCGTCTATTCCCCGTTCTTCTGTGTCCGTCGTCACTCGGGTCTGATTATTATCCTTGCGCGTAGAACTTTACTAACCTATCTGACTTATTTATTCTCTTACTCGCATATCTCTTTATGGTTTTTCTTCTTTTTGCATCTAACATTTCCCACCTACCTATATGATTCATTGTTACACTGACTTTCGCTAAAGTTTTATCATATTTGCCAAACAACTTCTTTTCTTGTTTTGCCAAACTTATCCTTAACTTCTCCGACCGAATCTTATCTTTGCGTTCCTTTTCTTTAATTTCTTCTTTTGAAGGAAAATAAACCTTTTCAAAATGCCTATTTCCACATTCACCACACCAATAAGGTACTTTCTTCCATATTCCCTTTTTAATTTTCTTTTTTATCCTCACCGACTTGTTGTTAATTTATAAAAAGTAATTATCCTTGTTGTCTTTTGCTTTGTAAAAATAAATCTTATTGTCTAAAATAGTTTTCTCAAGTTCAAAGTCAAAGTATGTGTCGTAGAAGCTCATATCTTTTGCCTTTCCTAAAACGTTTATTGATAAGAGCTTTGTGGTTATTCTTGCTAAGTCGCTAACAAATTCTTCACTGAATATCCAATCGGGGTGTCCTGTGCCATCGTGGATATCAACTACCACATAATCATACTTAATATCCCTTTTTACATATTCGGAAGCGTCCATAATGTAATGAGCGGGAGGATTTAAATCAACACTTACAATTTCTATATCTTTGCCCCAATTATTTCTGATTAACTTTTCAATCGTTCCTTGGCCAGCCCCTAAAATAAGAGTGGTCTCTGGACAAAATGGCGGCAAACAATAATTCCAATACGAGTACCCAAGACTTGTTTCGGCCGGTGAAATACTTTGTAGAGAACTATTTATTTCGTATCTTTTCATATTCTATTATAACACCAATTTAATTTTAATTCAACTATCGTGAAGAATCTTGAGCTATTCTATTCCTCATCGTGTCAAAGTGTTGGCGCTGGGCTTCTCTCGTTTCTTCCTGTTTTGGGTCATCATCACTTGACTCCTTTTTAAGTTCAAACCAAGCCCTGTAAATAATCGGATCGCCTATATCCGGGCTTCTTCCAATATCTTCTTTAACTTCATCTTTGGGTCTTATCTGAAGTTTGCCGTCGCTATCTATATTCTTCTGTCTTAACAAACCTGTTAATTCTTCAATAATCACATCGCGATACTCCGGCACGTTAAAAGATATTTTATGCTCGTTTATAAGTTCCGCCAACTTAAAAGCGCACTGGGATTTTAAATTCTTAAAGTTTGTTTTGGCAATATCAAAAGTGTTTAAAGTTTTAAATAACTTGGCTCTTACCTGGGTTCTTGTCAGTAAAGGAATTGAATTAGCGACAAAACCTCTTACTCCGAACATTCCGTCAACTAAAGCGCCACCAATGCCGTCCTCATCAATCATAATGTTTGAATATGGAATTTTCTCTCCTGCGGCGAAGTCTTTAGCTTGTTGTTTGGTTTTCTCGGTGTCTTGCTTCTGAAACTTCTCAATTCTGTAAAGCTCTAATCCGTCCCAAAAGTTAAAAGTTGTTGAATCATCCCCAAAACGAGCCACATCAACAATTAAATACTTTTGGTTATCTTTAACTATTGTATTACTGAAAGCGTCTGACAAAGCGTCATAGCTAACCATAGAATCTTGATCTTCGTCATAATCCCAATTACCGAGGAACAAACGTTGTCTTCTTACTTTGTCCTTTTCGTTTCTAAGCGTTGAGATATAGTCTTCCGACAAATATAAGTTATCAGTGGCGAACGCTTGTATGTATTGCCTGCTTTTAGGAAGCAATCCTTGACTGAATAAATCAACAAACTCTCTCTTCATCCAGCCCTTTTTGGGGTTAGCGGTTATCAGTAATTTCTTCTTCAGTTTATAAACATCATTCTTCCATCTGCCTATTGAGAGCCACAAGTTAGCTTTAGCGGCTTCAGCAACCTCGCCGGCTTCTTCAATCCAACCTCTTGTCATCTGCATTGAGCCAAATCTTTCATACATCGGATCGCTCGGTAATTCCTTACAAGCTATTAAGTATACCTTTGAGCCATTATAAAGCGTGTAGATATTGTATTGGCCGTCAAAACTGGAGTAATCATCAATTTTCAGTCCCCAGTTCTTAAAGACCTCTTGAATAGTTGGTATCGTGTATTTACGCAAATCAATCAATTCTTGCCTTGCTATGAAGTAGTGAGTTTCCGGATAGATTAAAGCATCGCCAAATATAAGCGAAGCACCGAGATAACTCTTGCCCCCGCCCTTCGCTCCACCATATAAGATTTCTTCTGTTATATTATCAACCCAGAATTCAGATGCTTGAATCTGTTTTTGTATCTTGGTCTTAAACTCAATTTCCATCCTTTTTAATTTTCATTCCTGTTATTTGCTCTAATTGAATCTTGCCACTATGTTCTTTCTTTTCAATCATCCCTTTTAAGGTTATAGGCAATGATAATTCTTTAGTCTTCAAGTAATCATACTCATCTATGCCGCTTTCTTTAATCATTTGTTTGTAGACACGTGAATTAGCCAAAGCGATAAGAGCTTCTTGGGTTATGAGTTCTTTGGCTTCTTCAACTTCTTGTTTTATTGTTTTACGACCACCACCCTTATTTCCAATAGATAGTTTATGACCTTTTAAAAACATTTGTTTAAACTTTTTTTATTGGCTTGTTATCGCCATTTTACTTATTGGTTATTTATGCTGATTTTTTTATAAATATCTTCTTCTTGTAGCGGCTGAAATAAGTCGCCATATTTTGTTCCCAAATAAACTTTGGTTAAATAACAAACTTTTTCTTTATTGGAATATATCTCTATAATCTCACACTCGCCAATGTGGCTAAGTGCCTTAAAGTATACCTTATCTCCTATTTTATATTGTGGTTTTTTATTATTTGCCATTTTTATTTAAAAATTCTTTTACTGATTTTCTTATTTTTAATAACATTTCGTGCTTGCGGATTTTGATCAGTTCCAGTGTTGGTTCGTAAATATGTTCTGAAATTTTACATTCGTTCTCACTATCCGGCAGTGGATACCAAGCGTAAATCCTAATGCCAGCTAAGCCAGCCATCATTCTTTCTTCAAACTTTATATCGCTTAGTTTAATCATATTCTTTTACTTATTATACCTTATTTTGCTAATTTTATCAAATCACCTCACTCTTGACGCTTGCCTTACCTTTTCCATAGCAATTTGATACGGCTTAATCTTTTTATATTTTCTGCCGCCTCTTTTATTGCCACGGGGATTGCGACTGTTTATTCTGGCTCTTTTATTTTTACTTCCTTTCGCACGTTTTCCTGACATATTTTTAATTATTATTTTTTAATCTTCTACTATCTTTACCTCCGCATCATCTTTACAAAGACGGTTGAACTGGACTCCATACTCCGTTCCCTCTTCAAATTGCCCCCATTTGTCGTCTAATTCAAGAGCTTTGTCATACGCTTCATCTCTGCTATCGCAAACAGCGTCCGCTTCTTTGATTGATAACTTATTTGTTTTATACCAACTTTCTGCCATAACATTAACAAAAACATACCATTTGCCTTTGTGCTCTTTTATAAGTGTTTGATTATTTGCCGACATATTTTATTTCTCCTTCTCCTCTATGCTTAAGAATTGAATGAGGTCGTCTTTAACTTCTTCAAGAACTTCTAAGATTACCTCTCCTGTAGGTGTCAATGTTCCCCGCTCTTTAATTTCTTCTAATTCTTCCTCAAATTTCTTTTTTATATTTTCCTTCACCAAATCCAACATTTCTTTCCTTGTGGATTCTATTATTTTGTCTATTTGGGAGTGGAAGAAGTTTTCCATTTGTTCAATGGTTACATCTTCTCTTACTGACTGACCATATATAAAGTCGTCAACTTGAAAAAGTTTTTCAAATTTTCTATCAAAATTATTTTTGAGTTTTTTGGGGGTCATTTTTTAACAAATTATTAAGGGAACTGTGTAAGTAATTTCATTTCCGCAAGAAGGGCACTGATAAGTATAAGTCCCTGGTTCTTGAACTAAATGAGTTGGCGGGTTATGTTCTGGACTTAAACAAATTTTAGGTTTTTCGTATTTTATAAATGGCATATTTTTATTCTATTATATTTTCCCACCGCAATAGGGGCGGGAGGGGTTATTATCTATCTTCAGCTTCTTTTAGTAATTCTATTAAATAATGTGCCGTAATTCTTCCTTTATATTCCATCATTTTTTCAACTGCTTCATACATCCCAGCCCCTTGCCATTCATTGCCATAAACACTATTTTTTATTAAAAATTTAATAGCACTGATTTTACTCATAACAGAAAAGGGACTTTTCATTACTTTCTCTTGGTTCATTGTTTTATTTTTTAGAAATAAACCTCGCCTTTTGCTTCCGCTTCGGGGTTAGAAAGTTTGGCTGATCCGAATGATGAACTATAAGTTTTAACATCCTTTACAACTTTTCCTTCTGAATGACTATGATTCTGAAAATCATTTTTTAATGATTCTGTCGTCTGACTACAAGCCGAACATCTATATTCCAAATGTTTTACCTGCTCTCTAACTCTTTCTAACTTTTCTTCTGTGGTTAAATCTTTCCACATCTTCGGCTGTTTATACTCTGCCAATGGAGTTGTTGCTGTTCCTAACATATTATTATTTCTCCTTTTTAATTTTAATTATTTTCTTCATCTTGATATAGAGGTTAGGTTACTTTAGTTTTTCTTCAAACCTTTTAATAAAATACTCACTTATCCGTTCTTTTATTCTCCCGTGCGATTTCAAATAATGCTCATACCATATTGATTTTATTTCAGCCAACTCTTCCATTTCCGTTCTTTCGCCACTTTTTAATTTTTTATAAAAACTAAAACATTCGTCGTGCATTTCGTTACCATTATCAAAATGTATTTTCCCAAATCTTCCCCACCCCTTACAAAAAATATAATCACAATTTAGACCAAAAGGCGAAAAGATTTTTTTCCCGATATTCATCTTTTTTGACTGATTTTAAGAGTAATCCCCAATTCCAAAAGAAAACTTCTTGCTTCCGCTACAATCTGGTGAGGATTATGAAAATTCATATCTTGAAAAAGAATTTCCGCGAGTTTTTCCATTATTTCTGTTGGTAATGTTATTTCTTTTTTCATCTTGATATAGGGGTTAGGGGGTTGACCTCGCCAACCCTTTCAACCTTAATTTTATAAAGATTCACTCTGTGAGGAAAATCTTTTGCTTCTTTAATTGCCGAATTACGGGACATCAAATTAACATAACGACTTTCTCCGTTTTTTGATTTTCCATAAAGAAGTTTAGGTTCATATCCCACTAAATAAAGATTCCCGTCATTTACTTTTTTATTGCCACTTCTTAAATGGCGTCCGTCTATATACGGTGTTTTTATGGAGTCAAAAATCTCTCCCCGATTTCGCATCTCTACAATTTCATCAGTATCATAAAGTAATTGATTCAAGGGGCTTCCTATCCCTATTTTTGATAAAAATCTTTTTGTTTTTGCTTTCATCTTAATATATTTAATTTAATAATTTTATTTATTGGGGTTGGGGGTTATTTTTTAAACTTCTTAAAATTCCCATCTGCTTTAAAAAACTCTACCTTTCGTGGCTTTCCTAAATCAAACCAATTATAAATTTTTTTATCATATTTGCCATCGCCATACTCTTTTTCACTCCAACACATATCTCTTAAAAATTCTTTAAATTCTTTAAATGTATATGTTTTTTCTATTTTCATATTTTTATTTTTCTTTATTTTTTAGTTGTTTAATTAAATCAACTGCTTCGGCATAACACCAACAATGTGCTTCTGGTTCGTGTTTTTTTAGTCCTGCTTTAAGTTTTTCAATAACTTCTTCCAACACTTCGGTTCGTTGGGTGGATAAAAGCTGGCGAATAAAGGATTTGATTATTTCTGTATAGTCCTTTTGTTCAAATGCTCCAAAGTTTCTAACTTCTAATAAAAATTTTAAACCGTGTCT
>ERZ1292637.563-Hain-H14-01um-R3-563-length-20068-cov-7_pt1 | contig 20068 bp, 46 predicted proteins | sample MGYA00564405_ERZ1292637 | MGnify/ENA primary metagenome ERZ1292637 (study PRJEB36523, sample SAMEA6512645) | groundwater metagenome | collected 2019-01-09 | study: AquaDiva: Metagenomics assemblies of 32 groundwater samples | reverse complement strand
TCAAGGCACGCGATCGCTTTTTGATTCGTTTGTCGGGGCGATCGCGATCGCAATCCCCGCAATTCTGCGGGGTTATTAAAAAGACCTGATCAAGTCTAAAAACCGATTGAGGATCAAAAAAATGAACAGAGCAAAAAATGAAAAACTTTCGCGTAAAGAATTAAAAGAAAACTGCCAATCAAGGATCGCCGATCTTCGGCGATTATTTGACAACTTTAACAAAGGGGTTGAAGATGACCCCGACGGCAATTTTTGCGACTATGGCCTGTGTTTTGATTATGTTCCCGCGGGAACGTTTGCGAATCGTTCCGGCTATTTCAGGTATCAATTATCAACAGGCGGCCCGGGTGATGAATTCGATTTTTATTGCGACGCCGAATTAAAACTTTTCAAGATTCATTACAAATGGCTCGATTGGTATCAAGTAGATACTTTGAGCCTCGATCCTGAAAAAGAAGATTATAAACTGATGGAAGAAATTTTTGAGTTATTTCGCGAAGTAGGAACGGTTGAAAGCGAACTCAAAAAAGCAAAAAACAATTAGAAGGAGGCAAAATCAAAAATGGAATATGTCAAAATCCGTAATTTTCAAAGCCCGGTTGATAGCGATGTCAAACAGGCTTTTATTGACAAAGTAAGAGAAAATCCGCCTAAAACATTAAGCGAAAATATCAAAATTTTAGATGATTATATCGCTGAATGTATGACCGCGGACGAAAAACAAAAGTATATTGAATTTCAAAACGCATGTAGAGCGAGTTTAGAATAATTAAAAAAAGCAAAGGAGTCTAAAAATGGACGCTTTTATAATCGGCGCGATAACCGCGTTAATCGGAGTCCTTGCCTTTTACGGCTTGAAGCGTGAAATATCGCGGCAAGTAAAATAAGGATCGAAAATCCAAAATCCGATCATGGATCGGAATCTATAACTTTTATCGGAGGATTTAAAAATGACAATCGAATCAATGCTTGAATCAAGTGGGCATAATACTTGCCAGTGTGGGCAGTTAAAGCCGGTCGGGTTGCCGTCGTGCGATGCCTGCCATTGGACATTTAAGCGATATGTCCGGGATGACGTGCTCATTAAAGTTATAGGCTTTATTGCTTCGGAAACATTCGAGGTCTGCGAGCAATGCGGGACTAGCTACTTTGCGGATCATTGCGTTATTTGCGAATCAAACGGCATTTTGCGATTGATAAGCTGGATCGGCAATAACCGCGAAAGATTCACAAAATGCGGCTATTGCAAAAATTGGAGATATTCGCAAAACGAGCGAGTCAAAGATAGATTTTGCAAATCCTGTCAAGATTTATATCGCTCAAAATATCAAGCGTCCATCAAGTCCGTTTTGAATTTAGATGCGGAGTTTGAATTTAATCGGCAGACATCGCAAAGAATTGAAGATCAGTTGACTAAATTTATCGGATTTCATAAATCTATCGGCAAGATCAGCGACTTTATGAGTATGACGGACATGATCCGGCTTTCTGATTGGATCGCCATGCTGGATCGAATCCGGGAAAATTTCACGGACAGCTTTGATCCTCGCCTTTGCAAGTTATACGATTCATTTAATCAAGGCCATTATCCGTTAGGATGGTCGGCAAAATGGAAGTTGCAGGCGTTAAAGCTGGGCATGATCGCATCTACAAGCAAAATGCCCGGAGTTGACGCTCTGCGCTATATTGAGCGCGAATTTCCAAAGGACTCTCGAAAGTCAAAGATGTTGCCGATATTAAACGGGGCATCGTTCGAGTATGATAACGGCGATCCAGATAAAATTGAAATATCAACAGGATACTTCATAACAAATGCGGAGGTCATCGCTAAAAGTATATCGGCTAAAACTGTTATACAATTTGGCATCAATCCTGGTAATGACGAACAAAGCATCTTTGATGCCGGAAAATTCAAAAAGCTCATGATCGCAAACAAGGGCGCACTTCGGCAATTAGTGATTGAGCGCGGTCAAATAAAGCTGATCAATCAAAAAGGCTATGCCGTGTTGTATTCACAACCTATGCGTGAATATCAATTAACAGACAAAAGCAGAATAATTATTCAAAACTGAAAAAAGGAGAAAAGATGGAAACTATTGCTGTAAAAATCAAGAATCAATGTTGCGTGCAAGGTGGCGAATTATGTGATTGCGATCCATCTTCACAGGATGATAGCGAATGGGAATACGATGATATCCTTAAAGAAAGTCATTGCGGCGATTGCACTGTTTATAGTGGAACATTTGAGGAATTACTTTTAGAATCGTTGCCGACTTTGTTGAACAAGGGGTATTCTGGTCATTTTTATTTTCAAACGGCGTTTACAATATTGGAGGCCGTTTGTTGGGAAATGATGGATGATGATCAATCGCATCAAAAAATGATAATCGGAGCTATTTTGTCATCGTTCTTTTTTGAGGATTTTTATTTTCCTAAAACTAGACCAAAATATTCCGGTAATAAGACTATTTTTTCCGATTAAAAGGGAGAGGGAAAATGCTAGACTTATATTTAATAATCTTCTTCTCGTGGCTCGCCGTGATCGGGATCATTATTGATTACCGGGGCGTTATACAATCAATCACCCCGATAAAATCCGTATGGGGAAAGGACTTGAAAAATGGTAACCTATGAACTTTTATATGATCACTCTGAAAAACTCGCAAAAAACAAAATAAACAGGGGATGCTTGACCCTGTTCGTTTCCGGTAAAACCGAGCGATTAAAGTTATTGATCAGTAATGACGGGAAAGAGTTCAAATTAACAAAAGCTGGCATAAATGAAGATAGGCCGATGCTTGAAAATAATGTTATTGCAGAAGGGTTTCTGAAATGAAAAAAGAAATTCGGATGTAAAAATGGAAACTGTAAAACAAAATACAGAAGGAATCATGATGTCTATATTTTTGTCTGTAATGGCATCAAGAGCGATAAACGAAAATCCGTTGACATTGGAGGATGAACGGGATTTGATTGTAAGCCTGAACGAGGTAGAGGAATATTTTTTTGAAAGGAGCGAGAAAAAATGATTACAGGAAAAAGCAAGATTTATGGATTACATAGCGGCATCCACGGGGACGTGAGCGGCATCCGCGGGAACGTGAACGGCATCCACGGGGACGTGAGCGGCATCCACGGGAACGTGAACGGCCTCCACGGGAACGTGAACGGCCTCCACGGGAACGTGAGCGGCATCCGCGGGGACGTGAGCGGCATCCGCGGGGACGTGAGCGGCATCCGCGGGGACGTGAGCGGCCTCCGCGGGGACGTGAGCGGCCTCCGCGGGGACGTGAGCGGCCTCCGCGGGAACGTGAACGACATCCACGGGGACGTGAGCGGCATCTGTGGGGACGTGAGCGGCATCCATGGGAACGTGAACGGCCTCCGCGGGGACGTGAGCGACATCCACGGGGACGTGAGCGGCATCTGTGGGGACGTGAGCGGCCTCTGTGGGGACGTAAGCGGCATCCGCGGGGACGTGGGTAAATTTATCGAATATTTAAAAACTAATTTATTCGGCATAATTCCTTTAAAATGAGAAAGGAAAAAAAATGAAGAATGAAACAATCTATACATTCATATTGACTGATCGGGTTCTCGATCAAATGGCCAGAGGAACTATCGGGCGGTCATTACGGGCCTGTGAGCGGGATGAAATGATTAAAGGTATACAAATTGCCTGTAATGACATGACGTATCAGGTAATGGAAAAAATTATAGAAAACATGGAAAAACTAAAATGATAACCGTATTGTTAAATTCACGCATCTATAATCTTTACTATTATTATCTGTTTATGTTTAAAGGAAGGTGGGGTAAAAAGAAATGACAGAAAAAGAAATAATACTTGATGCTTACAAGAAAGCGGGCTTGGAAATTGACAAGATTAGGGCTTTACCAGCTGGCGGATTTTATGTTTATCATCCTTTTGCATCTTCATATAAAAGGAGAAGTAGCAGGCTAATAAAAAAAGAAGGTAGTAAATCTCTTTACGAAATAACAACTAAACAAATTTACGCAGATTATATATGCAATGAAAGCATAGATACGTTGCAGGTCTACCTTGTCATGGCAATAACCGAAGCAAAAGTAAGAAAAGGCAAAAACTGATCTAACATAGTTCAACAAATAGGCTATTATATTTAATGAAAATATTCACGGATCGTCTAACTGGTAGGACAATGGGTTGTTAAATTTGGGTAAAAGATATGTTACCCTATTAAAATGTCTTACAAAACAAGAAAAAAACGAAGTAAAATATGGGAATTATCATCAAAAGAATTTAAGGAGTTGGTTAAAAATTCTTTAACGATTGGTGAAATTTTAAAATATTTTGGATTAAAAAATAAAGGAGGAAATTTTGGGACATTAAAACGCAGACTAATTGATGAAAATATTGATATAACCCATATTAGAGCCTATAGATATAAAATAGTTTGCCGAACACCAATTCCTTATGAGAAAATTTTAATTATTGGGTCTACATACGCTAGAAAAAATTTGAAAAGAAGACTTATAAAAGACGGACTTTTAGAAAATAAATGTAATATATGTAATATTGAACCTTTGTGGAATAAAAAGTTGCTTACATTAACTTTAGACCATATTAACGGAATTTCAAATGATAATAGAATTGAAAATCTTAGATTACTTTGTCCTAATTGTCATAGTCAAACACCGTCTTTTGCCGGGAAAAGACATAAAAAAATTTATTATTGTTCTAAATGCGGAAGAATAAGAAAATCGAAAAATGCTTTGCTTTGCGTGCCCTGTTCTAATAAAGCAAAAGGAAAAGTTTTAATCAGGCCATCAAAAGAGGATTTATTGATAAAAATTAAAAAGTTTGGATATAGAGGAACAGGCAAAATTTATGGAGTTAGCGATAATACTATTAGGAAATGGTATGAAAATCGGGATTCGACTTCCTGTCCGTGATAAAATTTTGAATGATGGATTAGAAAAAAATGAAAATCACAATAGAAATAACCGATCTTTGCGAAGAAGATTTCACGAATGATTCCGATGAGGACGTTATAAATCAGGTTTATGATGACCCTTATATATTTTTAATAACGCGAAATGGACGATAGAAAGGACTAAAAATTGAAAATCATCGGCATAATTATAATTATTTTACTTTCACTTATTTTGTTCTATCAGAATTATATTACATTTCGGTTAAATAATTATATCAAAATGCGGTTCAAGGAATGGGAGAGATCGCTTTTAGAGGTAGAGAGCCAGATGCTTAGAGCTATTAGTGAGATCGAAATGGCGATTAAAATTTTGAAAGGAGTCAAATGACGAATCAGGAAATCCAAGAAGCGGTAGAGTCTGCCGTTAAAACCGGCAATTGGATAATTAGGGCGGATAATGACGGTGTGTCGCATAATGGCTTTAAATGGAGCGGGATCGGTGAGTGGACGGAGTCTCCCGATTGGAATGAAGAGCCTGAGTGTGGTGGCGGACTTCATGGGCAGGACGCAAATCATGGCGGATACATTAAGGGAACTCGACTCGTTTTTTGCGACACGGAGGGAAAACATGTTCCGATTGGAAGCGATAAGATAAAAGTTAGACGGGCGCGTATTTTACTGATAAATGAACTGCCGGAACTTCCAGCTTGTAAAGAACTCGATGTTAGCGACACCAATATTACCGAACTGCCGGAACTTCCGGCTTGTGAATCACTCGATGTCCATGGCACCAAGATTACCGAACTGCCGGAACTTCCAGCAAACTGTCGTATTTATAGGTAAAATTGTAATATCAAAGAAGGAGAAAAAATGATTGATTTTTATTTAATAGTAATCTTTGCATGTTTTTTGTTTTTAAATTTTGTAAAATTAGTTTTGTGCCGAGTTTATTGTCATTTTCTCGGCACTATGGCGGGCAACTGATATTCGTATAAGTTGCTCGCCATCTAATTAAATGACAATAAAAAATATAAAGGAAAAAGTAAGATGATAACTAAACACAATCTTGCTATTAAAAATGAATTCATCGAATGGTTAAAGGTAAGTCCCTCTAGATTCGAGCGAAATGGAAAACCTCGATACAACCGGCATAAACAGATGATAACTTATTCGCCTGTTACTATTTGTAAATATGAGCGATTTACACGCCAGTTTATTGAATTTATATCGGCTAGAGAGGTAAAGATTGAAGATTTAGATGTGATTACATATAAAGAATATCTTCAATTTCGAGGTGGACACGAACAATCATATTTTTTGGAAGCCTTGCCATGTTTTTTAAATTTCGTAGAAAATAAAACTGGCAAGCAATCTATTTTTAAAAAGAAAAATGAGCAAGGAGATTGGTTAGTAAAATGGCCTATACCCACATCGGGTATCAAAGAAATACCTAATCTTGATCCTCAAATATGGAATCGAATAATAGAAGCTGATTGTTTTTCTTTTGAAATAAACGGAGTGCGCAAGCAACTAGCTATTCGGTTAATGGCTCAGGGATTAAGAATACATGAAATCGCCAATCTTCAATGGAAAAACTTTCATCCTAATTTTATGGAAGGGGATTTTAATATCACGCATGAGGATGAAATGATGATTAAAGACATCCAGCGAAAGGGTGGAGATTACTGGAATGCAATGCTTGAGCCTCCAGCATGGCGAGCTTTACAAAGATGGTATCATATTTATCGGTTGGAAAATTGCGGGCTATCTTCGGAAACTAATCATGATGATGCTTATAATCTGATTGCCGATAAATTTATATTTAATATAAAAGGAACTAAACCTCAAATAGCTACTCTCTGGAAGTGGTTTAATCAGGTGATCGAAAAGTATGCACCTCAATTCAAAGGCATAATAACACCTCACATGATGCGACATCTATGGGCGAGAAAGTTTTTGATCACATCGCCACATTTATTTATCAATGGCGGCTATCGCTTGGGTGGGTGGCGATCGCCCAAAACCGCAGTTGAACGATACGGTAAGGGTGAAGAAAATATGGCTATTACTGCATTGCGAAAGGAAATGAAAAATCTGAATATGGACGGATTGGTAACAGGATAATGAAAAAAATCATATTAACAAAAGAAGAAGAAAAACTATTGATTGAAGTTTTAGTATTTGCAAAACAATACTATGAAGATTGGAATGAAGATACTCATGATTTCTATAAATCTATTTTAATATCAAATTTGATAGATAAAATTAAAAGTAGTGAAGAGTGATATATAAGGAGAAAAAATAATGGTTACCTTGATTTGTATAATGTTTTTACCTTCACTTTATTTTATTTGTAAATGGCTTGGGTGGCTACAAGATAGCCCATTCCCGAAGCCACAGGTAGAAGATCGCAAAACCATATCAATACCGGAGCCTGTTTATTTTACAAATGGAGATCGGCCAGCAGATTTAGAAAGCTTCCAAGGTAATGACAAGGCAAAAAAGATTATTAAAATCATACTAGAATCTTGCGCTAAAACCGGCGAACCCTTTCCGAATATATTGTTTCAGGGTAACGCCGGAACTGGCAAAACAACATTGGCTCGCTTAATAGCACAATACCTAAAAGTCCACATCATAGAAATCACTGGCTCAAGTATCAAAAGCCAGATGGATTTTTTAATGATTATTAACAAAATATGGGATTTACAGGCCGCTGGTTATAAGTGCTTACTCTTTATAGATGAATTACATGGCATTGTAAAGGGTAAAGATTTGAATCTTGATAACTGGTTGCCGTTCTTTGAGGAATACCGCTTCTATCATTCCATGAAAGGCAAAAAATTTAAAGTATGGGAAAATGGAAAAGAAGTTCAATATATGTTTACCGATAATATTGCGGCTATTAAGCCATTACCCATAATTGGAGCTACAACATACCCCGGTCTATTGGATGACGCTATCAGGAGACGTTTTAGAGTGATTATCCCATTAGAGGATTATACTTTGGATGATATTCAGGCCATAATCCAATCATATTGCAAAAAACATGACATACTTTACAATAATGATGCGGTGGAATATCTAGCCTCTCATTCACGGGCTAACCCAAGTCTTGCAATCAATAACCTCAAAACCTGCAAGGATGTAATGACATGGCGAAATAATAACATTCTAGGGCTATGGCTAGCTCGTGAGGCAATCGAAATGCTCGGCCTGTATGAGGAAGGTCTCAGAATTGATGATATTAAGGTCTTACAGGCTTTGGCGATGCAACCGAAGGGTATGGGCTTGCCAAATCTTGCTGGAGCTACTGGGGTGTCGAGGGATACATTGGAAGCTATTGTAAGCCCATATCTGCAAAAATTAGGCTTTTTAATCATCACACATAAACGGTTTATCACTCAAGATGGCCTAGATTATTTGAATAAAATCAATAAGTTGCCTAAAAAAAGAGAGAATATGCCATTTTGTGCTAACAATATAGGGCAAAGTGTGATAATGTTATAATAACAAAGAAGAAAGTTAGCTGACGGGAAGGATAAGGTTTTTGATATGGTCTTGTGTTCTTTATTAAAAATAATACCATTCATAGCCTTATCCACCCGACCAAAAGAAAGAGAGTGCAATGAAAAAAGAAATTGATAAATTATCGAAAAGAATCCATGCCGTAGACAGCTTAACCGATTCTATAGCTAATTCTTTTTGGGGACTCTTTTCTTCATTTGAATGGAACGAAAAAGCCGTTAAAGTATTAAAAGATGTTCAAATTAAAGTAGAGAAGGCAAAAATCCATTCTAGTTATACTGTTGAACTACTGAATGAAATATCTGATAAAATGGAAAATCAACTTAAAAGAGAAAGAATACGAAAAAATAAGAAAAGATGACGGATAATCAAAAACAGGTTATTGAAGAAATTTTCTGATAAGTGGATTGTAATTTGATTAAAGGGGATTTTTAATGAAAATCACTCGACAAATGTTATTTGATAAAAGAGGATGGGATCAAATTATTGAAAAGTTCCTTCAACTTTGGCCTGATGGCATAGAAATAACTGAGGCAAATTTAATGAAAGCTATAGAGAACAATTTGGATATAGATTGGATAATGTTCAATTTTGCACCCTATGGCAGATATGAAGGTTATAGGCGTATTTGTAACAATTTGCCCGAATTCATCGCGCATAAGCGTGCTTGTGTGCCATTTGCAGTAAAGGCATTTAAGATTTATAAGGATGAATAATTTAAAACAAATAATTGAAGAAATTTTTCTACATTGGAAAAAAGTTCACGAACATCCTCGTGTTCCGCTCAGGCCAAGTTTAGTAAAAAAAATTCAAGCTCGGCTTAAAGAAGGATATTCAAAAGAAGAACTGTTAGAAGCGATTGAGGGATGTAAGTTGAATCCTTGGCATCAAGGCGAAAATCCAAACGGTGTCAAATACGATAGACTTGACTTAATTTTACGAGATTCTGAGCATGTAGATATGTTTATTTCTCTGTATGAAAAATACAATGGAAACAAGAAAAAGGCAGAAGAACCATTTTTATCGTTTGACCAGCTAATGCTCAAGCATGGGATAGAAATCAAACGAGATTGCGAATTGATGGGTTGGGAAGAATTTAATCAAAAGTGGCTTGCAAAACTAAAAGGATTTAAGGTTATGGGCGAACTCGAAAAAGCGTATTTTCACTTTAAAGGAGGCAATTATGCAAGCAAACAGGTCGAAGAGGAAAAAACAACGTAAATGCTTAGAATGCAGTAAACCTATTGATAATGAAAAAAGCGATAAATGGCCTTACCGATATAAAACTTTATGTGTTTCATGTGAAATAGCCGAAAAATGTTGGTGGCAAAATGTTTGCGAATTACATGAAAAAACTAAATCTGGACAAATTAAGTTGATAAAGGCCTCTGAACTGAGGCCAGTGCCTGAATATCCATTCGAGAATGGGCGAAATATGGGTATGCCAAAAACTCAGGGAGATTTTATTTATTTTAAAATAAGACCAATATTAAAATTATTTATCAAAATGAGACAATCAAAAGATGATAATAATAATCATGAAAAACTTGAATCAACAATACGGGAATGGCGAAATGAGTGGAAAAGGATTGAGGAAGAATATGGGCAGTAATAAGCCAATAAAGCATACTGGTTATGCACTTGTTAAAAAAGACAATAAGAATGTTGCATTAACAGATTCTTGGATAATAAGATCAATAGGCGATGATGTTTTACTTTCTAATCAATTAGGAATTTTCTTATATAAAAAAGATGCTTTATCTATTTTAAAAAAATTGAGTGATAAAAGATTTTGGCAAATTAAAAAAGTATATTTTAATATTTGAATAGAATTAATAGGTAAAATGCGGTTGCAAATAAGCATAGATTAAATTGCAGTTCCTTATCCGCCCGTCCATTAGAAAGGACATAATAATGAAAATAGTTATTGAAAATATATGCTGTAAAGAATCCTTAATTCATAGATATACAGCAATGACTGGAGAAAAAGATTTGTTTAAATATAATGTTAGAATTATACCAGAATTAGATCATTTTGAAATTAAATTTTATGATCCAAGAACTAACGAAACAATAGAATTTTGCTCTAATTGTGGCAAGAAATTGATGGATTTAATTAAAAAGGATTAGAAATGATAGCCATTCAATTAAATCAAGATTCCCGTCAGAATTACAAAAATGGAGAACAGAGTGGCAACAAATTGAAAAGGAGTTTGGGAGATGAAAATCATTGAACTTTACGCGGAAAATTTTAAACGGCTCAAGGCCGTAACGATTCGGCCAAATGGTGATGTGATCGAAATCACAGGCAAAAATTCGCAAGGCAAGTCCAGCACGATAGATGCTATTTGGGCGGCATTGCAAGGATCGGCATTATTAAAGAATACTCCGAAGCCCGTTCGTGAAGGCCAAAAGAATGCGGAAATACGTTTGGATTTAGGCAAGTATCTGGTTACTCGTAAGTGGACAGAAGAAGGTAAAAACTCATATCTTACAGTTACATCCGCAGATAAAACCATGAAGGTATCAAGTCCGCAAAAACTACTGGATTCGTTGCTCGGCGATCTGTCCTTTGACCCTCTGGCTTTTATTCAGATGTCGGATAAAGATCAAAGTGTGTCTTTAATGTCTATGTTGAAAGTTGACATCACGGCGATTGATGTGAAGCGTAAAACCGCTTACGATGAGCGGGCATTGGTCAATCGAGATTTGGCAAAGGCAAAGGTTGAATTTGAGGCATTACCTGTTTTAGCCCAAAAGCCAGAAGCCGTTGATACTAAAAGTTTATTAACTAATTATCAAAAGGGTGTTACGAACAATGAACTTATAAGTTCCCGAAAAACATCACTCAATCATTTGGAAAAAGAATTAGCGGAAAAACTTAAACAGATTGAAATATTTAAGGCAAGAATTAAAGACTGTAAAGATCAACTTGCGGCACTTAAGGTTATTGATCTCGACGCTATTAAAAAAGAATTTGATGTCGCCGAATTAAGCCGTAAACTTGTTGAACAATATGAACAGAGAGAACAGGCAAAAACCAGATTTGATGCTCTTAATTCTAAGTCTCTAAACTTAACTCGAATGATCGAATCTTTTGACACAGAAAAACAAAACGCATTGAATGCTGTTGAGATGCCAGTATCCGGTTTATCTATCAATCCCGATAGTGGCATCCTCGAATACAACGGGATACCATTATCTCAGGCTTCACGTTCCGAACAATTAAAAGTGGCTATCTCAATCGCAATGGCGCAAAATCCAGAATTGAAGGTCATGCGAATTGTGGATGCGGCTATACTTGATGACGATTCTTTGAACGTTTTGAAGGAAATTGCCAAATCGAACGAGTATCAGCTATGGATTGAAACTATAAATAAGTCTACTGAAGGCGGAATTGTCATCGAGGACGGCGAAATCAAGCAAGAAAATGAGGAATTGAGATTATGAAAAAACCTCATCTATCTGTAACTCAACTCGACATGTTTACCACATGCGGAATACGCTATTATTTCCGTTATATCGAAGGATTGAAGATGCCGCCTAAATCGGCCATGAAATTCGGAAAAAATATTCATGAGGCCGAATTAGATTTGAATTTAAAACAAAAGATAACAACACATGAAGATTTAAAATTAGCTGATGTTACAGATGCCTTTGCGACTGCATGGAATAAAGATGTTCAAGAGGTTCAATGGAATGAAGAAGAAAGATCGCAAGGCATTGAAATTATATCTGGCAAGCTCAAGGATGAAGGTATCCGAGTAGTTGAGACTTTACATACAGAGTGGGCAGATCGAATTCAACCCAAAAAAGTTGAAGAAAAATTTCTGATTAAAATTCCTGAATTTGATTATGATTTTATGGGAATTTGGGATTTGATTACAGATGACAAAAAGATTATTGATTTAAAGGTCTCTAGTAAAAGTCCGGCAAGTGGAATAGCTGATAAATCTTTACAACTAACAGTCTATTCGTTGGCTTATCGCAATCTAAATAGAGGCGGGATCGAGACAGGGCTAGAATTAAATTATGCGGTGAGGTTAAAACAGCCTAAAATTATAATTCAACAAACACAACGCGATCAATCTCATTATGATCGCTTTTTAAAACGTTTAGGGAAGGTGGCTTATGCTATTAAAAATGAAGTCTTTGTTCCGGCTGACTCCAATAGTTGGGTATGTTCACCGGATGCTTGCGGATACTGGGATATTTGCACGGAAAGGCCATAATGTTTAAAAAATTAAGATTATTGTTCAAAAAAGAAATTGAGAGAACTGTTCCTGTTTACGAGGATATTCGCGAAGAAAAACCAAGTAAGCAGGTTTTATTTAATAAGGATAGTTTTAAATATAAAACACTTCCATGTTATGTTATTTGGCCTTTACCTTATATTCACAGTTATGAAAAATTTAAAAATGATAAAGTTTGTGGTTATCAATTTTATATAATTGTTAAAAAGGAAATTGCTGAAAACGGTGGATTTGAAACATTTTGTGTAGATTATCCCACACAGAGAATGGTTGGCATTCCTTTAAAAAATTTTATGGAGAGACCATGATGGAAAATGAAATAATCAAAAAGATCATATTAAAAAAACTATATGATGACGTTTGTTCGCTTGATTGCGGATATTCTTGTAGAACGAAAAAATATGGTGATCAGGGGGGCCAGTTCTGTAAAGCAGGATGGTCTAAGAATCGTCCTATATGTGGAGGTTATGAAACAATTGTAGGAGAAAACTGTCCTCTTTATAACACAAAATATTTGGAAATAGCAGTAAAAAAGGAGAGACCATGATAACCAATTTTGCACTTAATGCCAATAATGAAAATAGTAAAAAAATATTACTATTTTTACAAGATATTCTTGAAAAAGGATATATTAAAAATTTGACAATAGATTGGGGAACAATAGAAGTTCCCGAATTTGATAAATATGGTGTGCAGTTTATGATGGGTAGTAATATAAAAATACCATCTGGAATTGTAAATATAACAATAGAAACGCAAAAACCAATTAAAAAACACCTAGCTAAAAAAAGGAAAGCCAAAAGAAAGTTCAAATATAAATGAACAAAAAAGTTATAATGCTTCCCTTTACCATAGAATCTTCTGAGAATAAATTAACCATAGACAAAATAAATAGGGCTATACGATATTTATTTGATAACCATGATGGTTTTGGATGTTATATATCAACTGATTGGATTATTGTTAAACCTTATAAGGAACCAATTAAAATAATGTTTCCACTAAAAGAGGTAAATCATGCAAAAAGGCGAAAAAATCCTAAATGAGGAATATTACATTCTGATAAACAAGGACAAGCAAATCCAAAAACAAAGTGATGCGGATTTCTTTTTGGATATTGCCGATATAGAGACGGCGCGTAAATGCAAAGAACCTGATCAGGTTATTGTAAAAGTCAAAGTGAAATGGGAGGTCGTAGAAGAATGAATAACCTTTTTGAAATAGGTTTTGGGTTAAGTTATTTCGCTTTATTTTATAAGATTACTAGAGAAGAATGCGTTTATAGTTTTCCTAGATGGTATAGATGGATACCCAATATGTCATCAAAATCAAAATTAGTTCGATTTTTATTTAAAATACAAAGATTTGTTAATAGAATAATAGGAGAACATCCATATAAAACAAATTTGAAATTTGACGACTTGCCTTATGCCATGCAATGTGAATATAGAGAAATGTATTTAGAACAAGTTTCATTAGAATTACAAAAATTCAGGGAATATAGACAATTACTAAAATTGAAAAAGAAAATTAAATTTGAAGGAGAGAAAAAATGAAAACAGACGGAAATGAAAGTTATAACGAATTATCAAAATCAGAAGGAAAGGGTTTATTAAAGAGTATACCTCTAATATTGGTATCTTGTTTACTAGTATTAGGAACGATAAATATCCCTATTCATGGCATTTTCAAGCTTATAATAATTTTCATCCTAGCATTGTCTCAACCAGTAATATTGTTATATTTTATTGAAAAAAGCCATAATCATGTTTTTATGCCATTTAACGATGGTTATGAGCATTGTATGGTTGGCTTTTGTCAAGAAAGAAGGAAACTAACTAATGGATGATCAAAAACCTAGAGGCCGACCGCCTAAAATAAAAGTGCCAGTCATACCAACTACTCCAGAGATGGAAGAAGAAACAGCGATGGTTAAACATGAAGAACAATCACCATCAATCGGTATCTCAAACAGAGAATTGCGGCGAGTAAATGGAGTGTCAGATTTTAGAATTATTCCCCGCATCGGCAAAATTCATTTAGGTATAAAGAAAATTGCCAAATCAGGGGCTGAATATCCAAGCGAAGTCCCTTATTTTGTTTTTGAGGAAGATGACCCATACTATTCAAAACTTATTCAGATTTATGGCAAAGAACCAAAAGAATTAGATGTGTTAATTCCTGTTGAAGATGAGGTTGTTGTTTTTCCCCAAAGCTATAAAGCATATCAGGCAAATGGTCTAATACGATGTATGGGTAATGGAAGAAAAGCAAATCGAAAAGTTGATGAAAATTCCGATGAGATTACTGAAATACCATGTCCCTGTAACTGGCTAAATCCTGACTTGAGTAAGGGTGAGAAAAAGAAATGTAATTTGGTGGCATCATTATCAATAATTTTACCTAAAATTTCCATTGGTGGGGTTTATCAAATTGATACAAGTTCTAAATATGCCATTACTAATTTAAATAGCGCGTTTGCCATAATTAGAGCATCCTGTGGTCAAATAAGCAATTTACTTGATCCTCAATCTCTCCGGCCATATCTGAAATTGAGACGAATTGCACAAGATACTTGGGGCGCAAAGGATGACAAAGGCAAACGAAGGAAAACTGTGCATTATCCCATGACCATGATACTTGATATGGATATTGAAGAAATAGCGAAATTAAAGACCAAAAAACTTTTAATTGAAGCATGTCAACAAGGTGAAATTGTCGGCGGTTCCGATGATTATCCAGAGGATTTATATCCAGCAAGCAATGAAGTTATTGTAGATGTTCCCGAACAAGAACCCAAAGTTGAAAAAGAACAACCCATTGAACCAATTATAGACAATGAAGAAGAACCTGAAGAACCTGAACAAAAGGAAACATTATCAGTAGCAAAGAAATTAGTTTCCATGTTGAGATCGGTTAATAATCTGGATTCTTTACAAATTATGTGGGAAGATGAGGATTTTAAAAAAACACTTGAATCCTTATCAAAAAATGATAAAAAAGATGTTATACTTGCCAAAGATTATATGAAGGAAAAATTTTTGGCAATGAAACCAATGTCTACAACAAATAAAGAAGGTGGTGATTTATTTGAAGAAGAGTGAACTGAAAAAACAATTCATTTTTAAATTAGCGGATAGGCTTGAAAAATCAGAATCTGAAATTAAAAAACTTCTCATGGAAATTCATAATGTAACTGTAGATATGCTGAACAAGCATGAAGAAACTATTATACCTTATCTCTGTAATATCCGCATTAAACATCGAGAAGCGACAAAACGAAAAAATCCTTTTGATTCTTCTCAAGAATGGGAATTGCCTACAAGAAGAAAATTAGTTATTCATGTTCAAAATGATTTAAAAGAACAATTTGAACCTAAAAAAAGCAATTCGTAAGGATTCTTGAAAATGAGAAGAGGTAGAAGAAAAATGTTAATAACAACCGAAATGTTAATTGCAAAAAAGCTTGCGGATGGAGAGATCGCACGAGCCAAGTCGGGGTGTTTATAAAGACCTTTCCGGACGGCGCGAAAATCAATATCGCAAATATAAAGAAAGCGCAAAAAGCAGGATTAAATTTAGACTGGTTTGCAAAGAAATTTTTAGGTGCAAAGGCGTTGCGCGATTACGATGCCGTCTGCGACAAAGCGTGGCGCAATTGCGATGCCGTCTGCGACAAAGCGTGGCGCAATTGCGAGGCCGTCTGCGCCCAAGCGTTGCGCAATTACGGGGCCGTCTGCGACAAAGCGTGGCGCAATTGCGATGCCGTCTGCGACAAAGCGTGGCGCAATTGCGAGGCCGTCTGTGGCAAAGCGTTATTGAAGGCGTTTGATCTGGAGGTAAAATGAAATATATATTTCAAGAACATATCGGAAATTACACGTTAAAGAAAGGAAAACAAAATGATAACGGAAAAAGAAATTAAAGCAGAAGGGTTCAGGTATAATTCTGAATATGAAAATTGGCATCATGCGTCCAGAGCGCTTCTTTATTCACACACTGAGCAAACATATTCATTGTGCTCCTCCTATTTTGATCTTAGCGACTTTTTTGGGCTTGAAAAAATAAAGGACATTGACATTTATAATTCAGACTCCGGCTTCGCCTGGGGCCCGGACATAGAGATTGGAAGCGTTAAGGAACTGCGCGCTGGACTGAAACGTTTCAAGCAATGGAAACTGGCGGTTGCAAAACGGTTCTGCAAAAAGCTCGGAGTTCCATTGATAACCGTGTGGCAAGTAGGTAACTCAAACCGCTTTCAAAAAGCCACAACAAGTGGTGGCAAATGAAATACATATTCCAAGTTCGCGGTGTCCCGCTACCGAATGTCGAACCTTACGTCAGCTTCTTTGATCGAAGTGGACAAAGAAGAGCAAAGCCCGTGGTCTTTAAAAACGCGGACGTTCAGGCGTGGCAAGCCTCTGTTGTATTGCAAGTAAGAACGCAAAGGCCGAATGGCTTTAAAATACTTGACTGCCCGCTCAAAGCGACTTGGAACTTCCGGTTACCGATGTCGCAGAGAGTAGAGAGGGCCGCGAAAAGAGGGTATCCTGAATGTCATGTCGTAAAACCCGATACTGATAATTTAGCCAAGCCCGTCAAGGATGCGCTTGAGGGTTTAATTTACACAAATGATTCGCGTATATGTAATGAAATAATTGTAAAGAGTTATGCCTTTGATGGCGATGTCGGCGTTACTATTACGATTGAAAGCGAGGACGCGAAATGAACAAGAGGAAGCAGGAGTTAGTGATTGCCAAAATCCATAAATATAATCAACGAGGAAAATTTCAAGAGTTAAGCGTTGAATTAAAGGCAAATATTCTTCAAGAATTTGCGGAGGGTTTCGATGCGGGTGTGGCCTCCGTGGACGTGCGGGCTGTGAGGCGGAAGGCGATAGAGGAATGTGAAACCGTTTGTCGAAATTTAATATTAGCGAAGTTACTGGTCATTGATAACGCAATCAAATTATTGGAGGATTAAATGGCAATAGAGCAAGCTATCAAGTTGTTAGAAAAAAAGGATAAAGAAAAAATGAAAATTAAAACCAAAGAACTAAAAGAGCGGCGAGAAAATTTCGTGAAAAAAATAGACCGGATGTGCAACACGATTGAGTCTAGCGAATTTACCGAATGGGCGGCGGACATCGTAGACGATTATGATCGTCTGTTAAAAGTGGTTAAAAGAACAATCTATATTCAAGTCGTAAAAAAACAGGATGAGGAGAATAAAAATGGCAGAAGAAACAATTAAGCCGCGAGTGCCATTAGTTGCACGCATCTACTGGGCGATTACGCATAAACAGTTATCGGAAGATCAGCGTCATGCCTTTTGGTCATGGTTTTTGACCATTCTCTTGACGGCCTTTATTTCAAGCACATTCCCGATAATGCTATATGTTCAAGCGCAAGACCGATTGGAGACTAAAATAAACGAAACTAAAGACAAAAAGTCTGATCAAGAATTTATAGACATGCGGGTCTTTATGCACGGCTCGCCACCGCTGGAATACGTAGTCGGCACGCGGGACGAGTTTCCACGAGCCACCTCTGAAATGGTAAAGGATATAAAGGAATTGACTGTCAAGATAAATAATCTACGACAGGCTACAGATATTCTACTTGAACAAAGTAACAAACACGAGCGAGCGTTGAAAAAATTTGAGAAGGAAAGGTAACTAAATGACAAACTATTTTTACCGCGATCTCATCGAGGCCGCTTGGTATTTAGCTTATTATAAACAGTTAGGCGGGCTTATCCCAACAGACCTAGAAGCCGTGCGACGCAGTATCTTTTTGGGAAGGGTGGCGGACTTAAATTTTAAACAACAATTTCACGTTACTTTAAAAACAATCAAAAGTGATCACAAAATGCTCTGGACTATTATTCGCGGTTATGGTGAAACGATTGCCGCAATTGTCGAGTTAGACGAGAAGGAAGGGGGATTGAAATGAGTGATAGCCTTTGGTGTCAGTTTTTTAAAATTGAAAAGGATATTTGCCTTTTCTCTCTTGGACACCCAAATCCGAATAAAGTTGATGTCTGCCCTAGTTGTGGAGGGAGTGGCGATGAACTTAATTGCAAGAGTAAAATTCGAGATAAAGAAATTTATAAAATTGTCTGTTCCCATACTTGCAAATGTGGCGAATGCAAAAAAATTGGGAAGGAGTGCGGAACCGTCTTTTGGGTCAACGCAGATGGGGATAAACTTGAAAATGAGGATGTCTACAAAACAGGAATTAACCGTGCGGAGTTTTTAAAAAAGCAAGGATGGCTATTCGCGGAAACGGGGTTGTAGGAGAAATGATTATCTTTTTACTTGTCGCCGCCCTCATTTGGCATTCTGGTCAGTTTACATCTTTAGGCAAGGGATGGCACTTAAAGAAATACGGCGGCTCCGGTATTTATAATGACTGGACTAAACCGATATTCGCTCATAACAATTTGTCTTACGGCACGATCGTTGAAATACGAAACCCGAAGAACGGCAGAAAAGTCAGAGCTATTTGCTACGATAAAATGGCATCAAAAACTAAAATGGACGTAGCTCCGAAGTATCTCTATTACCTCTGCGGAAAAACATGTTCAGGGTTTAGAGGCGAATACCGGATTGTAGACACATCAATCGCCTGTAGCGGACAGGGGTTTAAATGTATGCGATCAAAACTCGGAGCTTACCTTGAAGATGACGAAGTAGTTAAATTAAAGTTAGGAGTTGTTAAATGAGTAAGGAAGAGGAAGGCACGAATGAGCACGATTAAGCTGGTGGTGGATGACAAAGGAGATTGTTCGAGAGATTGTAATTTATGTCATACGGTTCAAAGACCTTATGGCGAATTGATATTGTGTAATGTCCAATGGTCGCTCTCATCTAAACCTGCCATCAAATGCCCCCTGTATGGCAAGTGGTCTGCGATCTATGAGATTGACGTGAGGGGGCGGGGAGGGCAATTATGAGTAAAATCGAATACGTAACCAAGTCTTGGAATCCGATATGCGGATGTAGTCGGGGATGTAGCTATTGCTATGCGCGAAGGATGCTGAAGCGGTTTAATAAGGGGTGCGATAAATGTAAATTCTTTATCCCGCATTATCATATCGAACGGATAACCCGACCGTTGACGTGGCGGAAACCACAAAGGATTTTTCTCGGCTCGTTAACAGATTTATTCGCGCCGAAGATTGAACTTGAGTGGATCGAGCAAATTATAAAAGTAATAAAGGCTACACCGCAACACCGCTATATCACACTGACAAAATGGCCTGTTTATCCGAAGGAATTTATCGGGATAAAAAACCTCTGGACTGGACGGACGATTGAAGGTGGGAATATTCCTCGCGCAATGGAACACCGCATTTTAAATATCGAGC
>ERZ1292637.543-Hain-H14-01um-R3-543-length-20686-cov-5_pt2 | contig 20163 bp, 46 predicted proteins | sample MGYA00564405_ERZ1292637 | MGnify/ENA primary metagenome ERZ1292637 (study PRJEB36523, sample SAMEA6512645) | groundwater metagenome | collected 2019-01-09 | study: AquaDiva: Metagenomics assemblies of 32 groundwater samples | reverse complement strand
CTCCACTACCTGCGCCGCGCCTCACCCGAACTATACGCGGAGGAATGACGTGAACCAGGTTGACCTGAAAATCCAGATCGACGACACCAAGGTGAGGTTGAGCCAGCACGTCTTCGTCAGCACCACGGCGGCGCAACTGCGGGCGCTCGCCGCCTGGATGGACGCACATCCCGAAGAGACCTACGCTACTGGCATTACTTGCGACGGCGTCATCCTCTACGTGGTGAACGCAGAGGCTGTCCAGAGAGAGGTGCAGTCGTGACTCACGAACAAGCCACAGAATTGGTAGGTATCCTCAAAGACAACGGTTGGAGGCTCGCACATTTCTACCGCGCCAACAACTCGCTGCACTGGGAGACGTACCACGTCGCGGCCGCGCATCCCACTGCTGACTTTTGGCAAGAGTTCACCCAACCCTACGCACCTGGAGATTCAAGAGCGCCAGACACTTTTGAGATAAGGATGCTGACACAAACCCACAGAGAGGTGCAATCATGAGTCAGGAAACCGACTTGAGCGACCAGCAGTGGGCCAAGGTAGAGCACTACCTCCCGGCACCATCAGGCAAGGGACGACCACCCGCGCACACCCCGCGTGAGATGCTGGACGCCGTCCTGTGGTTGGGGGGGAACGACGCCGGTCTGCGCAGCCTGCCCAGCACCTACCCCAAGTGGGGCACGGTCCACGCCTGGGTTTGGCACCTCAACCAGCAGGGAGTCCTCGACCGTCTCCAAACTGCCCTGCAAGCACCCGAAGACCAGATCACCCTCCAGTCACTGCGGAACTTCATGGACCGGCACCTGGGCGGCAAGGCGGGCGTCCGGGCAATCCAGCCGCAGAAGGCACAGATGTCACTGCTAGGTAGGAAGTACGTAGTCAAGTAAAGGTACTCAACCAGTCTTCTCTTCACCGAGCAACCGTCGCAGTAACAATTCCGCCTCGGCAAAGTCCTGGGCATACGCCGTCCCTTCACGTTCTTCCCGATAGCGGCGCAGTTCAATGTACCGCGGGAGTACCTTTGCCATAGACAACTGTATAGATTTCAAGGCTGCCTGCTCAGCCTCACGGATGGCACGGGCAATGAGCGCCCGGTTGTACGAATAGTCCTCTTCATCGAGACCTTCAGTCCAACCGTGACAAAGGTCAGTCTCAATTTCTGCCGCCCTCTCTTCTGGCGTCACGTCTGCCATTCTTTGTTCTTGCTTGACTGCGGGAATGGGAGATTCTTCCACCGCCTCCCTTTGCTCGGCCAGGACAGCCTGACGGATGGCGTCGGCGATGAACTCCTTGATAGAAGAGTGGACGCTGTGCGCGCTCATATAAGTGTGCTGCCAATTCTCAACCACCACTGCCGCTCGCTCTTCCGGCGTCATGATTATCTCCCACCCTTGTTTGCCCACCGCGAGAAGGCGTTGTCTGGCACCTCGACGGGCGTGTCGGATTCGGGTTCTTCACTCACCTTGGCCGGAGTCACTGGCCCAAACATGCCGTCCGACCTCCGCTCCAGGGGTAGGCCGCAACTAGCACAGGCGAAGTGATAAGTCCTCTTTGAGACATCACCCAAAACACAGCCAGGAAGAGATTGCCGACACTGCGGGCAAACGTCACTCACAACTGGCAGCAGCGCGGCTGCCTCGCCTGCCTGCCACGCGGGAAACGCCTTGGCGAGCGGTGATGGCACGAACGTCGCCTCACACTGACCACTCGGAGCCCTCACCCACCCCCACTCGCGCATCTCCCCCTCGTCCAGTTGCTCCAGCGACATGCCAAGCCACAACCCCACCATCAGCGGCTCGCCACGACCCGACTCACGCAGGTGGCGCAGTATATCTTCGCCAGCCCTGATGACAACTTCTTTGGACTCTGGCGTCTGCTCACCAGGCATGCGCAGTACCAGCACGTCACCAGGTCGCGGAGAGAGTTTCTCCACCTGAGCCACCGGCGTCATCGAGTTCCCGACACCCCTGCCGATCTGCACCGTCACCGTCTCGCCCATGTAGCGGTGGTCCACGATGTTGCTGCCGTAGTCGCACTGGTCTGTCACCGGTTCCGTGTCCACATTCCTCCCGATCCGCACGCATCCCCCCGCACTGAGTTCGCGCACCATCGCCTCAAGGAGGTTGTCGCAGAAGCGGATGATATCTGCCCTACTATTCTGGTCAGAACCGTCCAAAACACGGTCAATTGTCGAGGTAATCATATCGTCACTCCTATCTCACTCACGACAGTCTATCACGGCAAGTGACGATACGGAAGAGCAGTCGCGAGCCTCAACTGTACTGTGGACGGATACAGTTGACAACACCGCTTGACACCACCGCACACCATCGGTACACTGCACTCAACGGCAATCCCTCGGGAAAGCCGCCCAGGCCGGTAACGACTGGCCGCATGCGACCACAGGCAGAGGAACAAGGCAGACAGGTCTAGCGACCAAGGTGGCTCAGACAAGTGCGCATAGAACCAGCCGCCTCGCGAACACCAGTCAACCCGACGCCAAAGCCAACCGTAACCACAATCCTGTCACTACAGGCTGAGACGAGTTGACCACCTATCGCGTGTGGAGCCCAGAGGGTTTCCCGGAGCACGGTGGAAAATAAGTCGAAGTCCAACGTGAAACCACTCAGGCCGCGCGCCTGTCACAGGCGCGCGGCCTGTTTCATACCCATAAGTCAGACAGAATGTCTTAGACGCAAAAACACCAGCCGTAGAGAGGAGAGGCACCCCTTGGCCCCACCCCCGCCCCCCTCTGATGTGACGGTGGGGTGGGTGTAAGGGTGGCCTGTGGGGCCTGTGGGGCGGTCTGAGCGGGTCAGGAGGGGTGTGGTCCATCGCGCGGCGGGATCGGCGGTCTGGCGCGGTTTGGGCGTGACTGTGGGCGGACAGGGGACGGGGGGAGCGATGGGGTGGACAGGTCCCGAGCGGTTGGGCGCTGGCTGGTGACCGTCCGGCGGGACCGGGCCGCGGTTGGGGGGTGGTCGGATGCGAGGGGGACGGGCGGACTTTACACACACTACTGGTCGCGTGCGGGCGGTTCCAGTATCGTAGTTACGGTGACTCATTATCGTAATGACGACCGCCGTCCTGGCACGATTGCGGGCCTGTCACCAGGCCCGGCCCGCACGGTTTACGCCAGCACCTAATCACCACTACCATCCCGAAGCGCAAGAACGACACCACTTCCCGCCAATCTCGACAAATCCAGAAAAAGTGCTTGACATCACGGTCGATCCGTGCGATACTACACCTGTCGAGTGAGACGCGACGACGCTAACCACCCGACTAGCGAACCCAGCCGGCGAATCAGGCTGGAACAGTTCTCCCGAGTATACGGGGGTGGGACGGGGACCCCGACAGGCCCCCTACCGTATCCGGGGAATCAGGATACCGAACGACGGGGAATCCAGTCGCGACAGCCGGGAGAGACCGGCACCCTAATGCAGCCCGTCACGGTGACGGCCGGTCGCAAGCCCGGATGAATGCAGAGCGGGGTTTCACCAACGAGGAACGACCGATGACCAGCCAACAGAAGTACGCTATCGCAACGATGCTCGCGACGGACACTCTGGTGTCCGTGCTGGCCCGCCTGGGCAGGCTGGACGCCGAGACATTCCCCGTGGCGGAGGCGCTGGCCTTCGCCCGCAAGATCGGCCAGCTTTATCGCCGGCCGGACGGGTTCGTGCCACGGAAGGTGGCGGCCATGTGCCGCTAGCAGAGGGCACGGGTTCGCCCCCGTGTAATGCACTCCGGACGTTCCGGAGCGGTCCCCAGTCCGCGCGCAGAGGGTCTGCCATGCGACTTACGACATGTTACACCGATGCCCAGTGCGTGGCCCAGCTGGCCGCGCTCGACACTGCCAGGGAGCTGATTTTGCATCGGCGGCTCTTCCTTTCCGCTCAGGACCAGGCTTATGCGTGCGTCCTGACTGACGCGCGTTGGGACTGCGCGGGTGGGGATAGTGAGTATGGCACGCATGGCGGTCCTGCGTGCGGGTAGTGCCCATGGGGAGTGATAACATGTTGAGCAGTTGGACCAGAGAAGCCCTTGAGCACAAGGGCAACATCGCAGCGGATACGTCCAGTGATGAGGACAACCCGCTGCCGTGGCGTGCTGACCGTGAACGCGCGGCAGCCGACTGTGAGGCAGCCATTGCCGGCGGCACCATGGCTGAGCACTGCCTGGCTGCCGAAGAACTGTGCGACTATCTTGGCGGGGACACAATACCAGCCGAGTGGCGCGCGATAAACGTAGATCTGGCCAGAGGCGGACACCTGGTCAGGCACGATCCAAAGACAGTCAGACTGGGGCGCGGCCCCAAAAACATCAAAGTAGACGGTGTGCAATATGAAGCGTGGTGAAGTCGGGGACATGTGGCAATACACGAGTCCACATAGCGACGTTGGCACTGTCACACTTGAAAGGAGAGATGGTGCCAACGAAGTATGGCGTTGGTCCTTCCGACACAAGGACGGATCAGGATATCACTCGGATTGGGCTACCACCAGAAGGGGCGCGATAGAACAATGTGCCACGATGTTTGCCTACCACAGAGAGTATACCCGCCCACGTTTCAGGAAAGTTAAAGTGTAGTCGCCCGCGGAGGATTGACTGATGAGTGACGACGAAGTGCGCGAGTTTGTCAAAACCCTGAAGCGCGAGAAGCGTCTGAAGGGAAGCGCCGACACGCTGCTGTTCGCTCTCAAGGATGTACTGTGGGCGTACGAATCTCGGCCGAGAGTAGAAGAGGATTACGAGGATGGACCACTGACTGATCCTCTGGCGGATTCCCAACTGTGGCGCCGAGTCCGGGAGGCTGTCTGGCAGGCTACTGGAGAGTGAACCATCTGTGAGTCAGATTGTAGCTCCCAGCGTGTGCTGGGAGCCATTCCTTGGCAAGGTCTGCCCCGTACCTGGTACGGGGCTCTGGAGGGATTTTCGATGCGTGAGACTTTCGAGAAACTGCGGGCGAAGTGGCTGAAGACTAGTGAAGCGGCGCGAGTGTTCGGGGTGGCACTTCGCGGACAGTACGGTGAGCACTACCCATACCAGGCGCCAAAGGGCAAGCTGAAGCGCCTGGACGCGCTTCGGGCTCGCGAGGACAAGGCGTCAGCAGCCATCTTCGCCTGGTTGGATGCCAACAGCCCGCGTCAGTGGCGCACTGGTGTACCGGCCTACTGGATTTGCGAGAGCCTGACCTACGACGATGCCGTGACGTCCGGACAGCTGTCTGTAGTCCCGCCCCCATCCTACGGCTGCTACCCGAGTGATTCCATCCGGTTCGCGCAACCCATCGGCTGCGCGACAGTGCTGCTCTCGGATTTGATTCACGCCTAGCGTTCCCCTTCCGGCGCCGGATAGGCCGCCCCTGCCCTGGGGACCGCGTTCGACCCGCGGCGCGCCGGTTCTGTTTCGACCTACCCACGATATTCCGTGGGCAGCAGGCGGGAGCTGTGATCCCGCACTGGAGTCCTACCATGCGTCAGTACTACGTGTCCTATCCCCGCGACTTCTCGAACGAGTATGAGGTTTACGTCATCGACCGCACGGAAGCCGTGCGGTTCGAGAAGGCCTGGCCGTCCGCCGGTCGCATCTCCCGCGCAGAAGCCGTCCGGCTCGGCATCCGCCGGCCCGCAGAGGCGAAGCGCGATGGAGAGCAGTGGTTCGGCGGGTTCGTCGATGGGCGCGAGTCATTATCGCGCCCCTGGAATCAGATGCGGACGGTCGCGCAGCGGTTGGACGCCGCGGCTGCCGACACCCTCTCCGCTGTAGCGGAGAGGGAAGCCGTCCGCGCGTGGGCGGAAGAGTGTGCGGCCGACATTGCCGCGCAGTCCTAACCATGCTTGCGGCGCGGGAATGGCCCCAGTTCGTCCCTGCCCGGTTCGATTCCGGGCGCGCCGCTTCTGCCCTTACCCTTCGCTCTGGAGTGTGTGCCGTGACCTACTTCGTCGTGCTGTCAGTATCCTTCGGCCTGAACCGCGGGCGTGTTATCGGCTGTTTCGGGTCGCGCGCCGTCGCCGAGCGCGAACGTGCCCATGCCGAGTCTGAGTACGCGAAAGACCCGAACGGCCGGTATGCCGTTGTACGGATCTTCAATGCCGACAAGATCCCATCTGGGATGTACGTCACGGTCTGACCCCTATCCATTCGCCCCTGTGAGGACACTACCCATGTTGACAGGCGAAACTTCCCGTGCGCAGTGGTCGAAACTCTGTGCAGGCAATCCCGATTACTTCCGATCCAGGCAGGGACGGCGCGCGATTAAGTGCGCCGTTAAATCGGCGCGACTGGCCAGTGCATCGCCGAGCGTGACTCCGCCTTCGAGCGCCTGGCGGCGGAGATTCTCGGGAATTCCGCGATTGTCTATTGACACCAGGTACGCATTGTGCGTATACTCTACTATGTGTGGCAACCGTCGCCCGTGTGAGGAATCAGACCGATGAAGACTTCGACACAAACCACCCTGGTCCACCTGCGGACGTGGACAGACAGCGGGACGTTTACCCTGACGGACATGACCAACGCCGGCAAGCGTGGCAAGGTCTGCCGCACGCTCCGGTTCTCTGGTGGCCACGCCTGTTGGTCTGACGGTGTTGGTAATCTCGCGGCTCACCACAGCCTGCAAATCATCAGCATGGTGGAGGAGGCGGTCGCAACCGAGACGTTCGACACCATTCGCGAGCGGGTGCGGGACATGGTCGCAACCGCACGCTCGGAGGGAGTCCCGGCGGACTACCTGACCAGCTATGACGAAAAGGTCAGGGGCATCGACGCCCCGCGCCTGACGCTGACCGCCGGCGTCGATGGCGTGTGGTCCGCCAGTGCTGACGATGATGGGGTGAGCCTCGCCGACCTGAACGACGTGAATGAGTGGCGGGAATGCACCCACGGACAGGCTGAGACGCGGGCCTACGACTTGGCCCGAAAGGTCTGGGGTCAGGTGCAGGCGGCGACTACGCGGCACGAGGCGAGCCGCATCCTGAGAGAGGCCGGGTGCAAACTGCACGGCTACTGCGGACTGGACTAGTGTGACTACCCCCGCCGGACAGTCCGGCACGCGCGGCCGCCGCGTACTGCGGTCTGTGGAGGATACGACCGTGAGAGAGCTACTCGCCGCCCTTGAGATTTGCCTTCCATTCGTGCCCCAGGGACACGCGCGATTCCTGGCAGAGGACGCAATCGCGGATGCAAGGCACGCGCTCGGCTGGTCCCAGGCCGAGGACTCCGAGCCCCCCCCGTGCGGCCAGCGGTGTGGGCAGTGTGCCCACTGCCAGGCCGAAGACGTGTGGGTAGACGAGATGGGGCGCATGGACGCGCTCCGGGACGAGATGGTGATGGCCGGGTAATTCCCGAGATTTCCGCGGCGGGAGGACAATAATCCCGACCCGCCGCGCATCGTACTGGTGTAGGGCGCCTCTCCCCTGCGCATCTCAGGGGAGCGCGAGACTCACGAGACGAGTCCGGTAGCGGCCACCGTAGGCCGCGAGGGTATCCAGACATGACGACTATCGTTGAGTAGAGGCCGGGTGCTGGGATGCCAGCACGGCCGCAACTCTGCGTGGTGAAGGATTCCGCCCCGGCTGTGACGAACTGTCCTACCGCCCCGGCCACGAGCGGGACGACATGGACGCGATGTATGCCCTGTGCAACTGCGACACAGGGCTGAAAAAGGTGTCCTGGTGACTGACGCGAACCCAGAGCAGATTGCCGCCGGCGTCGTGGAGCCGGGCGCTTTGACAGCCCTGGGGAGGCATGGTGTCTCACCCCACCCTGGAAGGCACCTAGTCAGTGCCGAGACAGGGCACCGAGGTCCCGGCGTGACTGCTGGGGTAGCTCGCCCCGAGGAAAAAACAATGAGCAGCGCATGGCAGATAGTGGGGCCGGGCTTCGACCCGGCAGCCAGCTCGGCCGAGGAGAGGTCCCGGCTCTACGATGCCGGGATCTCGGGCGACAACGCCGCGCTCTTCTCCGCAGAGGAGAAGAGTCAGATTGTCGCCCAATTCGAGGCCGCGCGGGCGGCCATCAGCGCCTGGGTCGATGCCCATCCGCGGGAGCCAGTCCCACGCGAACTAGCTCTGGCGCAGGAGGAGGCGCGCGCCTCCTCCTGGCTGAAGCTTTCAGAAGACCCGCCGCTCCGGCGGGTCCGCAAATGACTCTCCCCTCTCCCCCACCGCTCGCCCCGGTAGTGGCGATCTGCCCCGGTCCGTCCCCCTCCGACATGGGGGCCCGGTCCCCGTCCACGGTGAGGGGTGCCGACACAACGGCCTGCGGGTGCCTGATCCGCAGGGGAGAGGATTAACCCATGCTCAGCAAGGCCGCCGCTGTCCTGATCTGCCTGTCCCTCGCCGGTTGCTCCGTCGTCTTCGTCAAGGTGAAGGGCCGCACGCTGGCCGAGTTGCGGGCCTTCCTGGGAATGTTCACCGGAGAGGACTCCACCGTGGCGGAGAAGCGACTCGCGGTGGCCTTCCTGGAGTACCTGTCCGGCACCGCGACCGACGACGAGATGACCGCCGTGCTCGCCGAGTACTGCGCAGAGGAGGTGACATCGTGATGCCACAACTGTACCACTGGAACGACCCAAACCGCTTCCGACTCACCCTGACGATAGACGGCGGCACGTACCAGGTAGAGCGCCTCGACGTGCAGGCGCCGTACGTCCGCGCCTACCGGCTGACAAAGCGAACTGGCGAGCACTACGACTGTTCCCAGGATGCCAAGGGCCACACGACATGCTGTTGTGGTGATTGGACCTTCCGCCACAAGGACGGCAGTCTCTGCAAGCATTTGCTGGCATTGTTCCAGTGCGGCCTCATGTGTGAGATGTCGCGCTGTGGTTACGCCGTCGCCCAGCAGCAGCGGCACGCGATCCTCACCGAGGCCGCCCGAACAGCACTCCGAGCCGGACTTTACTCTTGCGATGGCTGCGGGGTGGTCCCCTGCGCCTGCTGTCTGTTGGTTCGCACGCTCGCTGAGCAACCGCTGTGCCTGCCGCTTACCGAGCACGACCACGTGCCGCCCATCGTGGACACCTTCGCCACTCCGGAGTACCACCCGTGAGCATCGACTTCCGAGACCTGGATGATGCCAGACTCATCAGCGCCTATCTGTTTTGCCGCGAGGGTGCCCTGCACTCCTGTGAAGACCGAGGGAAGACCTGGCACGACGGGCAATGCCTAGCCATCGCCGAAGTCGCCCGCGAGCGCGGCATCCTGGACCTGCTCAAGCAGGCCGTTGCCGCGGCCAAACTCACTGAGGGCCGCGCGCCGTGCCCCGTGTGTTGGTACAACCGCCGCCTTGATATGCCATGCCCCTGGTGCAGCCTGAAAGGAACTAAACCATGAAAGTCGTCGTGTTCCTGCAAAACGCTTGGTCCGAGCAGTACGCTGGCCGCAAGTGGCCGCGCCCTTCCTGGCTGCGGGCACTGGCTGCAAGCCGGAGCGGACAGCGCCTCCGCTCCCTGGAGAACGGCTACCACTTGAGTGGCTGCGTCTGGTGGTATGAGAACGCCTCGCCCTTGGTCGGTGGCAACCCCGACAGTTTCATGCAGGCCGATATCCACCATATACGCCGCATCGTCCTGGAGCAGTGCCCTGATATCGTCCTGGCACTGTGGAAGGAAGCGGCGCGCGGAATTATGATTGCCTGCGCCGATCAGCCCCTGACCATCGTCGCTCCTCACCCGGCGAGCCGCGTCCTGACGAACGACCTGTATAACCGGATCGGCAGCGACATCGCCATGCTTAAACTGGGATTCCTTACCGTGAGCGGCTGCACGCTGGTCAGCTACAAGCAAGAGAGAGGATCAGTGGTCGTCCATCCTGACCCCTGGTTGGCTCACTACACGCAGATGAGCAAGCCATGAAAGTCAAGGATGGATGGGAGGACGGCAATGTACGATATGAGCGAAGTTGAGGACGCGGTGAACGACCTGGACATAACTGGTGGCGAGATCAGCTACCGCGTATCCGACCTTGCCAAGCACCTGGAAGGAAAGAACCTCGACCACGTAACCCGCAGGCGAATCATTGCAGCCGCCAAGAAGGCGTGCATGCTGGTGAACCAACTCGGGGACATTCGTAAGAAACTCGGCCTAAAAGAAAGGCCGAGAGAGTACAATCGCGTTCCGCCTGGAGGAATGTAATATCATGAACGACAAACCCAAGATGGGGCGACCGCCCATCATACTCCCCGACGACGTGGTCGCCCGCTACATCTCGGGAGAGTTAACCAGTGCCGCCGCCGTAGCCAGGGAGGTCGGCTGCTGCTGGATTACAGCCCACGCTAGACTCCGCGACCTGGGGGTAAACCGCTCCCGCGCCGGTTCTAACAACCTGTCCGCGTTGGCAAGAGGGATACTCCTGCGCCAACCGTACCATGAACGTAACCTGCGCATGGTCCAACTGCGAGCGTCTGGCTGGACACTCGCCAGCATCGGCGCAGAGTACGGCCTGACCCGAGAACGAGTGCGACAAATACTCAAGAGGGAAAACCATGAACCTGCGACCAAACTCAGCACTTGATGCCGTCTTCGGCACCGAGCCGCCACCAGTAACACGACCAACCGGCCCACTCCGCCGTAATGACCTGCTCGACGATGTGTTCGGCATCAAGCCAGCAGTCTGGAAAGGTGAGTCTGAGCCCACGCCGAAGGCCACGGCTACCGTTCAGAAGGTGCTAGAACCAGCGCCGGTCGCCAGGGTGACTCCCAAGCCGCCAAAGGTAGAGAAACCCTCCCCTGCGCCAGCCCCGAGCGACGGGAAGCGCGTCACGTTCTGGACGCCGCCGGACACGGGGCCTACCGAGCCACTCTTGCCGCCAGTCACGAAGAAACCACCACCTGCAACGGACTGGCACGCCCTGCTGCTCGAAGTGGGCCTGACAGAAGACGAGCCGGAAGAAGTGCTAGAGACCGTCGTTGCCAACGTCGTGCCGTGCGCGGGTTTCCTGGAGCAACCGGGAGAGGACTTGCTGTATCTGGGAGGTAAGTGGCTGCACCGCTGCCACCACTGCGGAGAACACGAGGACGTGCTGGTCCCGCGACCGGGACGCAACCCCGAGCGGCAGCGGCGACCGCTGTTCACCGTGTCCGTCCAGCACACACTGGTCCACGCGCCAGGATGCCCCTACTCGTGACAGTTCTGACCTCTGCGCGTACGGGCATCCCATCATCATCAGCCCTTAACATGTGGGTGTCCCACTGGTTAGGTACTACCATGTGATACGATGCCACGATTGCTGCTGTGTAAACTGAAGTTGCTTAGGATCATTGTGCGCGCCGGGTACTGTCGAGGTTTTTCAATGCTTTCGCATTGGGTCTGACTTGGGACCGGGACGTAGCCCTTTGCGCTGGATCGACTACCAGCCCGTTGCCCGGCCAAAACTACCCGTAGGCAGAACCCGTTTTGCCGACCGCACGATACACCGGGAGAGGTTTGAATCCCGGCCAACTCCCACCCAACCACGGACGTTCCTTGACCGCTAAGGCGGCGCAGTTTCCTTTTCACGGAAAGGTTCTGCGAAACACAACCGTTGACAACGCCAGTCTCGCTCACCGTCAAATAGGCTTGTATCTCAGGAGAGACGTTGCTAGAATGGAATTGTCTGAACACAGCAGTTCCTCACGGAACATGGCCGCGAGTCAACGTGTTTGACTCGCGGCTTTACTTTTTCCATCGTACCTGACTTCTACGTGATTCGCAACCCTGATCGGTTTCTGGATCAAACCTGGTAACTTCTGAGGATCGACCGTGCGTGTGATTATTGCCGGTTCACGAACCATCACCGACTACTCTGCGGTCTGCGCCGCGGTCGAGCAGTCCGGCTTCCTCGTCACGAGCGTGCTCTCAGGAATGGCGAGCGGCGTGGACCAGCTGGCCATACGCTACGCTCGGGAGCACGACCTGCCCTGCGCCCACTTCCCGGCCGACTGGCGTCAGCATGGGCGCAGCGCAGGCTATCGGCGCAATGCGGAAATAGCCCGCAACGCAGACGCACTCGTGGCCGTGCACTTAAATAACAGCCGCGGAACGCAGCACATGATTGACATCGGCAGGAAGATGGGACTCAAGGTTTACGTGGTTGTCATGTGTCCACCATAACAGCGTTATCTGCCCCATCGCAGTTCCGCCTCTTCTCGCCTAGCTCGCTCACGCTCTATATCGTTAATTCTGATTTTGCGAAGTGCTGTCTCAGCATCGCGGAGTTTGGCAACCAAGTTGACATTCTCAATCTTGAGCTGGTCCCGCTCCTCGCTCAGGCACCGGAGACACCAGTCTGGCCCAAACCCGTGCCGACTGTTTTACCGCTGTCACTCATGTCGTCACCTTGTTCCTCGACGCGACGATATCCGTCATGCCGATCTCTATCAGCAAGTCATCGGATAACATCCCTAAGGCGGTGCGCAACTTCTTGTACTCCGCTTCCGCCACTTCCAGTTGCTTCGCCAACCATTCTGCCACGGGTGGACCCCAACTCGAATAGCTGTTGCCCGTGCGGATATCGTGCAAGTCGTTTATGGCCTTTACTCCCTTCTCGGCACTGTCAGCATTCTCCAGGGCCATGACGGCACGCCAGTACTCGGCGTTCTCCGCCTTGAGCTGGTCACGCTCGCATGTCGAACACCCGTGCTGCACCCAGTTGGTTGCCGTCAGCCAACCGTGTCCATTCGCGCACTTCTGAAACACGATGGTGCAGTGCCCCATGCCATCCGGCAGTTGCGAGTGCAGGCGGTCCAACTCCAACTTGAGTTCATCCCGCTCTTCAACCATCGTCGCGATGGCCTCGATGGTGAACTCGCCGGCTCCGTCAACGATGGTTGCCGCCCTGCCGTCGCGGTGGAAGATGAACCCCTTCGCATCCAGCGCCTGCTGTAGCCGGAGATTCCACTCCTCTAACTCGGCGACACGCTGACGGAGCGCGTGAATCAACTGAGCATCACCGTCACGCAATATGCGCGAAGCCTCAGCTTCCAATCCGATGCCCCACTCGCGTTCTTGATCCGTGAGAGGCTTAATCTTCACCCGCAGTTCCTCTCGGCGTTCGGCATCGGTCATGTGTCACTCTCCGCATGTCTCGGGTGTGCAGGGGACCATCTCAGTCACGATACCGTCGATGAACCAGCAACGTCCGCAGTAGAGTTTTCCGTCATCGGCGCGGATGGGTTGTGGATGCTCGTCGCCAAACGGGCAGTGATAATGGTCGGTGATGGTCACAGGATAACCTTGAAATCAAAAATAACGATCCTGTACCAATAGTACCAAGCAATCGCCAGCAATTCCTCTTCGCTGACAGTGAGCGTAGCAGAACTCGTCTGCTCGACAGTGTAGGTAATGTTCTTCACGGTTTATTTCCCCACCAGGTTCTCAGGAACATCTTCCGCCGCCGCCGTGAATAACTTGACCGCAGCCGAGATGCATGGTCTGGACAAGTCGTCTGTACCGTCCCACGCAAACACGTTCTCAGGATTGCCCCCGCTCAACTGGTCGATCAGGTCGAACAGGGCCTCGCACTCTTCGCTCGTGAGAGTAATCACGCGGCACGCTCCTCGCAGAGAGTGAGCAGGGCGGCGCGGCATCGCCACCACGGAGACGCAAAGGCCAGCGCCCATACGTGTTCCCAGCGAAGCAAAGCGTCTGGTTCTCCCAGCAGCAGCATCGCCAGATTACGCGCATAGGCGATACGAGATTCTTCGCTCCACTCCCGACCAATGCGTTCCTGCATTTGCCAGCAAGCAGCAATCTCCGTGGAGTACGCTGGTGGCATGTTGTTCTCAAGTAGACCGTGGTCGCCCTTCACGTAGGCGTTGCCGTGCCGGTCGCGGAATAACTCCAACCCCATGACATGTTCAGCCACGCAGGCGTCCATCTCTCTGCCAGTCTGCAGCGCCATCACTTCGGCACGAGTGAGTTTCATGCTGCTCTCTCCTTCCGCACGGGTACGGGCTGATACACCCGCTCCCGACGCTCGGCGCACGTCCGGCACAGCACGGGCAGGCGCGGGTCGGTGCGAACCATCGCCTGAACCTGGTCGCGGCAGTAGCGGCAGCTGATTCTCGTGGACACAAGTTGTGGCGTCATGATGCACCTCCTCTCTGTAGAGACGCGGACGATCAGGGGACGGTTCAGGGTTTGCCCACCTTGGTTCTGCCCGCCATCCGTGAGGAATCGAAGTCGCGCTGCACTATCGGTCTGAGCACCTCGGTCAGGTACTCCGAGACCGACTGGTCTCGGATGGCGGCTACGGCTTTGGCAGCCAGGTAGACGTCCTGCCCCATCTTTACCGATACTAACTTGCCACGGACTGCCATGCGAACTGCCATGCGTACCTCCACCTGCTGTCATTGTAGACTGTACGGATAAAAAGAAAACGGGAATTCTCTCCCCCGACCTTGACACCAGATACGCTTTCGACGTATACTGTCTCAGGTAGGCAAACGGGCCTGCTCCGGGAGGAACTAAGCCGTGCTCACAAGTGAGCACACTTTAGAAAGCAGTATGCAACCATGACCGACTCCGAATTTGCTTTCTGGAAATCACATAAGGGAAAACGGGTCGTAGTTGACTACGACCCACCGGACGACACTGGTGTCGTAGTTGGCACCAGAAGAGCGCGCGTCCATCGCCAGATGGACGCAATCTTGGTGCGTTTTGACGACTCACCGTCGGTGTCATCCTTATGGCCGTGGCAGATTAAGCTGCTTGAGATGGAGACGCAGGATGTCCGCGACCCAGAGAGGTAAACATGAGCGACGAAGCACCGCTGCTACGCCGAAGAGCACGGCTCGTTGCCGTGTCTGCAACAGCGGCCTCCTGGTGGGTAAGCTGGCGCTGGCCCACCGGGAGTGACCGCCGAAGGAAACACTGACGGCCTGCCCAGCACAAGAGATTCTTGGCCAACAACGCTGATGGCGGGATGGGACAGTAACCTTGGAGGAGAGATCATGCGGTCTATCTTCGGCTGGAGTTTGCCACCTGGCTGTAAGCATCTTCCTGGAGAGGATGAGCCGGACGGGCCGGTGGTTCTCAACTGCTCATGCTGCGGCTCTTTTTTGCCGCACAAGGCCGACCGCACCGAGCCGTGGAAAGACAAGGTTCATTGCAATGGCAAGGTGCTGGAGTCGGAGTGCGGTCCAATATCTGCGTGCGGGAACTATCAGGATCACCCGCCCCATGACGTAGTCGCGGCATGCGGCTACACTGAGTACCGCCGGTGCAGTCGATGCGGCACGGAGAACCAGAAGATTATTGCGTAGTCCCCGCTCCGAGACGCTCATGTGGAGGTAAAATGACTGACCAGCAGATCGTCAAGAGTTGTAACGCTCTGGCAGCCAAAATATACGAGTCGATGGGGTATACCTCACCGAAAGGATACCGATTCGACCAGGCCAAACACCCACAGGAATGTGGCTGTTGGAGCATGGCTGTCATGGCCTACGAGCACATAGGGGACATAGACGTAGAAGAGGCACTGGAGAGACTGTTCGAACAGTAAGGGCGCACGGCGTGTGACTGTGCCCACAGTGGCAAATGACTGACCATAAGATGAGCAAGACACTGGCAACCATGAAGCGAAATCACCTGCTGTTCTCAGCATGCTTCGCTATTCTGGCCTCGATTTCTCTGGCACTGGCGTATTCTCTGGCCCAGCACGACAGTTCCTTTGCCCTCTGGTTGAACGTCGTGGCAGTAATTGTCAACACAGTGGCTGTGCTAGTTAACCTGACAGTCTACTGGAAGTTGAAGAAAGTGACTGGCTGAGAACAAGATGACTACGGAAAAGATGATGTCCCTATTCAATGAAGACCGCACTGAGCGGCGAGCATTCGGTGCCCTCCCACAGAAGCGGTCAGACCGCCCGGACCTGCACGCCTTCCTGCTACTGGACGCGCTCGTGCCAGGCAGCATGTCCATGCTGCCTGCCGCCGAGCACAACATCATCTACCTGAGCGTTACCTTGGACGACCTCGCCGAGATTGTGACAGAGGGACAGATAGCCGAATTGTCCATGTGCGGCGTGTTCATCGATGAAGATTCCCTGGCTATGTTCGCCTGACGAGACTACTGACGGCCTGCCCTGGCCGAGAGCAGCGAACGCGCAAGGCCCAGATCACCAATGGCGCGGCGCCGGCCTTTCACGAGGTCGGCAGTAGCTGCACGGGCGAGGTCAAGGCAGCAGCCTCCGTTGCAAGAGGGAGATGAAACCTCACAAGGGGCCTAACTCATTGACACGGTTCACGGCGACCCGTGCTCCCATGCTGCCACGCCGAGTTTTGGAATCAGAGATGACGATGAAGTCCGCAAAGCTCCGCAAGTGCCACTGGTGGAAGTGCCAGAAGTGTGGCACCCACTTTCCCCGTTCGACCAGACGTGAACCTCGAACGGGATGTCGAACATGCGGCGACAAGGGGGCAAAGTCGTACCAGGGTTCATCTGCGAATGGGAGGAAACTATGAAGGTCAAGCAGTAATACATCTTGGCAGATTCGAGTCAGAAGAGGATGCAGCCAGAGCATATGACAAGGCTGCAATTCAGTATCAGGGAGAGTTTGCACGCCTCAACTTTCCTTCTTAGCAGGAGTCGAGATGGGACAGTCAGCAGCATCCGCATTCGCGATGGGCATTGACGCCAGAGTACAAGGCGAACCGACATCAGCTAACCCCTTTGGTGTGCAAACCTATGATGGCAGACAATGGTTACTGGGGTGGCGGGAATGTCAATCTCGGTACGCCTCGTGGCGACCGGAGCACTGGGGACCGGCAGCGCCACTGCCACCGATAAGGAATCCGGGTCCGTAGCTCAGTTGGCAGAGCGAGGTTCTCATAAAACCCTGGTCGCCGGTTCGAGTCCGGCCGGACCCACAAGATACCAAAACTGAGCCTAGCTACTACTCCCTCTCCAGGTAACTGGGACGGCGACCGGGTGCGTACTCCCGGCGTCGTGGGCCTGGGGAGGGATTTCTAAACACGGAGGACGACCATGATCTGCCCGGTATGCGACGGCAAGGGCCGCGACCGAGACAACCAGAAGCGTCTGTGCCGCAAGTGCCGCGGTTCGGCAATAGCTGTTTGGGTTCGACCGCTGTCGGACCGAACGGCGCGGCGGAAGTTGGAGCAACTACGGTGGCCAGTTGCCATTCATGACCACGGTGGCGAGGGAGGTGGCGCGTGAACGAGCATAGTTGGTCGATAGTCTCGGTAGTGTCCGGGTAATGCGTTGCAACTGAGGTTGTCATGCTGAAGCTGACAGATAGAATGAATGAAGCCGCTGACGCTATTAACGCCAACGGCTTCCACGACCGACCTTATGAACCAAGGTGGGCCATGCCACTTCATCCTATCGACAAACTGACCGAACGGAAATCCTTCCGCGCCATCGAACGCAAACTCTACCCCAACGCTACGCAAGAACGGACTCTTGAAATCTACCGCATTGAGTGCTGCCGCGTTTATAACCGCGCCCTGGAAGAACGGATCAAAGCCTACCATCGACGCAAGGAATCCGTGAGTTACTACGATCAGCAGGGTCTTCTGACGCAACAGCGCGGACGGATGGCGAGCCTGCAAGCAGTCCCGGTCATGTTCCTCCGTAGCGCCCTGACCCGAGTGGACAAGGCGTTTAAGTCGTTCTTCAGGCGTTGCAAAGAGAGAGCCAAACAAAAGGGGTTCCCCCGCTTCCGGGCGCGGCAACGCTATCGGTCGCTGGAGTATCAGGTTCCCGGCAACTACTTCCGCGCGGGAGCCGTATTCATCCCTGGGATCGGTGAAGTGACGGCACGCGGCCGGGACGCCGTGGGCAAGCAGAAGGTGTTGCGTCTCATCAAGCGGATCGACACATGGTACGCTCAAGTCATCGTTGAAGTGCAGGACGCGCCATCGATTGAGCCACAATCATGCGTGGGCATCGACGTTGGCCTGAACACGTTCGCCGCCCTTTCCACGGGTGAGCGCGTCGAGAACCCGCGTTTCTTCCGCAAGGCCGAGACGGAACTGAAGTACGCTCAGCGGCGGCTGTCTCGCAAGGAGAAGGGCAGCAACAACCGCCGCAAAGCCGTGAAGCGTGTAGCCAAGATCCATGAGCGAATCAAGGCGCAGCGCCGCGACTTCGCTCACCAGGAGTCACGGAAGTTAGCTAACCGTTTCGACCTGATCGGGGTCGAGGCGTTGAACATAAAAGGCTTGGCTGGCGGCATGTTGGCCAAGTCCATACACGATGCCGCGTGGGGTATGTTCCTCTTCTACCTGACGTACAAAGCTGCGAATGCTGGGCGTCGAGTAGTCGCGGTTGACCCACGCGGCACTTCTCAAGAATGTCCTGGCTGTGGAACCGTCAGAGCCAAGAGTCTTTCCGAGCGTCGTCATCAGTGCTCACGCTGCCACGTAGACATCGACAGAGATTATGCGGCGGCTTTGGTTGTCGAAGCTCGTGCGCTGGCGGTAGCCGGCGCGTTGCATCTGTGGAGGAATGGGCCGCTACCTCATCGCTTGTGCGGCGTGGCAAGTCCGTCCGTTGAAACAGGAAGTTCAGCTGTTGCAACGCAATAGTTGGACACTACCATAGTCGCCATCATTGCCCCGCTGCTGACGCTGTTCGCCGTACTCATTTTTCTGGCAGTGAGGAGGGACGAACATGAATGACAGGATTCAGGCACCGTTCACCGAAGATCAGGTGAAGAGGCTCAACGAGTACCAGCGCGACGGTCGGTCCCACCCCTACACCTGTGGTGGCAACCGCAGTGACGAAGCCCATCGCCGCTACGCTAAAGAACACGGCGCTTTGGACTACGGCATCCTGGTGGCCACTGTAGACGGGTGGGTGTGCCCCGTATGTAACTATCGGCAATCCTGGGGCCACACGTCCCCTATCCATGCCGGCAAACCCACCATACCCGACCTACTGAAAGAGATGCTCGCCGCAGAGGTCAACGAGTTGGTGGCCGCACTGCGGTGGGCGATGATGTGCATACCAGAGTTGGAATACTACGGCTATCAGATTGTATGCGAACACTGTCATGCAATGACTCCAGATGTACGCGGATTGCCGTTCCAACACAACAAAGAGTGCCCCTGGCTCAAGGCAAACACGCTCCTGTCTGGCCGCCAAAAGGAGGCAACATGAACGACATGAAGATGGTCGCTGAGATCACAGAGTTGGTGACAATGCTGCGGTGGGCAATGAGTCACATCCCAGAGAAGAACCAAAGTTTATGGGGTATCAACTGCCCTCACTGCTTTCAACCGCTCGCAGTACACACTGACGACTGCCCGTGGCTTAGAGCCAAGACACTCCTGGAGAAGTACGATGGCTAAACTCTACCGTTTCCTGACCCTGCTGCCGTTCGTGCCGCGCTCCATGTACTGTCGCCTGTTCGACACCTACATGGAGGTCGAGACCGAGCGTGCCCGTGCCCAGGCCCTCGCCGCCGAACTCCTGACGGAGAACGCACTCCTGCGCCGACAATTGGAAGCGGCGCAGGTACACCAAAAGTTCTTCCACGAGACGGTGGAGGAGATACTCGCCCACTCTGAGCGGATGGTGGAGGCGAAGTGATGGCCAAGAAACCCAAGGGAAAGACAACCATGAAAAGCGAACCAATCACTGCCAAGCATCACGACCCATGTGCCATGTGCGGCAAACTGGTTCGTCACATTGGGAAAAAGTATTGCTCACACGATTGTTACATAAACACAAGGAGATTCACTTTTGAGAGGATGGTTGAACGCTTTTGGGAACGAGTTCAAAAAGATGACGGTTGCTGGGAGTGGACTGGGGCAACTAGTGCTGCTGGTTATGGCGTGTTTGGGAAGAACACGAAGTTGTGGTTTGCTCACCGATTTTCCTACGAATTGTCAAACGGTCCAATTCCAGATGGCATGTTCGTGTGTCATCAGTGTGATAACCCTCGGTGCGTGAGGCCGGACCACCTATTTCTTGGGAGCCACAAGGACAACATGAAGGACATGTGTCTCAAGGGGAGACAGTCCAAGGGTGAGGCTCATAGTCGGATAATCAAAAGGGCACGACACCATGCAGAAGACTAAAAACGTCACACAGGAACTAGTCCGAGCCTACAAATGCACGGATGGTCAAGGGTTTGACTTTCGCACGGGCAAACTGAACTACGCCTTCGTCTGCGGGAGCGGTCAACCAATTACCGTGGAGAACTGCGATC
>ERZ1292637.561-Hain-H14-01um-R3-561-length-20170-cov-5_pt1 | contig 20170 bp, 29 predicted proteins | sample MGYA00564405_ERZ1292637 | MGnify/ENA primary metagenome ERZ1292637 (study PRJEB36523, sample SAMEA6512645) | groundwater metagenome | collected 2019-01-09 | study: AquaDiva: Metagenomics assemblies of 32 groundwater samples | reverse complement strand
TTAATTTACTCTTGCTTTATATTCTTTAAACAAGAAGAACATACCATTCTTACCTTGTTCATAACAGTCAACTTTATACCCTAGTTTACTTAGTTCTACAGCACTATCCCTACACCCATATTCACTAGGGTAATAACCATAAAAGTATGGTTCTAGTAAAGGTGCATCATCTAAGTGTTTTACCTTTATCTTGTATTTAAGCATTATCTTTACTCCTCTTTATTTTAATGTATCTACACTATTGACAAAAGCAATTAGTTTGTTTATAATAGCGTTCTGTCCTTCATAGTGTGCTCTTACTATTTCTTCTTTCTGTACTTTTAAAGATAGGTTAATAGACACAAGCTCTTGATTTAACTTGTTTAACATTAGTCCTTTGTTACTCGGTTTAACGTTTAATAGAAACTTTTGACTTAGCATGTTAGTTACTCCTTTATAGTGTTAATAGATAATTGTATAAGTATGGAAATATAAGTTATTGTAATCAAAGATTTATTGTAATAACTTCTTGACTACCTATCTCTCTGATTTCTACACCATTTGTATAGTATTGTCTACCTTTATTTTGATAAAACTTATGTTTAATTAAACCTAATTCTTGTAACAAAGTATTTAATCTTTCTCTAGTGGTAACAGTAGGCCAACCAGCTAGAGTCATGAAATAACTACTAGGACACAGATTAGTTATAGTCTTTCTAGCTATTAAATGATTATGTAAGTACATTTCAGTATAAAGGTTCTCTTTATCAATCCTTACATTAGTGTTACGTCTATGAAATTGATAGTTACACTTAAAAGCATCAGCAGCACCTTGACTTATTTTACGCATCTTATAAACTCCTTTATTTCAATGTTTGCATCAGACAGGTGATTAATAACCCAGTGTCTAGCCTCTTCACTACTATTAAAGAACATAGGATAAGTGTAGTTATTAACTCTATTATAAATAATATACTTCATTATCTTTACTCCTATTAAATTATAAATTATCTATTGCGTCACATAAGTTAACGTACATTTGCGTTGCCTCTCTATACTGATATTTATTAAAAACATACTCCTTATATTTTGCGAGTTCCTTCTGCCCTAAATTTTCCACATAACCACTTTTCTTAATTTGCGTTTGCAGCTTATGTATTATTGATGTTGCTTGTATTTGTTTATTTGTTATCCTGTCCACTATCTTGACTCCTTAATTAGTAATTAATGTTAATGTCAATAGAAATAAATACACTAAAGACAAATAAGTAGTATAAGTAAATAGTTGTGTATATGTTAACATTATCTTTACCTCTATTTATTAATTAAACATCTTTACCTGTATTCATAATAACAATTCTAGTTTTATAATCAAGCACTATTTTATATTATTATGTAATAAAGTTCTATAGTGTTGTAAAAATACGGCATAGTGGCCTTTCGCATAAACGCTCAGTATCTTAATCCAGTCCAACTATTTGTTAAATTTGCTTAATTGTTTAACTCTTATGACAGTTTGGGTACTGTCGGTATAACCAGTAGTTGAAAGGAATATTTAGTAAGGTGATTAGTGGTTGATAAAGACCTCGTATTTAGTTATATGCAACTTATTGATTTAAGTCAATAGGTGTACTACTAATAATTGAATATTTATTTAACAGTAATGATAAAATAAAATTAGACTATAAGGAAAAGATGTGTATAGTATGGACAAAGAAAAAGAGGTACTGAGTTAACAATACCCCTTAATCTCATTCTTGGAGAATTTATCTATTAGGTTGCATTTGTGGATTGTTAGGTACTTGACCTGCTGGTGCTGTTCCTTGCCCTCTATTAGACATAGTTTGCAGGTATTCTTCTATTGTTATAAACCCATCCTTATTAGCATCTCTTTTACTAAAGGCTGTTCTAGCTCTTTTAGTTCTCCCATCCTCTTGTTGCTGGTTGTTTAGTTGTTGGTTATTGTTATTAGCAGGAGGTAAAGGAGCCGCTGGTCTAGGTTGTGCAAGTGCAGTAGAAGAGAGAAGAGATACGGTCATTATAGTGGTGATAACTTTAGACATAGAAAATACTCCTATATTAGTTAAACCTAATTATAAGAGTATATTGATTAATGTAAGAAAGATATATGATAAGGGAGACAAAAGATAAGGAAAGAGAAGAGGCCGAAGCCCCTCCCTATTAGAATGTGTATGCAGTACCTATAGAATAACTAGTAGCTGAACTCACTGTGTCAAGATTTAAATCAGCATAACGTACCATAGCTCTAATATTGAACTTATTGTTTATGTTATATTGAGTACCTAAACCAAGTCTTAAGGCAGTAGTATCCATATCACCATTTATAGTTGTATTATTAGCACTGGCTTTATACTCTACTTGATATTGCCCCACACCAAAGGAACCTACCAATTCTACCTTCTTATTAGCGTCAAGAGGTAGATAACCTAAAGCATCAACAGTATAAGCAGTTATTAAGGTATCAATAGTTGATATATTAGAAGTTTTAGTTTCCTCTAATGATCTAGAGAAACCAACCTCTAAACCCAAATAGTTGTCTATTCTAACACCTGCATAAGGTGCAATAGCATGATACTTGTTAGCGTAGTAGTCGTTATAGTTAATACCATTAGCAGTTGTTAAATCAGCATCAATGAATTGATACTCAGCACCAACATAAGGTTTATATTCTGTAGCATTACTACTGAAGGTTGTAAGTATAATCGCGGTAGTTAATAAGTATTTCTTCATAGTCTTTATTCTCCAAAGGTTTAAAGAGTACAAATATAATAGTTATATAAAAAATAGACAACTATTATATAAGGAATCCATTAAGATAAGATAATATTGTTGCATTAATATCATTTTACAATCTTTAAATGAGATGGTTTCTTAATAGCAGGTTTTAATAAATTACACTGGTTACACACTAATACACCTTTATCATTAATATACAATTCAGGCTTGTAGCATTTACATTCTTTTAACATTGTATTAATCCTTATATTGTTTCAATTATTAATTGTATAACATAAGATACTATTAGTTGTCAATATTTATCTAAAACCTCATTAGCTTCTCTTACAGTGACAAGTTAGTTTCTGGTATGAATCCCTTAAGAGTATGTAAGTTGTTGCTGTATGAGCTTCTAATTGATGCTTGGTTGTTACTATTAATTTACCATAGTATAACTGTAGATTATATGTAATAAAAAGGTAACAATGTATCCATAATAGTTGAAACATATATAGACAAGACGAGTGTATAATTAAAGTTAAATACATATATATATTGTGTTTCACTTCATAAACTCACACATATCTGTAATTCTCATACAATATGTAACAATAACATCTCATATACAACAAATTCAACCAATAATCCTATTAAACCTGTGAGGATTTCGACATAGGGGGTCATTGAGTTATTGGATATTCTATTTGAAGGTAAATATTTCTCATAGAAATTTGGGATATTTGGCTGTTTATATAGGATTTTAGAATGTCAAGTATAATTATTATATTTATTTACTATAAAAATGTTAAATGGATTATTTATATAAAACAATAATATAACTTTTACTATCTAAGTAATCTGTCATAAATTAGCCTATTGACTTTTGTCTAAAAATGTGATATAATATACGTATATTTGTAGTATATGTTTATATAACTTAATACAACAGATGATTAGTAATATTTAAATTATTAATTTATATTAGTTTTAATAAACATTGTATATAAAGATATTAGTTGTTTAAGGATATGAACAACCACGCTAGGTGTGTAGTCTATTTATGTTATAAATAATAATTAATTTATCTCTTGACATTAATATATATTTATGTTATAATAGTAAGACAAAAGATAAGTAAGAAAGATATGGGCTTCGCCCACTCTTACTATTCTTATCTGTTGTTTTGTCTATCTTATTATTAGTTGTCTAATACCCCTCTTCCAAAAGTTCCGCTAAAAGGTTTCTCCCCATTAAAGGGATACAAATTAAGGACTATTTGATTTGACTAAACTAACTCCACTCACAACCATAACATCAGGTTATTTATCTAATGAACAGATAAGTAATAACTTTGATTTAATAACCACTGCTATTAATAATACAGTTAGTAGAGATGGTTCTACACCTAATACTATAACTGCTAACTTAGATATGAATTCTTATCAGTTAGTTAATCTACTTACCCCTACTACTGATTACAATGCTGCTACTAAGAAATATGTAGATGATTCCACTTCTATTATTGTTATAACTGATTATGTTGCTGAGTGTTCTGCTAGTGCGACTGCTGCTGCTTTAGCTGAGACTAATGCTGAACTAGCAGAAACTAATGCAGAAATAGCTGAAGTAGCTGCTGAACTAGCAGAAACTAATGCTAATCTATGGGCTACTAAAACTACTGGTATTGTAGCTTCAAGTGAATACAGTGCTAAAGCTTATGCTTTAGGTGGTACTGGTATTACAGATACTGCTGGTAAAGGTTCAGCTAAAGAATGGGCTATGAATCCTGAAGATGATTTAGTTGATGGTACTTCTTATTCAGCTAAACATTATTCTATTAAAGCTGCCGCTAGTGCTGCTTCTGTCAACCTCCCTTCTTTTATTGCTACTGATACAGGTAAATCATTACACGTTAATGCTGCTGGTACTGCCTTTGAATTAATTAGTACTATGGGTACTAGTGGTTATGTTTTAACTAGTGCAGGTGCAGATGCCCTCCCTTCTTACCAAGTTTTGCCTTCAAATAATTTAGTTTTATTACAAACACAATCAGCTAGCACATCTGCCTCGATTTCATTTAGTTCTACATATTTAACTAATACCTATAAACAGTATATTATTGAATTAATAGACGTTATAACTGCTACAGACGGAACAACTATGAAGTTAGTTTTCTCAGAAAATAATGGCAGTGCATATGGCTCATCTTACAATAGTACAGGAGTTAGTGTTTATTCAGGAAGTACCACAGTTACCGGAAGAGGCTTAGCAGGAAATGCTTATATAGAAGTAACGCCAGCAAATAGGATAATGGGAAATACAGCAGGATATTCTTTAAATAGTACTATATCTTTGTTTAATCCTGCGGGAACGGCGCTATATAAACAAGTTCTTATTAACTCCGCTTATATTGTTAACAATGGTGATAATGGTTATTATAGTGGCAGTAGTGAATATTTAACTTCTGTTAATGCAATTAATAATATTAAATTTAGCCTAGATACTGGAAATATAACATCAGGCACATTTAAATTATACGGAGTTTTATAATGAAGATAGCAATAGATAATAACGGCATGACAATTGAAGTACCAGACGATATAGTTGTAAAAACAATTGATGGTTTGCATTACTTATTAAACGAAAAAGAATTAGAAGATATACAAATTGAAGAAAGTAAGTTTTTAGAAGAGTTACCAGAAAGAAAGAATAAAGAAATTACTGATAATAGAAAACAAGCATACGTACAAGAATCTGATCCTTTATTGTTTTTATTTATGCGCGATGAAGTTACTAAACAAGAATGGTTAAATAAGATACAAGAAATTAAAGAACGTTTTCCTAGAGTTTAATAATGAAAACAGAAGATATACAATTAATTGTTCACACATTAAGATAATAATTATATGGCAAAGAAAGATACAAGTAATCCATATGTAAAGAAAACTAAAAGAACTAAAGGTAAGAAGTCTAAGAAGAATGGTTCTAAGAAGAAAAAGAAATAACTTAAAGGAATATACTAATGAATAAACTAATACTACTTACTGTTATTGTTTGTCTCTCTGCTTGTTCAGTTATACCTAGAGAAATTGATATGACTAATAGAACTGTTAAAGTAAAGACTATTAAGAAGATTAAAAAAGAATCCTTGTAATATTGTTAAATAATTATGAATACTTTTAGTAAACAATCATTAGATATATTATCTACTTGTGATTACAGGTTAAGAGATATATGTAATGAAGTTATTAAAGTAATGGATATTACAGTTATCTGTGGTCATAGAACTCAAGAAGATCAAGATAAAGCATTTAAACAAGGTAAAAGTAAGTTAGAGTATCCTAAATCTAAACATAATATTAATCCTTCTCTTGCTGTAGATATAGCACCTTATCCTATAGATTGGAAAGATAGAGAAAGATTTATATTACTTGCTGGTTTAGTTACAGGCATAGGGTTAATGAAAGGATATACTATTCGATGGGGTGGTGCATGGAATGGTTTAAAGAGTATGAAGTTTAATAAGTTTGATGATTTACCACATTTTGAAATTATTAACTAGGAGATAGTTATGGATTTAATGAATGTTACAGATGGGAGTATACCTTATATGATTACTGTTTCAATTATTGGTGTTATTAATTTAGCAGCTAATATACTAACAATGTTTATACCAGATAATAAAGTAAGTGGATATGCTAAACCTATAGTAAATGTACTTAATATTCTTGCTGGTAATATATTTAATAATAAGAATAAGTAGGTAAATAAATGGCTAGTAACTTCGGTATTCAAAGTCTTCAAGGGCAGAAGACAATTAAGACAACAGATACTGCTACAGTACATGTTCCTCATGTTAATATTGATACTATTGTAGCAGGCACAGCAGCTACTTCCTTAGGTAAAGCAGAAGATTCTGCTCATACTACTGGAGATACTGGAGTTATGATGCTTGGTGTACAGCAAACAACTCAAGCTGCATTAGGTGCTAATGGTGACTATGAACCACCTCTTATGGATTCTAATGGCTCTTTAAGAGTAGTAGGTGGTGGTTATCTTACCACTGTGGCAGTCTCTAAAACTAGATTAAATGATACTAATGCTTATGCAGTAGGTGACACTATTAGTGAGAATACATCTGGTGCTACTGTATGGACATTCGCTAACTGTGCCCGATTTACAGGTGGTTCAGGTATCATTAATAAAGTAACTATAGTTGATGGTGCTTATGTAACAACTACACTTCAATGTGAATTATGGTTATTTAATGCTACTGTAACAGCAGATCAAGACAATGCAGCATTCACTCCTACTGATGCAGAGCTTCTTACTCATGTAGCTACTATTCCAATTAATACAGCTTATATTGGTGATGCTACTTCTGGTATAGGTGGTAATGTTCTTTTAAGTAGTGGTGTAATTAATATGTCATTTAAGTGTGCTGCTGATGCTAATTTATATGGTGTACTTGTAGCAAGAAACGCTTATGTACCTGTAGGTCTAGAGACTTTTAATATAATGCTATCAATTTATCAGGATTAATATGCTTAAATCGTTAAGTATAAAAAGAGAAGTGCCTATTATACCTCCTTTTCTTTCTGGGTTAAGGTTATATCTTGATAGTTCTGATTCCACTACTATTACAAAGGCATACCAAAATCTTGTAGCAACTGGAACTGGTACAGTTGGCACGAATACAATAACCGCTTCCGGTGTTGTAACTAACCTTATCCAACCTGGAATGAAATTACGTATAAGTGGTACGGATATCTATACTGTTGCCAGTGTAGCTACTCCCGTCATCACTACTGTGGAGTTATTATCTACAAGCTACGTAGCTCAAATTATGGCAGTTGATCGGGTAAGTCAGTGGAATGATAAATCTGGGTTTGGTAATCATGCGACACAAGGTACTGCATTAATTCAACTTATCTACAATCCTGCTCGACTTAATGGTCAGGCGGTTCTAACTGGTGATGGCGCAAGCTATATGTTTGCCAATGGTGTAGCTAGTATTATGTCTGGTAGTGATAAAGCTGCTACGGTGTTTTCTGTTACATCTACAGGAGTAGTGACATCTAACGTAATGTATGCTTGGGGTACGGCAGCAGTTGCCACCGGCGCGATGCAACTCAAATATCAGAACCCTTCAAACTTCGCTGTCTTAAAAAGAGATGACGCAAATTTATTAAAAAACACAACAGCGGGAACTTCGGTTCTCAACACACACGCCATTTTTAGTATGGTTAATAGAGGTATAGCAGCAAATGTTTACCGAAATAATACTCTGATTATACCAAATGCAGATATAGACGTTGCTACGACAACAACAGATAGGTTTGTAATAGGGGCTAGTTTTGGGGGGTCTGCTGGTCAACCGTTGAATGGTGATATAGCAAGATTTTTAGTATACAACCGGGAATTTTCTATTCCTGAAATAATAATAGTTAATAGATTTCTAGCGCAAAATACCGGCATTTTAATTACATGAGGCTATTATGTATCAAAGAGGTACTTTAGAAGAATTTAATCAGTGGCATGAAAAGACTAAACTATCTTACGGGATTCCTCCTGGTGGAATTATTGGTTATGTTAATGGTCGTCTAGCACCCGACAACCAGCGCACCATAAATTATGTAGATAGTGCGCAGAAACCAGATAAAAGTAATGATTATATATGGCCTTATGGAGGTTATATTGATGATAAAAAGAGCGTGTTGTTAAAATTGGATGTTGATAATCTGGGTTGGTTTATTGGAAGTGTAGGTAATTAACTTGAAAGATATAGAAGAAAGGGTTATCCGCAATGAAGAATCAGCCAACAGTGCACATAAACGCCTTGATGATCAAGCTCGTGAACTTATAATTGTTAAAGACGCTTGGCATAAACATGCAGGTCGTATGCATACTGTAGAAGGTATTTTATTAGGAATTAGTACATCAGTAGATAAATGGACTATATCCACTAATTTGAATACACAAACATTATCAGAGTTTAAAGCTATAGCTAAAACTGCTATATTTATGGGATCAATATTTATTGCTTTCTGTGGATTTGTAGGTGGTCAATTAATGAATTGGTGGTAATATGATATCTAATGTAAATAATAATAAGTTTAAAGATGATAAAGGAAGATGGCGTACTTTATCTCTATTTTATGAAAGTTACCGTAGTGAAGATGTGTCAGAAAGATATCCATATATTTATACTTTAAAAGACCATGATTATGATGAATTAATATCTATTAAAAAACTTTATATTGCAATGGAAGATCCTACTGAGTATAGGATAGCTACTGAATACTTTGGTGGTTGGGAACATTGGAAAGTTCTATGTGCAGCTAAATGGTTTCAAGTACATTTAGAAATATGGAGAGAAGAGTTAGAAGTCAAGATGAAATGCAAGGCTATTGCTAAAGTTCTTGAATTGTCTAATTCTACTGGAGCAGTAGCTAAAGATGCTTCTAAATTTATAGTCAATAAAGAATGGGAAGTTAAAAGAGGAAGACCAAGTAAAGGTGAGATAGAAAGACAAAAGAGAATTAGCTCAAACATTAGTCAGCAGATTGATTCTGACTTTAAACTATTAAATTTGAATGAAAGATAAAAAACAACAGATAAGAGAATTAGCTGAAGCAGACTTAGAAGTCTTTATAAAGCTTGTAACTCCTAATAGAGTATTAGGTGGTGTTCATAGAGACTTAATTCAATGGTGGACTAGAGAAGACCGTAAAGCACATCAGCTTTGTCTCCTACCTAGGGATCATCAAAAGTCTGCGATGATAGCTTATAGAGTTGCTTGGCGTATTATAAAACAACCTGATATAAGAATACTATATATTTCTGCTACATCAAACCTAGCAGAGAAACAACTTAAGATGATTAAAGATATTCTAACCAATGAGAAGGTTAGTTATTATTGGCCTGAGCTTATTAACCCAGAAGAAGGTAAAAGAGAGAAGTGGACTAATAGTGAAATATCAATAGATCATCCTAAGAGAAAGCAAGAAGGTGTACGTGATCCAACTATATTTACTGGTGGTCTTACTACTTCTTTAACTGGTCTTCATTGTGATGTGGCAGTTTTAGATGATACAGTGGTTCCTGAAAATGCTTACACAGAAGAAGGTAGAAGTAAAGTTACCTCTCAATATTCACTATTGTCATCGATAGAATCTACTGATGCTGAAGAGTGGGTAGTAGGTACAAGATACCATCCTAAAGATTTATATAATGATCTTATAAGTATGGAAGAAGAGATATTTGATAAAGATGGAGAAGTAGTACGTAAAGAGAATGTATATGAAATTTTCCAAAGACAAGTAGAGTCAATGGGTGATGGTACAGGAGAGTTCTTGTGGCCAAGACAACAAAGACCTGATGGTAAGTGGTATGGTTTTGATATACAAATTCTAGCTAGAAAGAAAGCTAAGTATTTGGATAAAGCCCAGTTTAGGGCACAATATTACAATGACCCTAATGACCCTGAGAAGAGTGGTATAAGAAGAAACTTCTTTCAATACTATGATAAGAAACATCTTACAAGAGAAGGTTCTTATTGGTTCTTTAAAGGTAATAGACTTAATGTAGTTGCAAGTATTGACTTTGCTTATTCTTTGTCTAAGAAAGCAGATTCAACTGCAATAGTAGTTATAGGTATTGATTCTAAAGGAATGATTTATATATTAGATATAGATAGGTTTAAAACTGATTCTATTAAAGAGTACTTCGATCATATACTTGCTGCTCATATTAAATGGGATTTTAGAAAATTAAGAGCAGAGATAACATCAGCTCAGAAAGCTATTGTACAAGAGTTAAAGAATAACTATATACGTGTCAATGGTTTGTCTTTAAGTATAGATGAACATGCACCTACTAGACATATTGGAACTAAAGATGAAAGAATGAAAGCTATCTTAAATCCAAGATATGAGTCTTTAAGTATATGGCACTACAAAGATGGTAATTGTCAAGTGTTAGAGGATGAATTAGTTTTAGACCATCCACCACATGATGACGTTAAAGATGCTTTAGCTTCAGCTATTGAAATAGCAATAGTTCCTACAGGTCATAGAAATAGAAATGGTAATACTCCTAATAATGTTATCTGGAGTAGAAGTAGATTTGGAGGAATAAGCGGATAATGGTTGGACAAACTTTAGACTTTAATGCTTCAGTAACAGATAGAGATAGTATAGCAGTTATTATTGCTAATAATTGGCATACTTGGAATCAATTAAGACAACCTTGGTTAGCTGAGATTCAAGAGATAAGGAATTATGTATTTGCTACTGATACTACAACTACCAGTAATAAGAGTTTACCTTGGAAGAATTCTACAACTATTCCAAAATTATGTCAGATAAGAGATAACTTACATGCTAATTATATGGCAGCTTTGTTTCCTCATTCTGATTGGTTAAATTGGGAAGGAAGTGATGAAAATGCTGAGACAATAGATAAGAAACAAGCTATCATATCTTATATGGAGAATAAGCTTAAACAAGTAAAGTTTAGAGCGTTCTTCTCTCAATTAGTATATGACTATATAGATTATGGTAATATATTTACTACTGCCGAATGGGTAAGAGATGTTGAGAAAGACCCTATAGATAATTCTGATATCATTAATTATATTGGTGCTAATCCTATACGTATTAGTCCTTTAGATATTGTCTTTAATCCTGTAGCTCCTACCTTCTCTAAAACACCTAAGATTATAAGATCATTAAAGAGTCTTGGAGAGCTTAAAGATGCTGCTTTAGATGAGAATGCTTCTGAAGAGGATATACAACTATTTAACTACGCAATAGATAAAGCAGTTAATGTAAGAAAAGTACATAGTGGTCTGTCTACTGATGATAAAGATAAATCAGAATCATTTCAAATAGATGGTTTTGGTACTTTATCTGAGTATTATGGATCAGGTTATGTAGAAGTATTACAATTCTTTGGAACTTTATATGATAATAATAGTGATACTCTGCTTAGTAATCATATCATTACAGTAATAGATAGAAGTTATGTACTAAGTAAGAAACAGAATCCTAGTTGGTTAAAAGATTCTATTATACACGCTGGTTGGAGATTAAGACCAGATAATTTGTATGCTATGTCTCCTTTATCTAATCTTGTTGGTATGCAATATCGTATTGACCACTTAGAGAATCTTAAGGCAGACGTATTTGACCTTATTGCCTTTCCTGTATTTAAGATTACAGGTAATGTAGATGAGTTTACATATGCACCTAATGAAAGAATCTATTGTGGTGAAGAAGGTAATGTAGAATTCATGCATCCTGATGTTACTGCTCTATCTGCTGATGTACAAATACAACAGTTAGAGAGTAGAATGGAAGAAATGGCAGGCTCTCCTCGTCAGTCTATGTGGTTTAGAACTCCAGGTGAGAAGACTGCTTATGAAGTACAATTATTAGAGAACAACTCTAGTCGTGTATTTGTTAACAAGGTAAGTTATTTAGAAGAGATGGTTGAAGAACCTCTTCTCAATCTAATGTTAGAGTTATCTAGACGTAACATGACTGAAAGTGATCTAATAAGAACTTTAGATTCAGCTATTAATGTAGTTACTTTCTCTACTATAACTAAAGAAGATTTGAAAGCTTCTGGTAAACTTCGTCCTATAGGTGCTGCTCACTTTGCACGTAAGGCTAATCTAGTACAGAATCTAACTAATCTTGCTTCTAGTGCTTTAGGTCAAGACCCTGCTGTAAGTGTTCATATGAGTGGTTTAAAGACTGCTAAGTTACTTGAACAGTTATTAGATTTAGAGAAGTATAGTCTAGTATCTGAGAATGTAAGAATTATGGAACAAGCAGAGACTCAAAGACTGATGCAAGCTGCTTCTGAACAATTAGAAGTAGAGAATGCTACACCAGCAGGTATTAACCCAGCAGAGATGGAAAATGGATTCTAATTGGACTAGACATGTAAAGACACAACAAGAAAGAGATAAGATTAAAGAAGCTATACAGAACAGTAAGTATACTTTAGATATCCTTTCTAATATCCTTAATAAAGAACTTATAGAGGTAGACTCTACTTCTTTAGAGGATTACAAAATACCAAATTGGGACTGTCATCAAGCAGACCGAAATGGGTATAAGAGAGCATTAAAACGCTTTCTTCATTTAATTAACATAAAAGAGTAATCAAAATGACTATTGATACAAACGTGACCAACGATGTATTCACTCCTGTAGAAACACCGACAAGTGTAACTACTCCAACTTCTGAAACTTTAACTGGTACTGTAGCTGAATTAGTCGGCGAAGGTAAGAAGTATAAAACTCTAGAAGCTCTTGCTGCCTCTGTACAATATGCTAATGAACATATTGCTAGATTAGAAGCAGAAGCCAAAGCTAGAGAGAAAGCTAAAGCAGATGAAGTATTTGAGAAACTCTTAACAACTAATCCTGTACCACAGCCGACCGCTAGTTTAACACAGGAAGATGTAACAAAGTTAATCACTGATACACTAACACAAGGAGAGAAGACAAAGATTGAGGCTAATAACTTAAAGTTTGCTAATGATACAGTTTTAAACCACTTTGGAGATGTGACAAAGGCCAAAGAGTTTATAGCTAATAAAGCATTAGAACTAGGTCTTTCTCAGGAATTCTTAATGAGCACTGCTTCTAAGAGTCCTACAGCTTTCTTAAATGTAGTTGGTTTAACAGTAAATAAAGATGCAGTTAATAACAAGGTAATTACTAACTCTGTAAATGACATAAAGAATCTAAACTCCAATGCTCCGGTAGGCTCTAAAGAGTATTATGATAACATGTTTAAAACAGATAAACGTAAATACTTTTCTCCCGGTATACAGAAGGAGATACAAAGTGCTGCTCTTAAAGGTACATATTTTAAACAATAATAATGGAGATTTCTTATGACTGGTTTTACAACTGGCACAGACTATCTGACTAGATCAAATGTATGGTCAGGTCAACTTAAAATGGTTCTAGAAGACGAACTACAAGCTACTAAGTATATTCGTATGCTTACAGACTTCCCTGATGGTGATACTATTAACATGCCTTCTCTCGGTCAAGCGACTGTAGATGATTATGTTGAAGATCAGTCAGTTAAATATCGTGCAATGGATACTGGTAACTTCACATTTACAATTAGTGAATACATATCTTCTGCTACATATATTACTGACAAACAGAAGCAAGATGCATTCTATATGAATGAGTTAATTGCAGCATTCGTACCTAAACAGGCTCGTGCTATCATGACTCACTTCGAGACTACTGTAATGGGTCTATCTGCTTCTCAGACAGCTAGTAATACTAATACTATTAATGGTGCTTCACATAGGTTTATCGGTACTGGTACTAATGAGACAATAACTGTAGCAGACTTTGCTAAAGCTAAACATGCTCTTAAAGTAGCTAACGTACCAATGACTGATCTAGTTGCTATTGTAGACCCTTCAGTAGAATATACTCTTGGTACTCTACCTAACATTAGTAACTTATCAATGAATCCTAAGTGGGAAGGTATTGTATCTAGTGGTATTGCTACTGGTATGAAGTTTGTATGTAATATACATGGCTTTGACGTATACACTAGTAACTATCTAGCTACTGCGAATGAGACAATCACACTTACTACTGCTGCTGGTAAAGCTAACATGTTCTTCTCTGCTGCACAGGACGTACTTCCGTTCGTAGGCGCATGGAGACAGCCAGCTAGGGTTGAGTCTGAAAGGAATAAAGATTATCAGAGAGATGAGTATGTAACTACTGCACGTTATGGTGCTAAGTTATTCAGACCTGAGAATCTTGTATGTGTTCTTACAGACACTGACCAAGTATAATTAATAATTAAAGGAGAATAATATGCCTATTTCTGTAAATTCAGATGGTCTATCTATAAGATATGGTACATCTCAGGGTCAAGTGAACGTAATTGGTTCACCTAAACAAGCTGGGTTGCACAAAACTCTTGTGATAGATTTTGGTTATCAAGACTTAGACCCTTATACAAGTTCTAACTCTTTCTTTGGTGGAACACCTGATGTATGGATTCCTGCTGGCTCTTCTATTGTGTCTGCTAATCTATATGTAACTACTGCTTTCGACTCTGGCTCTACTGCTACACTCGGCTTAGGTTTTGTGAAGTTTGATGGTACTGAGCTTGACTATGACGGTATTGATGTAACTATTGCTGAAACAGCTATTGATACTATTGGTAAAGTAGTTGCTTGTGACGGTGCTCTAATCGCTGGTTCTGGCGGAGCTGTACTTCTTACTCATGATGCTTACCCAAGCTATGACGTAGGAACTGCTAGTTATACTGTTGGACAAGCTAGGTTAGTAATAACTTACTTTAAACCTGTTGCCTAGTTAACTGATTAAGAGAGGCTTAAAATGTCTCTCTTTCTTTAATTTATAAGGAGAATGATATGGTTGCTCTTGTTGGCAGTTATGTTGAAGACTTTAAGGGGATGGCTGTAAAGGCTACCCAATTCCAAGACGCTACAGGAGCTGTAATAACATTTACTCCTGCTGCTCTTACTTCTACTGATAATGCAGTAGTAAGATTTGATAGTACTGCTGGTGCTATTCAGAACTCTACTGTAACTATAGCAGATACTACTGGAGCTATTGCTTCTGGTAATATCACTACTACTGGTGCTGGTACTACTATTTTTAATAGTACTTCATTAGATGCAGACTTTACTGTAAAGAAACTTACTTCAGGTAACGTAGTTGCTTATGATGCTGGAGCTGATACTCTTGCTATTGGAGCTACTACTAATACTGTTGCAGGTAATGTAACTTTTGCTGACGGTACTACTGATGTAGACATAGCTTCTCACGATGCTACTAATGGGCTTAAACTAGGTGGTGTTCTTGTTACAGCTTCTGCTGCTCAGATTAATACTCTAACTACTTCTGCTAAGTTTATAGCTGCTGGTTCTACTCTAACAGTCACTGCTGCACTACATGCTGGTAAAGTAATTAAACTAGATACAGCTACTGGTTCTATCTGTACACTTCCTGCTGCTACAGGTACTGGTAATGTATATGAGTTTATTATATCTACTCTAGCAACTTCTAATAGCCACGTAGTTAAAGTAGCTAGTGCTTCTGATACTATGCAGGGATTCTCCTTTACTATGGATGATACTTCTGATAATGCTCAGGCTTTCTATGCTGTAGCTGCAAGTTCAGATACTATCACTCTTAATAGGTCTACTACTGGTTCTGTTACTAAAGGTGAGCGTATTCGTGTTACTGACTTCGCTAATACATTATTTCATGTAGAATGCTTCTTGTCTAATACAGGTACTGCTGCTACACCTTTCTCTGCTACTGTTTAATCTTAAGAGGTAATCTATGACTGTTGCTCATGCTAACGTATCTGCGGCTAATATACATGAATGTAAAGGAGCTAATGCTGCTTCAGTAGACACAGTAAGAATATCTGATGGGGCGGGATCAGGCTCATGGGCTAAAGTCCCCCCTGCCTCTATTACAGGCCTAAATAATAAGAATTTAATAATGCTTACTGCTTCTATATCTGATATATCTACTCCTGCTAGTCATTGGGTAGTTACTCCAACAGCAGGTATTATAACTAAAATATATACTGTTATTGATAATGCTATAACTGTAGCTAATGCTGTTTTATCCTTTGAGATAGCTGGTGTAGCTGTAACTAATGGGGGTATTACAATAGCGTATTCAGGGTCTGCCGCAGGTGATGTAGATAGTTCTACTCCTTCTGGTGCAAGAACTCTAACTGCTGGTCAAGCTTTAGAAATCATAACTGATGGTGGATCAACAGACGCTTGTCGTGCTCTTGTAACTATATTAATAGATGTATCTTAAACTTGACAAATCATAAGGAATAGTGTATAATGGCTAAGATGACTCTATTACAACTTGTACAGAATATATTGAATGACTTAAACAGTGATTCAGTAAATTCTATAACTGATACTGTAGAATCTACTCAAGTAGCTGAAACAATTAAAAGTGTTTATTATGATTTAATTAATGATAATACTTTACCTGAGACATTTAATATAGGACAGTTAACAGCTCTTGGAGATACAACTGCTCCTAATTATATGTTAATACCTACTGATGTACTAAACATTAAATGGATTAAATACGATCATCATACTACTGTTGACACGACTATAGACTATAGAGAAGTTAAGTATGTAAGTGTTGAAGAATTTATTAATAGAACAATATCTAGGGACTCTAGTGCCTCTAATATTGATACAATTACAGATGATACTGGTGTCTATCTTCTAATACAGAATGATAAGATGCCTGAATTTTATACTTCATTTGATGATGAATACTTAGTATTTGATTCTTATGATTCTGCTGAACAGACTACTTTAACTGCTGCTAGAACAATGATCTATTGTAGTAAAGAGCCTGTATTTAGTTTAACAAATACCTATGTACCTGATTTAGATGCTAATCTATTTCCTCTATTACTAGCTGAAGCTAAGAGTCTTTGTTTTGTTAATAACACTCAAGCTTCTAATGCTAAGGTAGAGCAGATAGCTAAGAGACATCAGTCAAGGAAACAAGGAAGACTACATAGACTTTCAGATGCTGAAAGAAACAACTGGCCAGACTTCGGAAGGAGAAGATAATGAGAGAATCCCCAAAAGGATATCTACAAGAAGATAATAATGAGAATGAATACCCAATATTTCAAACACCTAATGGAAAGACAATTGAGGTTAGACCTGATGGACAATATGGTTTATGGGTAATTAACCCACATGGTGTAAATATTCCTAATTACCTTAAAGGTACTAAATATACTTCTGCTGAATATGCAAGTGTTGAAGTACTAAAATGGATTGAGACTATTAAAGAGAAACAAAAATAGATGGCAAGACAAACTCAAGTAAAGAACTATAATAACTTTGTTAAAGGTCTTATTACTGAGGCTGAAGCTTTAACATTTCCTGAGAATGCGTCTCTTGATGAACTAAACTGTGTGCCAAGTGTTAAAGGTAGTAGACGTAGAAGATTGGGTATAGATTATGAAACTGGTTATGCTTTATCTAATATAACTTTTGCTCTTACTGAACTAGATACTACTGTTGTAACTACTCACACTTGGGAAGCAGTAGGCGGTAATGGTAGTCTTAACTTTTTAGTTATACAAATTAATAATGACTTATATTTTCATGATCTAGGTGAAGATTCTATATCTGATGGAGAGAAATCTTTCACAGTTAATCTTACTTCATTCTTAGCTCCAGGATTATCTGCTGTAGGTACTGAACCTATACAAGTAACATCTGGTAAAGGAGTGTTATTCGTAGCAAGTAGTAAAATCAATCCATTCTATATTGAGTATAATTCAGGCACTGATAATATAACTACTACTGCTATAACTGTACAGATAAGAGATTTTACTGGAGTAGATGATAGTTTAGCAATATCTAACAATCCTTCTTCTTTATCTAATCTACATGAGTACAATTTAAAGAATCAAGGATGGGTTAACCCTCCTGGTATTAGTACTAGTGTTATTACTCAATATAAGACATCTACTAGTTTTTACCCTTCTAATGTACAAGTATGGTGGATAGGTCGAGATGTTAGTGAAAACTTTGATCCTACTATCTTATCTAAACAAGACTTCGGTAATACACCCGCACCTAAAGGCCATTATATTCTAGAAGCACTCTACCAAGATAGAAGTGCTGTATCTGGTGTGGCTAGTATTACTGTTCAGTCATCAACTAATAGACCTCAAACTATAGCTTTCTTCTCAGGAAGAGTATTCTACGCGGGTATACAAGGATCAACTTCTGGTACTAATATTTACTTCTCTCAAGTTATATTTGATAGTTTAGATAATGTAGGTTATTGTTATCAAGTAGCTGATCCAACTTCTGAGAATGATAGTATATTAGCTGATTCAGATGGTGGAATAGTTTCTATACCTGAGATTGGTAATATAAAGAAACTGTTTACATTAGATAGATTCTTAGTTGTCTTAGCTGATAATGGTATATGGGCTATTACTGGAAGTGATTCTGGATTTAAAGCTACTAGTTATGAAGTATTGACTGTAAGTAAAGTTAATTGTTTAGCAGGAGAGAATGTAGTAAGTGTAGAAGGTATACCTGTATGGTGGTCTTCTCAAGGTATATTTACTATAGAAATTAATAATGTAACTAAGAATTTATCGGCGAAGAGTTTAACACAAGATACAATTCAATCTTTTTATGATGATGATATAACTGCATTAGGTAAACTAAATGCAATGGGAAGATATGATAGAGCTACTAAAAGTATAGTATGGTTATATAAAGAAGATGATGTAGGTACTAATCTTAGAAAGTTTGATAGAGCTTTAGTATTAGATGTACGATTAAATGCCTTCTATCCTTGGAAGTTTGAAGATTTAACTAATAATTCTCCTTTTATAGCTAGTGTATTTAATACTACTTCTCTTAATATTATTTCTACTGAAGAATCTGTAGTTGATGGTCTTAATGTAGTAATGGACGGAGCTAATGTTGTTACTGATACAGTTATAACTACAGGTGCATCTAACACCTTTTTGTCTTTCCTAACTATAGTTCCTAATACTACTACTAGTAAATACACCTTTAGTGAATTAAACAATCGTAATTTTATGGATTGGCAAACTAAAGATAGTGTAGGTATTACATTTGACTCTTATGTTATCACTGGTTATGAATTAGCTGGTGATTTAATGAGAGATAAACAAATAGTGTATTTAAATAGTTATTTTAAAAAGACTGAGACTGCATGGCAACTGTCTGATAATGGTGATTACGAATTAGTTAATCCTTCTTCTTGTTTCTTACAAGCTAGATGGGATTGGTCTGATAGCGATGCTTCTAATAAATGGTCTGATCCTCAACAAGTTTATAGATTTAAACTACCTATATACCCAGATCAAGATGATTTAACTTTCGATAATGGATTTGTTGTTACCATGTCTAAGAGTAAAGTTAGAGGTTATGGTAAATCATTAAGTTTAAAGTTCTATAGTGAAACAGGTAAAGACTTCGATCTACTAGGTTGGTCTATTATGTTAACAGGTGAAACGAGGCCATAAATGGATGATAAAATCAGTATACGATTACTTGATCCAATACTAAATTTTGATAAAGCAATAGAATTACTAGAAGCTAATTGGAAAGAAACAGGAATACCTATAGAATTTGTAGCTTCTAACGCTAAAACATTTTATGAATATATGGCTAAGTTAAATGCTTTATTTTCAATAGGGGTCTTTAACGAAGAAGAATTAGTAGGTTATTGTATTATAACTATGTCTCCTCATCCTTTAAATCATTCTATTAAAGTGTGTAATGTAGATGGAATATATTTAATACCTCATCTTCGTAATGGTAAAATAGTATTCGATATGATGAATTCTGTTAAATCAATAG
>ERZ1292637.336-Hain-H14-01um-R3-336-length-31467-cov-8_pt2 | contig 20219 bp, 56 predicted proteins | sample MGYA00564405_ERZ1292637 | MGnify/ENA primary metagenome ERZ1292637 (study PRJEB36523, sample SAMEA6512645) | groundwater metagenome | collected 2019-01-09 | study: AquaDiva: Metagenomics assemblies of 32 groundwater samples | reverse complement strand
TGAAAGGAGCAAATAAACATGGATATAAAGACATTTAGAGACCAAACAGCAATAGAGAGAAACCTACGATCGAATGCTACAAATATAAATCTTGTTGCATTTCGTGCTGATGAGGAGCAGCTTTATGTTAATGATTTAAGAGCAGATGAATCTGCATTAGATACAGTTTATAATATGCTTGGCATTAGCAGACGATATGCTAGGAAATTGCCACTTCGTTTAATGATGCCTCATATTGAGTACCAGGCAAGAAATGTAGATAAAATTGTGCATATGGTTTCCTTGAATGATGCATTAGTTGGATTCTCTGGCGCACAACGATTTAATCCTCTTTACCACAGCACTATTTTGGATGCAGCGGAGGATGTGATTGGCCCAGAAGCCAATGCCGAAGATATACTCTATTCCCTCAATAGCTCTAGTTTTATAGTTACGAATGGGGTTTGCACAGAGCCAAAAGTGGGCGATATAACTAAGGCTGGGATCTTAGTTAAAAATAGCATTCTTGGTTTACAGAATCCAGAATTTAGTTTGGTAGCTAAGAGATTAGTTTGCACCAATGGCATGGTAAGAACAGAAACTATTACCAGAATAGGCGTGTATGATAGATCCATGGTGCCAGATACAATAGAAAGGCTTTGGTCACAGGCTCAAAACTTTGTTGATGAATTTGGCGAAACATATAGCGTTCCTGTTCAGAATAATCCTGCTGTGCTAGCCTCCTTTCTTGCTCATCATAGAGTGGGTGGGAGAATAATTGGCAAAATCTTAGAAGCAGTAGAAAATGCTAAGCCAGCAACGCTCTATGATTTAATAAATGTAATAACATATATCGGCACTCATGAGACCAGAGGTAGATGGCTTCAACAGGTTTTGCAAGGACTAGGCGCTCAATTAGCACATGAATATAGAACTTGTGATGAGTGCCATAACATCTTGGTATAAGCATGGGTAAAGAAGATGTCTTTTATTATTCCCCTGGCTGCGGAGTTACTGCAGATGAGGCACAGAAAGATTTACAAGAGACAATGTCTGAATAAAACTCCATATGATAACGAAATGGTAGCCTTGATTCAGGCCAAAGTATATACAGAAAGATTGCAAGAAATTGTGCCAATAACACATTATTTATGTAGATGGTGTAGAAATTGGCATGTGGGGCACACACCTAAAGGAGAAGAATAATGATGGAGCATAATTTAATAGAGGAGGATTTCGATAATTTATCATGTCCTTCTGGACGAAAGTTACCTAATGGATGGGCAACCTTAACAATAGACACATCTCTAATGAGCAAAGAGCAGCTAGATAAGCTGTTTCAAGCAGAGCAGTTACTATTAGACATTGGTGTCCATTTTGATACTGGATATGGTGGCGGCGGCAGAGATTGGGAATTAGATTGGTCTTTGTCTGGAGCAACACTGACTGTTCGACCGATGGAATGTATGGCAGGCGATTGTAAGTCTGTGGCAGTCTCTGTATTTGGCCATTGGCAGGGTACCAGCAAACGAATTTATGCATATACATATTGTAGTATGGAATGCTTACGAAAAGATTTAGCCAACAAAAGGAAATCAGGATGGATATTATTAGCATATGAAAAATAAGGAGAAGACGATGGAAAAAATTATATGCACTGGAATAGCATCAGATGGCAATCCGTGTGTGCTCCGTGCCCATGCCAATTATCACCCCACGATCCATGTTTCCCAGGAACAATTAGATCGTGGCCGAGAGCATGGTAATGATGTAACTCGTCCGTTTACATTGCGGGTAGGTAAGGCTGAAAAATTTCCTGGTACATCATGGGATCAATTTGATATGTGTGCTGTACAATTGCGGTTTACAGACGGTGATTCGATAGGCCAACGAGTATGTGCTTGGATACGACCAGAGGATGTGTGGCGGTTTAAAGAGATTTTGCAAATCGATAATGAGCTAAATACTTAAAGTTTCTCTTTCTTGTTAAAATGGCAACTACCACACCTAGTTGCCATTTTTATTAGCCTACTTTTACAGCTTATTACGGTATAGTAATAGCAATAAGTTATAAGGTATTAGGAGAGAAGCATGGAAAGATGCCCAAGACCATATTGTGGTGGTAGATTATTTAATGATCCAGATGGCCGTTTATATTGCCATGCTTGCGGCAGAGCAGTGCAATATGAGGATAATTGGTGGATAATGCCACCACAGACAGACGATACAATTTACGGAGATCCTGATGCAGAAGAGGTTAGGAAGCGTAAGAAAAGATTACGGCGGAAAACTGTTAGAGGTCCGTAGGCTTACTTTTACACCCTATAAGGGTATTATAGGTATAGTATAAGAAGACTTACAGTAGGACAAAAAAGGAGATGAAAGAAAAAATGCCTAAATATAAAGTTATTCTTAGCTTCGGGGCTTGGGTGGAAAAGGAAGTAGAAGCAGATAACCAAGAAGAAGCTCTAAAGATAATGGAGAATAATGCTGGGATGAATCCTCTCCATGAATGGTGGGATAACAATATACAATTCGGGGATGACATATGGGGAGAAGCAGAAGAAGTGGAGGAATAAATGGCAAAAGCTACAATGAATGGCTATATTCAGTTTAGTTTAGTTACTATTCCAATTAAGTTGTATAAAGCACAACATAGCCAGGATATCTCATTTACCAAAATACACCAAGTGTGCGGACAGCAGATAAAGCAACCTGTATTTTGTCCGCATTGTAATTACAATCCCGATCCATCAGAGATTGTTAGAGCCTTTGATACAGGCGACAAGCTTGTCCAAATTAGTGATGAGGATTTGGAATCTATTACCAGCAATGTTCCTCCTAAGACCATTATGATAAAAAAATTTGTTAGAGCCTCGGATGTCGATCCCATGTATTTTGACAAAGGATATTTCTTGGGACCTGATGATAAGAAAAATAGCAGTAACAGACTAGCATTACTACATCATACGATGGTAAGCAAAAAAGTATATGCCATTGCTAGGATGTTAATGAGAGGAAATGAGCATCTAGCTATTATCAGGCCATATGGAACAGCCTTAGTGCTTCATACTCTTTATTACGCAGATGAAATAGAAGTAGAGTCTGTAGGCAATGGGATAAAGTTCTCCGCCCAAGAGAATTCTTTGGCATCTCAGCTTGTAGAGAAGCTTGTTGTCTCTGGATTTAGTATGCATAATGAAAAGAATGCCAGGAACGAAGCTATTAGAAAGATGCTAGATGAGAAAATTAGTGGGAAGAAAACTAAGAAAAAGGATGCCAGAGTTATAGCCACTCCAATAAAGGATTTGGTAGGCGAATTAGAAGCATCGCTAAGCGGGGGATAAAAAGTGGACAATACAACAAGAGAAGAATTATATAGAGCTATCAATGCTTTAGAAACAAGAGGAGATTGTGTAGAGATCAGCGATATGTTGCATGCTCGATACAAATATATCGGAGTTGGCTTAAAACATCAGTTTAGAGTTGGAGATAAAGTTTCTTTTGTAGGGAAATATGGCATTGTAGAGCATGGAGAGATAGCAAAGATGGGCAGAGGCCAAACAATCACAGTAAAAACTAATAGTACATTATGGAGTGTATCGCTGTCTGTATTAACAAAGGAGGAATGATGGTAACAAAAGAACAATTCCGAGCTTTCGAAGGAGTTAGGCAATCTGGCTTAACAAATATGTTCGATGTTAAGCAGGTTATCTCTTTGGCCGAAACTATGTTTAATGAAAAATTAACAAGAGATAATTGTCTAGAGATAACTAAAAATTATACGGAATTAAAACAGGAGTATCTAAATGAGTGATGGCAACTTAGAAAGAGCAATTAGTGTAATTACCGATAAAGCTCTAAGGGATGATCCAACATTCAAGAAAGCAGTAGAAACAGTCATAGGAGAGATGCTTGCGGATGAATCTATAGTAGAAAAGGTTAAACAAATGGCTAGGGAGCAAGTTGCATATTGCATTAAGAATGCTGTGTGTGCACAAATACAACGTGCTGTAACTATAGAAATGATTGCCAACACCAGCATCAATCAATACATCGTACAGCAAACAAAAATGGCATTAGAAGAGATATTCACAAATTCTGAAGGGGGAATTTGATGTCGCTAAAAGAAGGTATGGGAACAGCAGAAAAATGGCAGCTTCCTGCTCTAACACAGGTTGGTGGGACGTTACCAGCAGAATTATGCCTAAGATTCAGATTGTGGTTCTGTCCTCTTGTAGATGGCGAGGATTACTTTCTTGAGTTTTTGACATTAGAAGATGCCGTAAATACCAGAGATTACCTAGAAGGAAAAGAAAAAGAGGAGTTCCAATGTATTGTAGGAGTAGCTTGGGATAACGAATTTGGAAAATTTAGAGAAGTTCTAGTAGAGGAATTAGAGAAAAGGGGTTAGGTAAAATGCCACAGTATAATGTTAAAGTTTATGAAGTCTATAGCTATGTTTTGGTTGTAGAAGCAGATTCCAAGGAAGCAGCCTTACAGAAGGCTGAACAGCTTATAAATACAGAAGATCACCCAGCCGATGAATATGAATATACGCTAGATTCTGAAGAATGGGATGTATGGAAAGGCAGCGCAGTGGTGTAATGGTAACACGGAGGATTGTGGCTCCTCAGATCTTGGTTCGACTCCAAGCTCGCTGACCATAAAAAAAGGAGATAATATGAGTACTGAATTAGAATTTCTGAAAAATGGAGCAGAATATAATTACAAAAAAGATGGTTATATTGCCCCATTTGCTTTTATATTTGCTGGTCGTTACAGCGGAGCTATTCCATTAGTTAAGCTTGATAGAGCACAATGGCCAGAAGCAATTAAGGCAGCATGTGAAGCACTAAATGCTGATGCTTATGGAATGATAACAGAAGCTTGGATATCCAAAATAAATAAAGAAGATCCTTTGTTCCAGAAAATTCATGATGGTGTTATTCAGATAAGAGATCTGCCACTAGAGAAAAAACAAAGTGTGATTTGGGCGATATATGTGAAAAGAGATGGAGAAACAGCTTTTGAAACCAGAGAAGTTGAATATGTTGGCGATGGAGAATATGCTCTTGCCGATAATTGGAATGGCGCTGCTGGAGATGATTTAGGCAATATTGGAGGGAGGATGGTAGTAAGATGGTAAAACAAGATACCTATAAGCGTTTAGGTAAACAGCATAAAATAATTATAATCTATCCAGGATATAATGGAACCATGGAAGGCTATAACGGGAAATATAATACTATTGCTGAGATTTTGAATAAGAAATATAATTTTAATGTTGTGCAATCTAGCAATATGTGTGGTCAAGAAGCTAATTATTCCAGTGATGTGCAAAATTGGTTGCGACATTTGATTATCAACGAATTGTGCGAATGGGAATATGTTCGTCCTATAGAAATTTATTTAATGGGAGTTTCTGCTGGAGCTAGTGCTTGTGCTATGGTGGCATATGAGTTTCCAGAAGTAACCAAGATGCTGTTGATTGCACCTTCGACAGACGCGATCGATGGTGATGATGGCGAATCGGTGCAAGATATATACAAAGCCATCTTACAATATAAAGGACATTTATATGTTACAGTAGGCGAACAGGATGAAATAGTTGGAAATGCTTTTCCTCGCCTTTTATCAGACTGTGCTACCAATGCCATAGCGAATAAATTTGTAGAAGTGCCAAATTGCGATCATCAATTTCGGGGAGAGACGAATGGAAAAATATTTAGCAAATCTCCGCTGTGGGCATTTTGCGACGATAATACTTATCCTAGCCCAGAAGGAGGAATAAAACTTTATGATTAGCGAGGTGTGGTGATGAAAGTTTATATCCTGATAAAAAAAGATATATGGGGCGAAGGGATGCCAGACGATATAATAGGGGTCTTTTCTTCGCATACTGCTGCAAGAGTATATGTTAGCAAATTAGAACATGGAGTAAAAATAATTTGGAAAGGTTTGGCAGGACATTACGCTCCCCATCATCTAGATGCTTATATGCGGGATAGATATGAGATACTAGAGGAAGAATTAGATCCTGTATGGTGGGAGGATAAACAATAAACATACCGTTACTTTTACAGCTATTTACCCTATTATAGGGGTATAAGGTTAATAGGAGGTTAGGAGAATGTCTACAAACGTGGCGAAAGGCGCACTATCATTAGCATCGGTATGGCCAATACGTTTGAAGCTCTGGGCGGAAGGCGCCAAGCTCTGGGCGGAGGCTATCCTAGAAGTACACGGCAATATTACTCTCCAATGGGTATACCGCCAAGATAAACAACAAAATGCCTGTCTCCAGGAGACAGGCGAAGTATTCGAGCCATAAGGAGGTTCGGAAATGGCAACACAGAAGCAGATCGACAAGCTATGGAGAAAAGCTAAACGCCTTGAGTATTACATACTCCGCTACGGGGCTTTCATTGCGTTCTATGAGGATAAGCAACAGCAGGTACAGGCAGAGTTTGACGAAACGGAGAGCTTAGCCCATGCCTTAGAGGAAGAACTAGAGACGGGAGCATAGGAGGCACACAATGACAGACGAATACCAGGTCAAGGTTAGGAAAGAGTGCCCACAGTGTAAGGGCGAGACGGTCTACTACTGCCCAGAGTGGCAAAGGTTCAACGAGGATAAGCCCGTTGAATGTCTAATATACGTTAATCCAACGAACCCTCAGTATTGGCCCAACCGATGGCGTATGGATGATGGGTCGGAACAAGAGGAGCCTAACTGTGCAGAAGAGCACCCCTGTCTATCGTGTGAAGCCACAGGCTACATCGAGGAATGGATGCCCTTAAGCCATCTGCTCCACTTTCTGGAAATCGAGAAGGCAAATGCCAGTGCTGTCTACGAATAAGCGTATCTACTACTACAAGAAAATGGGCCTGTGGGTCGAGCCGCCAGAGGGCTTACTTACGGACAGAGACGGCACAACCCTATCAGTGTGGCTCGATGCTTGTGGCTCTGGGCGAACAGCGACCCTAATCGACCAGTGGCAACGGAGCAAAGAGCAAAGCACATCGGACGAAATAAGAACAAAGAGGCAAGAAAATGGATGAAGTTTCTTGTTTTAATTGCCACGAAGATTTCCTATTGAGCAAAACAATGATGCAATTATGCCAGAAGTGTAGGATAGCTGTTGGCGTGTTTATGCATTATAAGGAGAGGAAATGTCATTTACTGACATGGAGCTAAAAGACAAATTAGTGGGCTTAATTCGTGATTGGATTGAGGACAATACATACGTTCCAGGATCTGAAAGCAAAACAGAAATAGATGGGAATCTTCATGATTTAGTGTCTGTCCTTCTGGCTGATGTGGCTGATTTCTTGTCTGGAAATTGGCGACCATACTAGCCAATGGATTTTCTAGATCTTGCAGTATCAGCAATTGCCGTCTTGTTAATGCTTAATCTTATAGGAAAAGTAGCAGAAAAGTTTAGATTCCTAATACCAGAAAGAAATGTTGTGGAAACAATAACAATTACTGGAAGCTTACCAGCTGTAAACCTAGAAGAAATTGCAGCGAAACCATTTTTATTCCATAATGCTGCTGCATACCAGACAGGTAACAAACAAATATGGATTCTACAATTATCTCTGGGAGGAGAGCCTGTTATCGCCTGGACTGATTCCGCAAATGTAGGATGGAAGCTGTTTCAGCAAAAGAAAGGCAAAGGATTGATGTATTTGCAGGGAGATATTCTGGACATGGAGTCCAAATGATGCCTAAAAATAAAGTTGTCCCATTCTTAGAGAAACAGGCTGCTGAATCTCTATCAGCATGGCTGAATGATAAATGTTTTCCGCCAACATATATAGTTCAGCAGGAAGATAAGTGGGTGGTAATACTTCCAGATTTAGACGAGGTAGATTATCTAGAGTATTTGGTTGGCGCATATGATTGCGGGCTATATATAGAAATATGGGATTTCCCAGAAAAGGAGGTACAGCAATTGGAATTAACGGATGCTGATGTTTCTTCATTTATAATACTCAAACGTCTTTTGGAAGATACCCAAACCGTCTTAGAAAAAGTTGTAGAGGAAATAGATGAGCAAGAAAAAATGGCATAATGCTTGGAAACTAGATCGTCCTTTGGTGGCAGCAGAGAATTTTGCCGAAGCTGAGAAAATCAGGCAAGTTCTGCTGCCACTCTCTTTTCCAGAAAGAGTCCTAAAGCTGTATCATATTTTATCAGAGGCCAGAGGAAATGACGAGAAATTGACAACCATTAAGAAAGTTATCTATTCTGGCAAGTGGACATCAGAGTTATCAGAGGCAGCTAAGTATTTTGGAGCAGGAGTTCAGCCAGCTATTAGAGGCAAAACTCCTCAAGAGATGATAATAATTAACGCAGCAAAAGAAGAGGCGAGACTAATTAAGTCATTAGAAAAGTTAAAGGAGATAAATAATGCCAATTAAAATAATGAATAAAAGAAGATATTGGAATGCCAGTGGCTATCAAGTGGCAATTGTAGCAGTCGAAAACCATTGGGATGGAATAGAAGACAGTATCAATGGCGATTGGGCTGCTTATATCGGAGCCACCCACGATAAACAATATGAAGAAGAAACAATAGAATTTGTAGCCAAATATGGATGCAAACTTAGGCAAGAAGAAGCTCGTTTTTTCTTTCCAACAATCCCAAAAGATTTCCATTATAGACCATAAAGGACAGCGTAATGCTAATGCACAAAGGACATGAATATTTCTTAGCAAAACAGATATTTGTGAATAACAATGTCGACGATACCAAAGAATATGTTAAGCTGTATGAAGATGGAAAACCAGTACCAGGATGGATTCTATTAGAGCATATCGAAGCAATTGGGCTGCTGATGCGGCGAGATCAACCATTTGAGGAGGAAAATTTGCATGAATAATCCAACACTAGAAGATGTCAATGCTGTCCTGGCTGATGAAGATTCGCTAACAGAGCAAATGATGCCGCCAGACTGGGTAATAAGATTGGTAGCTTCTAGGATGCATTTTATTGACCTACCTGCTGTGGCAGTTGGGTTCTTTTTACACGACATAGCTATGAAAATGGGATGGGATGTATTCCTCGCTCAGTATGACCAAGACAAACTAGATACAATTTTGAGGGAGTACGGATGGAATGTATAATATAGTGGAAAAAACAATGGGATGGCCAGGACAGTATCTGGCTGGGAGCAAAGGCGATTATGAGAGGCAATTCAGAGATCATGTAGTAGTTTTTAATGCAAATCTTGTGGCTGTAGGCGATTCCGCAGATAAAATATGGTATGGCGATGTCGATTTGTACATAGACTCAGATAAACTGCAAACTCTCGCTAATGAGTTAAAAAAGGATATATATGTGCTAAGAGAAATGGACGGACGTTTCGAAAAAGAAGAGTATCCTGATCTTGGTAAGCCAGTAGCTATATTCCATTTTGAGGAGAAGCCGTGAATCTTGCAGAAATTAGAGATTTTGTCAAAGAATCTAATGCCATTGAAGGCATACATGCAGAATCTGGGGATCCTTTATACGATCAGCACATAGAGGCTTTTGGCATAATGCTATGTGATGCTCTAAATAATGATATGCCATCTCCTAGAAAACTGCATAGTTTGTTATTGTACAATATCCTAGAAGAAGCAGGAGGCTATAGAAAAATCTGGGTAACGGTTGGCAATTACAAACCTCCTGCTCCTGGTTTAGTATCAGCAGTTATGCAAGATTGGCATGACCAATTAAAACAAGACTTTCTGAACCAGAAGACACTATCAGAGGAAAGATGCTGGCACTACCATCACTGGTTTGAAAATATCCATCCATTTGAGGATGGCAATGGGAGGGCTGGACGGCTGATATTGGCACAACTATTTTTAATGAGTGGCTATGATTTGCCGATAGTCCTAGCCAAATATCGATGGGGTTATTATGATGCCATAGAAAATTGGGGGAAGAAAAATACAGTATGAGCACGATGTGGGTGGCAACACGTGATAGTTTTCCTATAGGTGTAGCACACACCAAAGGACTTGCTCAAGATTTATGTGAAAAAGAGAAAGGCAGAACTATGAATTGGAAATTGTCTGCATATGGGCTATCTACATTTCTTGCAGATGAATATGCTGTAAAGTGTGTAGCAGTTTATGAAGGAGAAAAATAATGTTGCAAGTTATAAAGCTTGTAACGGAACTCGCCAGCACGGGGTGGGTTAGATGCCTGGATACATAGACTACTGGCCTAGCCTACTTTTACAGCCTAATACCCTATAATAAGTATAGGATAAAATAAAAGGTAGATAAGGAAAATGGACGGTAACAATTTGCATCGAGTTTATCTAGCGGAAGAGAATTTAGCTTTTCTTCCTCCAGACGAGCCAGACCAACCATTGTGTTTTGACCCATTCGGATTTAATGTGGTAACCAAACACCCTTGGGAGGATCGGTTGTTAAATCCTGGATGGACTACACAACGTACCATTTATGTATGGTGTGGCGAAGAGTGTAAGGTTGAAGTACCGCTCTACGAAAAGGATGGGGCATGGGCAGTAGATCTTCCAGATTATTTTGAAGAATTTTGGAAGATAGGTGTTAGCGGAACATTTGCTATGGGAGAAAGGCCATGACAGGACATGATTTATTATTGGAGGCTCTAAAGCGAAATGGCGAAGATACTGGATTAGGATTGGCTTTGGGAGAAGCAGTTGCCTGCTTATGCGAGGCGGCTTGTTTCGATATTGCACAAGATCCGTCAGCAATTTCCCAAATATGCAAAATGACCACTTTTGCCAGAGCTATAGTAAGTATTACTGCTATCGCCATAGAAAAAGATGAGCCCATATACAAAGGTCGATAAAGGAGGATAAGAAAATGCCTTATTGGAAAGATGAGGAGCCAGTAGAAGTCGAGATGGGTAATGTGGTTCTAAAACATTATCCCAAAGCAGGGAAATTACAAGTTTGCTCCACCTTTGAGAAAAACGGTGAGAGATTCATCAAGTCAGTAGTTGCTATTGATGATGAAGACATTACAGAGGAAGGAGCAGATCTAATCGGATCCTTCTTAGGACAGGCGACTTAGGAAGCAATAGTAGATTAGGAGAAAACAATGAATAAAGAAAAGTTCCAAAAATGGGTAACAGAAAATTCGCATCAAATGGATCGAGAGACTCTGTTCCTAGAGTGTGCCAAACAGCTTAGAATCGATCAAACAGAATTAGATCAAGAGCTGGGGCAATATTATGGCAGTGGAGGAAATTATGTTTCCGAATTAGTGCCAGAATATGTTCTAGCATATTGGATAGGAGCTGTGTAAGCAAGGAGAATGCGATGCTTTATAAGTTCACCAAGGAAAATCTAACAACTACCTATGATGGCACTTCGTTCCAATACAAAATAGGGGAGTGGGTGTCTGCACCAGGAGTTGCCGTTCCAGACGGAAATGATTGCGGTCCAAATCGGCTACATTTAATGAAGAGTATCAATCCTAAGTATGCGCCACCATACTTTATTTGCCACGAGGCCGAGGGCGACGGAATAATTGGTGAATCCAGTGAGAAAGCAGGCTACAAACGAGTACGGCTTGTTCGTACACTTACCGATGAGGAGCTAGATACTGGAATTGATCGAGATGTGTGGGAGAAGAAATTGGGCAGGGCTGGTATGTGGCTGCCCATCGCATGGTCAAGAAAGGCTACTTTTTTAGATCGTCCAATTGATGAAGGTTGGGTGACAGAGCAACTAAAACCATTACATTCTTTTTTAGGAAAGAAGTGGATGGGTGTGGTGTGCGGAGATGCCAGCCTTCGGGCCAGCCTTCGGGCCAGCCTTTGGAGCAGCCTTGGGGACAGCCTTCGGGACAGCCTTCGGGACAGCCTTCGGGGCAGCCTTGTGGCCAGCCTTCGGGCCAGCCTTTGGGACAGCCTTCGGGACAGCCTTCGGGACAGCCTTTGGAGCAGCCTTGGGGACAGCCTTGGGGACAGCCTTCGGGCCAGCCTTCGGGCCAGCCTTCGGGCCAGCCTTGGGGCCAGCCTTCGGGCCAGCCTTTGGGACAGCCTTCTCTACGAGCGAGGCTATACCATTTTAGGACAGCCTAAGCCAGAGCTAGAAGCTTTGCTGGAGGTGTGGAAGGCTGGTGCTTGCCCCCTGGGATGGGACGGGAGCGGACAGATGATAGTAATAATAAGGAGCTAGAGATGAATAATCCAGACGCCGTGTACCATATCTGCCCTGGAGTTATGGCGAAAGTTAAAAATGCCAGAGTAGAAATATCTGGTGCAGGCTACGAGGGAGCTTCGTTCAGAGTTGATATGTGGGGCGATGCTCTGCACCAACTTAGAAGAGCCATAGATTATGCTCAGCAAAATGCCCCAAATGTTGTAATGGCAACTCCCATAGAGGAGTGATATATGTTAGAATTCCAGATGTGGTTAATGTTATGGTTGCTGGGATTTGCGGTAAGCACATATTTGGACAAATCAGGTATGGATATGTGGGAGCAAATATTCGTTTGGGCAGCCACTTGGATATTTTTTGTACTTGCCTTTTTTAATATAGTATCGAAAGCCATAGCATCTTATACTCCATTAGAAGATTGCCATTATTTCTATTCTGAACGATACGCTAAAGCGACAGGTTATTGTTATGGTGGAATAGAGGATTGGAAAATACAATATGTTTATCTAAGACACACTACCTGGGCAGTCCCAGATGCCAGAATTATTTTCCTCTCGGATTTTGCCGTCCCATCGCACGCAGTAGTAGAGTGCGAATCATTGTTTGATCCATTTGCGAAAGGAGATTTAGGAGAACTTGGACAGTGGCAGATATTGCCAGATAATACAGAAGAAATGGAGAAATTAGGATGGAAATTTGGCAACCACAAAGATATGGCTGAATATGCTAAATTTTTGTGGAAAAGAAGCGAATGGAAAGATTGGAGATGCAAACCATGAATAATTTATTGCTTGGAGTTATTGTGGGTGTGGCAATTTTCGCAATATTGCCGAATCCATCCGATGGAATGGCTACTGCTATGCTGATTGTTGTAGCTGTAGCAGGATATGCATTTGGTGTGGTTGATGGAATATGGCATAACTAAGGAGACATTGCAAAAGTAATGTACATAATAATACTATCTATCTGGCTAGTAGGTTATGTCGTATCATGCGCACTCTTTGAATATACAGCAGAATTTTGGGTATTATTTTTTGCTGTAAAGACTATAGAAATACCTCTATGGGCAACATTGCTTGGTGGTGTTTTTACTTATGGATATATTTTTCCAGTTGCCCTGATAACGTGGATTGTTGGATTAGCAATATAGATTAGGAGGCAAAATGGATACAAAATACCCAGCCCTAGTTCGGTTTACGGAAATTTTAGAGGAGGCTTTACAGCAACCATGGTATTGTGAGGTTGAGATAGGATCCTTCAGTATGAGCGATTGCACCACCCAAGTAAGTTTTTCTCTAGATGTTGATGCAATAGTAGATTATCTGGCTGAGCACGATTGCTTGCCAGAAGCAGTAGCTCTCGATCTAGCAGCTATGCACAAAGATCCATAGCATCTGTAGGAGAACGATATGCAATATGATAAAAGACAGCACGGACATTGGGTTAAGATGCTAGGAGATGACTTAGCTGATATCCAACATTTCAGGAGACCAGAAAATAATGAGCATATAGCAGTTACAGTACTGCAAGACGGCTCATGCTTTGTGGGTAGATCGGTCTGCTCTAGAAAAGATCAATATGTGAAGAAGATTGGATTTAACATAGCCGTGGGCAGATCTTTAGCCAAGACTGTTATATTGTGCAAAATGTTTGAGCCACCAGATTTTTATGTAAGTCTGACATCAATTAGAAATGGTAATGGCAATGCTTTACGAGACGATCTCCGTAGCAGACTAGGTTTGCTTGTGCGAGAGCATAAGCTTACTTTTACACCCTAACGCCCTATAATAACTATAGGTAGGTTAAAGGAGGATAGCATGGCAGAGACTGTTTATACCATATTCAAAAATGACCATATTATTGGCGTTGCTAGAGAATTTTCAATAGCTGCCGATATGTGTATTTGGGACAATGAGAAGTACATAGAATTGGTGCGTGGCGATGATGGCGACTGGCACTCTTACGAAGGAGTGTCTAAATATCGTATTATGGCGTTCCCATTAAGTTGATGAGGATGGCATGACAGAGCAAACAATATTATTGCCCAGGTCTAGGCAGCTAATTGTCGACTTAAAGATTAAGCTCGCAAAGGAGAGAGAGTATATCGTTCATTGTCCTCATCAGTTCTATATCGTTACTGATAGAGGAAATAGATGTTTGTCTTGTAAGGAGGCGGCAAAATAATGGAGCTAATTCCCGTAGAAACAAAAGTGCTTAATGCCAAAGATAACGAAGGAAATCTGTATACGCATGTGTATACAAGCAATGGATGGTTTTGCGACGAATGCGATGAAAAGAGTATGGAAGTATTTACCGATGCGCTCAAAAGTAAAGTGATATGCATAGATTGCGTGGTGTGGCTGGAAGAAATTACACAATCTAAGCATCTGCATAATCTTGCCCACATCGCCAAACTGGAGGATGAGCTTAACCAGAGTGAGCGTTTGTACCACGAAGTGCTCAGTCGTGTTGCAGACGCTGAGATAGAGCTTGAGCAGGTGCGGGCCAAGAGCGGAGCGGAAAGATTACGGTAAATATGTTGCATAAGGAAAAATAAAATATGAGCTACGGACGCAAACCATATTATATTTGGAGAGAGAATAGTGGTAGGATTTACTTTACAGGAGATGATGTACCTTGTCCTGATGGTAGGCTGACTTGGCTACCAGAGGATGCGCTAGCACAATTTATTTCTCATATTGTGGCCAGAGACCAGTTAACAGAATGGTTAGAGCGTGGCAAATTGCTAGAAGGCAATATCGTTCATTCTGATTTGAGAGTTGAGACAATAGGCCAACGATGGAAAGATTGTAAAGATGAGGTAACTGAAGAATGAGCTATTATCTAGTAGAAGAGTCTGTCCTAAAAGAACATGGCATAGTTCCTAACGAATTAAGCAGATCGTTAGATTGGGTGACACTGGAAGATCTGTTGCTTCATTGGCATGGAGGAGATCACGAAGATGAATTATTAGAACTTTGGGAAGAAATGCCTTCCGAGAAAAGAGAATTTATTATGGAATATATCCATGAATCTATCGAAGAAAATGCTCCTGATTGGGCTGTAATGCTAGCAGAAGCAAATTATGCATATCAAATGAGAGGAGGAGAATGAATGAAGATTAAGATATGTAAGCCTCGAGGCTGGTGCGCTAGTTGGGTAAAAGAAATGGATATGTATGATGGCCTAGCTGTAGATAGCTCTGCTTTTGTATGGGATTTTGTTCATGAGGATTATATCGGCCCTGGATCTTGGTGTTACGTCCCAGAATGGTTACAGGTGGTTGGAGAAGAGAACTTGGAGAAGCCAGCGATGTCGGAAAATGTTCTGAATGATATTGTAAAGGTTCTGCGAGATCATGGGGTGATTAGTTAAAAGGAGGTCGAGATATGGCCTTGCTATTTAAGTGTTTCAGTTGCATGTATGAGTGGTATATCACAGCACTAGCCGATGAGACAATGATATTTCCAAAAACCTGTCTTAAATGTGGAAGCACCAGAGTGAGGTGTATACCGAATGAATTTATCGGAGTACGAGTATAAATGATTGAATGGACTAAGTGCAGTAATAATCCTATATCACATGCTGTGTACAGAGGTTTCATAGTACATAAGTGGGTAGGTTTCTACTGTTTCTATTATAGCGAAACTCCTAATACTCCCACACACCGCTTTGTAAAAGGCTTAGAGAAAATAACACTAGACAATTATCCCTCAGCCAGCAGCCACAGTCCGTGCGATCTCGATCCGTATACGAATGGAGTGGCATATGCGTACTGTCAAACATGCCTTCCGCAACAACTTGATAAAACAATAGACTTCCTACTGGGCTATAAGCAAGATCTAAAAGAGGAGCATATGGAAAGATTGGATAAGGAGGATTATCGTAGTGAACGAGCAGCAACGAGATGAGCTGATAGAGCTGATAAGCGGTGATTGCTCAGTTAGAAACCGTTTGATAAATTTCTTTACAGGAGAAACCTGCGTTGTTGGGGCAATGCTAAAGTGTGTCGGGATCCCAGAGGCACAACTGAAGGATTATAGCACATCTACTCCTGGTGTTTATCCAGTTGAATGGCTTCAGAAACTGGAAGAGCACTTCGGTTTGAGTATAGAGCAGATAAGATGGTACATTATAAGCAACGATGGAAATGCTAATCTAAATGATCGTAGACAAGTTCTTATTGGCCTAACCGCCAGGATATACGATTTAGCTTAATTCCAGAATAACTTTCTCCTTATTAAACTATTATAATAGAGAGAAAAATAAGTTGCAACAGGGGGTAGGAGGGAAAAATTTGGGATCACAAAGTGAGGCAGACCTAGAAAGGTTATTAATTCTTAATGGTATAGATTGGAAAAGAACGGGCTATCCTGATTATGCTATCTTAAATAAGGATGGGGAAATATATGGCTTTATAGAGGTAAAACGAAATACAGAGGATTTGCTTGCCGATGAGCAGTATCTATTTCGTAAATTTTGTCTGAAGAACGGAATCCCGCATTCAGTATGGTATCCTGGGTTGCTATTACCATCTTGGTTATCTCAACAATACACAGTTACAAACATGCAAGGTAAGACTTTTAATTTGCAGGGAGCCTCTGAATATTTAATAAGAGAATGGCTTATAAAAGAATCCAGAGAGGATAATATTGTCTGAACCCAGAGTAATGCATTATATCCCAAACTACTATGCAGAGAAGACAGCCTGTGGCAAAACATGGAAAGAGGTTGATTATATATGCTCTCCTTGGGTGGCTGCTATAAACTGTCCAGATTGTCTGGTGAGGATGAGAGAATGATTAATTGGCAGAAATGTACTGAGAACGAGATATCTCATGCTGTATATCGGGGCTTCATAGTACATAAATGGGATTCTTTCTATTGTTTATACTATATAGAGGCTCCTAATACCAAATTACAGCGACAAATCAGGGACTTAGAAGATATTACAGGATGCTCTATTGCAAGCAGAGATCCATCGCATGCTGCATGCGATATTGATCCTTCTACAGGAATAGATAGATATATCTATTGTTTAGAGTGTCTTCCAGAGAAATTAGACGATACAATCGATTATCTCCTGAATTATCGGCAGGATCTAACAGAAGAACACATGGAAAGACTGGAGAGAGTGAAATGAGAGTGTATAAGGTAGTTGTTACCATTGATGGCAAGTATTTCTCCGCTTTGCATCATGGAAAATATACTTTGGAATACAAAGTAGGAGAGAAAACAGTTCCTAAAGTTGGAAAAATCTTCGCCTTCAGGGCATTAGAGGATGCCATCAGATTTGGAAGCGGTATTAATGTTTTCCTATCAGAAGCAGAAAATGTTACCAAATGTCCAAACTTCTTATCTGCCTGGCCCCAAGATTATCAAGCATATTGGAATAGACAGAGTGTAGAGCGTTATCCTAATACTACTCCTGGTGTGGTATTATGTGATTCTCTTACTTTGCTGGAGAAAATATGCTAGTGTGCAAGAACTGTGGCGCTAAAATATCTACTGTTTATCAGCCTATTTTTTGTCCTGTGTGCAAAATTAAATGGTTAATTAGTAAACTCTTCCTAGACTTATCTGTAAGGCCGATTTGCAGCCCAACAAAGGCTGGTATCATATAAAATAATAGGTAACTATATTAGAATTGGATTTTGGGCTTAAAACAGTCTTAGAAGTGATTTATATTCTTATTATAATTCTCATTCTGTTCTCCTTCATATGGTTAGTATTGCCACACAGTTCTTCTAAATTCTACTAAATGCTCTTTAATGCATTGCTGTCTTGGCTCTGTTGTATGTATTTTGTGATATGCCATCTCCAACCACTCAGAAGCTGTCTTAAGCAGATCGCTAGTTATATTTGAAAGCGCTTTGTAAGCTTCAACAAGACGGTCTTGTAATGATTTTGATAGTTTGCTACCGCCATCTATATCCAAGCCCATTTCGAACCTAAAAATTGTTAAATTGTGCACTCCTACAATCTTTGCCATATGTTTCCTGGTTATCCCATTCTTCATTCTTATTGTTATACTATTTAATCGAGCATTTTTGTAATAGTGCTTTATTGCAGAGCCAGGTCTGATATTGGGAATCAGATTTAGAATCTTCATTATTTCGGGAATAGGACAATTAAAATATTTTGATAGCTTCTCAAGAACAAATGGACGCACTATATAAGGTTGTTTAGTTGTAGTTGCAGCTTTATATATCTTCATTGCGGTATCTGGATGAATCCCACAAGCTCTTGCCCAGACTCTCAATCCATATCTATGTATTTTATTAGTCATATCTAGTCTTTTTATCTTCTCTGGGAGCTGGATGATGTTAAGAACAGTGTGTCTAGCCATTATTGCACCTCCGTATATATTATAGCTTATTCTTTTGGAAAGGTAAAATTTCGATGCTGCCCAACAAACCCTTCCCGATGATGCAACTCTTTATTAGTAAACTTTTCCATATAGCCTACTTTTACACCCGCTAGGGCTATAATAATGGTAGGTTAAGATTATAGGAGGATAGGAAGATGAGAATCACAAATAGAACCGTTTCTCATTCTTCAGGCATTGAGGGTCCAAGATATGACCCTTATGGCTATGAAGAATATGCAGTATCGGAGGAGTATGAAAATGGAACTTCTCTAAAGTTTGTTGCCCATTTCGGAATGTCCGATTGGAGCAAAATGTATGTCCATGCCAGAACATGGGAATCTTGGTGCAATCTTGAAATAGCGCATCCTGAGTGGCAGAGGTTCTGGAAGATGATTGGCAAGGCATATGACAGGCTCCATGCTATGCCAACACGATGTAAGGAATGCCAGACAAGGTTGGAAGTATCTAGTGGATATGTCGGGGAGGATATTCTCTACTGTCCAGAAGGACACGGGATATTCTGGGAAAATGCAGCAAACGCATGGGAAAAAGTTTCTGTTGTAGTTTATACTGCCAATGTCTGTGCTAGTGCTGTGCTTTATGGTGCTCATGAAGTTGCAAGAAAATGATTGTCACCAATCCAGATAAATTAAAAGAATGGCAGAGCTCTCTTTCTAAAGCAAGACAAGAAAAAGTTCGAGCATGGGAAACTGTTAGGTTGGGTTGGAGAGCTCATTCCTCTGGATCAAAAGAAATCTACTCTCTTAAAACTATCCAATTAGACAATGGCTGTACTGGAATTGCTTGTGATTGCTATGGCTATATATACCATAACTATTGCAAACATACTGCTAGATTGGCCATAATTCTTCACAATAGAGGAGAAAGAATTAGGTTGCCGTAGCTCTCTTTCTATATCCTCCTTACCAGCCTGCAGTGTGCCATCTCTTAATCGAGGTGGCATTACTGCTTTCTCTTTCGCGCCCACAAACCCTCTTCGGGCTCCGATATGGTGTATAATCTTGGAGTGGGATCTGGAAATCTTATTAGTAAACTTTTACACCCTAATACCCTATACTAGCCGTAGGCTATACTAAAGGTAGTATAAGCTAAGGCTAAAGGAGGAGAAAAATGGCATTCTATTATAGTGGCCAGAAAGGCAAGTCAGAGGTCTACAGTGCTAGACATATTGGCCAAGAAGATGGCAAATCGGTGGTGTTTATTTCTATTCCAGATAAGTGCCCAGAGTGTAAAGCAAATCTGGAGATAGGAGAAGGAATGGTCGGAGAGAATTGTCTGTATTGCCCAGAAGGACATGGGATATTCTGGGAAAATGCAGAGTCTGCTAGAAGGAGAATAATATAGATACAACAATAATACTTTTACAGCCAGCTACGGTATAGTATAACTAGGTAGGGAGCCTAGATAGAAAAAAGATTAAGCAAGGAGGAAACGAAAAATGGCAGATGTATTCAATGCTCAAGTGGCTTACGATCAGTGTGTGGGCATCACCAGAAAGATCACTACAGAGGAGAAACTGACAGCCATCATGGCTTTGGTTGCCTCCAAGCGTCCCAGATATGCGGTTCTTGGCCGACCAGCAAAAGCCGATGACCATGTGGCAACTCTCCGTATATATCCCAAAGGTGACGAGTCTAATAAGAAAGTGGAGAGTAAGATCTAGACGGTCCACCAGGCTCCCTGGCTCCCT
>ERZ1292637.560-Hain-H14-01um-R3-560-length-20232-cov-5_pt1 | contig 20232 bp, 25 predicted proteins | sample MGYA00564405_ERZ1292637 | MGnify/ENA primary metagenome ERZ1292637 (study PRJEB36523, sample SAMEA6512645) | groundwater metagenome | collected 2019-01-09 | study: AquaDiva: Metagenomics assemblies of 32 groundwater samples | reverse complement strand
AAATCCACTTGTTTGATAACTTGGTGTGCCTTGATTATCCATGTGTAACTAATTCAGCCTCGTACTCAAAACCCAGACACTCAAACCTACTTGTATCGCTAAATTCATATGCTTTCCAAAACAAGAATACTCCTCTTGAGCCATTTGGAAAATGATATTCAACAACTCCATCCCTTGCATCTCCCAAATCTTGCCATTTAAGAGTACGAGGAGTGAAGGTGTCAGAAAGTGCTATTTGGATTTTAGCTTTATTCCCTGGGTTGAACATTCCTCTTAAATATCTCCAATCTTTCTCCTCTAGTGAATTTCCATGAATTACACCCATAAGTTGTACCTCAATAGCTGCTCCTGCATCACTTGTTGCGGTACCGCTAAGCTGGTAGCATTGACCACCGTTATCCCCAAAAACTAGTTGATCAACCCCCACCCTGTCCCTATAAGAATGGAAAGAATAAGGTCTATGAGCAAACTTCCAATTACTCCATTCGTCACCTCTAATGTCATATCTCAAAACGCAATCTGGAATTGTATATGAAGTCAAGTCATCCGTAACCGTTCCCACTCCAAGAAGATAGTTGTATTTGTGTACAACACCAGGAGCATTGTCAAAAACAGTGCCAGCTATTCCACTCCCTGCGTTATTAAATATTTGTTTTTCAACCGGAGTAGATTTGAGTTGAGGTACTCCTCCAAGATGTTGAAATACTCCTCTTCTATTTAAGAAGAATTTGGCATCAGCAAAAGAACCAATAGAATAAGGCGAACTCGGACCAAAATTATTAGAATTGTCTAATAAGTTATAACCATCAAAAGTAAAGATCAGACCAGAATCTTTAGTGGGTACAAGATTACCACCGACTTTATATAGAGAATTGATTCTGCCCGCACCAGGTATACGAATGGAGCTGGAATCTGTAGTCCAGTCTGTCGCGGTACCCACGGTTGAATAAAACATATCCGTGTTCGTGCCCATTACGGCAGTACCACGAGCAGCCCAGACTCTACCTTGATATTCTGAAAAATGTTCTGCTAAAGGAGCTCCTGAGGTGTTTGTAAAACTAGTCCCTGCCGCACCTGCTGTTGTACCTACGGAATGCCTAGTTGCAGCAGTACCATCACCTAAAATAATAACATTATCTAAGACAATATTTCCTACATGGGATGCTGCGGTCAAAGTACCTCAACCTGCGATAGTCCAAGATCCTGTTCCTGCTGTTGAGTAATATAGAGTACCTCCACTCTTTCTATAAGTTATTAACGTATCATCATTCTGCCTCCAAGAGAAAAGGGAAGTTACTTGAGCATTGTCTGGTGTTCCCAGATAAGTTACATATCCAGGTCTCTTTTGCCAGGCACCATTCAAATCACGTTCAACGTTTAAAGCACGTAATATTTGTCCTTCATTATTTAAAGGAGAGGTCTTGAGGTTTAATCCTCCTAAAGTATGCTGTTTTAAAGAGGCCATTTTTAAGGCAAAAAATCATCTCCAGTAGTTGGTTCAACCATATTTATATAGGAACTAGAACTTTTATCACGAGGAGCCAGTTGACCAACAAAATCTTTTACTAAAGTTTGTTCTAGCGCCATTTTCTCGGTTATTGATATTTTTCCATCTTTGTATTTGGCTTGTAGTAAATTGTAGTTAACAAAGCCGTCTGTATAACTTCTCATAAACCTAGGTAATTCATCAGTATCATTTACAAGTGGAGTACCTGACCTATAAAAGACAATCTCTGCTGTGCCACCACTCTCTGCAGGATCTACTTTAACAACATCATTCCCAAGCCAATAATGATATGGGTGGGTAGAAATATAATTCCTATTTGGAAAATCATCGTTTACATCCTGTTTGGTACTTTGAAATCTGTCATTTCCATTATAGGTTACCCAAACTCTTCTTGGTTGTCTAAAGTCCCCCGTAGTCACTGTTCCGAGACCATCTGTTCCAAATCCTACACCCACAGTTCCAAGAGAGTAATCTTCATTAGCCTGAATTGCGGCATTATTTAAATTGTCCTTAAATTCATTTGTCCAGTTGTCTATTACATCGGGAGTCAAAAAATCAGAATTCCACATCTTATCAACCGTTCTTTGCCTGATCCTAGCTAGCGAATAGAAAGAAAACCCACCAGAAGTTAGCCAATCCGACTCTGTTGTATTTGTTGAAAGAGCTGAACTCCTAAAAAATGTTCTATATCCATAAGTCGAAGATCCTGAGGTGTCATCAAAAACTGTATATGCCGAATCTGCCTGGTAGGTCACAGTTCCGTTAGTCATTGGTGTGGCCGTCCCTGCCGTGCCGTCTGTAGACCTTTCAAAAACTACCTGATCGTACTTAATCCCATAAATAGGAGTATCTACAGGATGATTAAAAGTTAGAGCGGCGGTTGAGGTTCCTATTGTTACGTGAGGTGTGGCTGCACTTAATATTTTAACTTCGGTATTTTCTTCACCAACTTCACCTATTTGGATAGCCCAACTTTGATTGAAACCAGCACTATTAGCATAATTGAAAATAACACTACCAGCCGTACCTGAGGAAGTCAGATAAGTTTTAGGTACATTTTCGTGTAATAAGTTTTTACTTGAAATCAACATATTTTAATTATGCTTGACCAACTCCTAAAAGAGATTTGTAACCAACAGCCCCTCCACCTAATGAATATGTAACCGTTAAAGTTGGAGGGTTTGCTCCACCCCTTCCTTGAAAAGCAATCGTATTAATTCCTGTAGGAGCAGAGTCGGCTTGATCTCTACCCGTAATAAGAGCAATCTTTGTATGCCCAGTTAAAGAAATTATTGTTAAGTCTGTAATCGTAATATCAGATGTGTAGGCATTGTTACTAGTTGAAGCAAAGGTGATGGAACCCTTGGAAGTAAACGAAACTTGATCATAATCTTCTGCTACAAGTGCAGTATTGGAAGCTTGGGTCTGAGTTACTATATGAAGTGAAGTCGAATCAACATTACCAAAAGCGGTTACAGCATCGTCTCTATATGCTTTAAAAGTTGCTGACGTAACATTCGCATCATTAGGCAAAGAGCTAGTATCTATCGGAAAGAAAGAACGGTTTATATTATAATTCCCTGCATCTAAGTCAGACTGAACAACAATAAAAGCGTCAGCAGCAAGGCCAACTGTATTAGCCCTAACTGTTGCCCAAACTGTACTTTGAGCGTAAGATCTTCCTTCACCAGTGTTTGAGGTGAAAGTGTCAAAGCCCAGATTCAATGAAGGAGCATATCTATTTGCAAATAACGTATCCCAAGCATGGAAGAATCTGCCTATAGGAAATAATCTTTCAGCAATAAGATTATCAGGATAGAATTTAGCTTCAAAAATTGGTAGAAGTTGTTTTCCAACTAGTTTAAATCCTTTGAAAACGTGGTAAGAGTTATGGGTTACTTTGACAACCTCACCCTCTATTTTTTGATGATCAAGTGCAATAATTCTTTTGCCTAACCGAGTATTTGCAAAGGAAAGTAGAAGTTGATTTTTAAACATTATGCCCCTTTCCAGTAATTTAAGACTATGAATGCTGATCCAGCCCCTACAAAGTGATATATAAGCTCTGATCCTGTCCCTGTTGCAAACGGAGTGGTGAAGTCTCTAATGTAACCTCCACCAGGCACTACAATGCCGGCTCCTAATACTCCCGTACCTTGTATAGCTGAACCCGCTAGTATCCTTACATCTGCAGTTCCTGCCTGTCCTATAACGGAAAGTCCTGTTACATATTGTTTTGTTCCAACGCCTGAAGCTGCCGAAAGTGTACCAAAGAGTGAACCTCCCGCAGTTCCTAGAGTACCTTGGATAAGAGGAGTCATTACAGGTACTGGGTTATGTTGTATGGTTCCACCAGCTAAATTTGTGACAGAGGTTACAGTTCCAGTTAAGACATTAATAGAGCCATTATTTAAATTTCCCACCGTTCCTAGTGTATTTTGAGTTCCTGCGACTACGGTTGTGATTGTTCCTGTAGGGATAACCACAGTACCCACCTCAAGTGTTCCCAAACCATTTATCCTAGGGATTGTTCCACCAAAATCTTGGATATTAGTACCTGAGCCAATATCGAGTTTGACGATACCTATTTCTGTACCACCATTATTAACTGAATATATATCTGTTTGTGTTCCTTCGTTTGCTGTAAATGCCATATTATGGATAAATCAATATCGTATTTGGATAAGTAACATACATAAACCACCCTGGCCCAATGCTCGCGCCAGAGTATAAATATACAACTACATCATCAACATCATTTATTTTGAAATTCTTTGGTTTGGTATCTAAAACTTGGAAATTCTTTGGTTTGGTATCGACTATAGACAAATTCCTAGGTTTTGTATCAATAACTGATAAATTTTTAGGCATTTATTAACTTTCTTGACATTACAAAGTTCCCCGATAGGTGATATCAATTGTACAGTTAACTCCATGTGCTACTGTTCCTGTCGGCCCCGCTGCCCATAAATATGAGAGCCCTCCAGATAGCCTTCTTCCATAAGGTCCATAAGTGATGGTATTAGAACTTGGTGTACCTGCTCCGAAAGTTCCAGCACTCACAGGAACTGCGAAATCAGGAGAACCTGCTGTGGCATCTATTGTACCGTTGTTATATACCTGTAAGAAGCCAGCAGAACCTCCATTTTGATAAACAGAGATTTGATAGATAGCTGTGGGATCTTTAGAGACGTTAGTCAATGTATTCGACCCCGCTATGCTGTAATGAAAATCTGTTAATGTAAAAATATCTGCCATATTAAAATCACCTCCATAACAAAAAAAAGAAGCCGTCTTTTAAAACGTCTTCTTGCTCACGTATTGTGACCGACCCTTATATGTTCGGTTAAATTATACTAACACCTTTTTCCATCTCTGGCAATATCTCGGATTGTAATTCTTCGAGTAGTGGGATCCATTTGTCCTTAACAAGTGTATCTATATTAAAATTATCCACAACCCACTTCCTACAATCTTTTTCCACTTTTTTAGGATTCTTTTTAATCATCGCATAGGTCTTTTCCATACAATCGTATACAGACTTGGGATTAGCCACATTTACAAAACTCAAGTCCGCCGTATACCTTTTATAAAGAGTGTCGGCGACAAATCCTGTTTTTCCTTCAATTACAAGTTCAGGCATTGACTGACAATTTTGAATAACTACAGGACGTCCACAAGATTGAGATTCAACGATACAAAGTCCAAACCCTTCAGTTTGAGACGGATGTAGAAGTGCGTCACAAGCTTGGTATTCCAAAGCAACACTATTTATAACTGGATTAAACATTGACTTATAATCATCAACAAAATAAGTTTTGTTAGCGATACCTAGATATTGAACATACTCCCTAATTGGAAAACCTGTTGGAGCTTTTTGTTGATTGTCAAAAAGGATTGCAGCTTCGGGATGTTTATTACTAAATATTTCAAATGCCTCTATCGCTTCCTGATATCCTTTACGTGGTGGGTTTTCTTTATTAGCTCCGACCATTAACCAAAGAAAAACATCCTGTGGAATACCTAATTTTTTTCTAACTTCTTCTTTATTCCCTGGTTTAAATATTTCCGTATCTATACCCTCATAAATCAAAGTTGAGGAAAAGCCAGCTTCAGACAGAAGATTATGGCCAAATTTAGAAAAGCACAATATCTTATAGGCATATCTAACTTTGTCTATCACATTCATAGGAAGTGGTTCTTTATCTACAGGAAACCATGGAATCCATACAGGGAGTTGTGAGAGGAATCGTGGATCAAGTGTCCATATATCTTGCATAGAAAATACAGCATGTGCTCCCCAATCCTTGCCATGAAACAACATCCCATCTGATCCCCAAGCTTCAGACATTCTTGGATAATGTTTAATCTTGAGTCCTTCTATTTTGGGATTGATGCCTTTTGGATATTCAATTTCGGCGGGACCGCCTTCAACTCCGTAAAAAGCTGATATTGCTAAAGGCCATCCATCTGCAACCAAACGGTAACACACATCACGCATTTCAGTAGAATATCCGCTACGGGCATGAGGGGCATTAGTGTTTACCAAAATCCTAAGATCTCGTCTCTTTTTATGCATATTTTTGTCTTGAAATACCCCAAAAGCCCATTTTTTTGTCGTAATTAATATGACAACTTTGACACAAACTAATCCAGTCGTCTAAATCTCGTTTATACTCACCACTTTTATTCGCCCAGTGAAATCTTATTTTTTTAATACTACAAAACTCACAATAGTTAGCTTTTCCTAGTTTACGATAAACCCAAGCATGCAGGGCCTCGTAACCAACTTTACTTCCTTTCCAAGCATAGTTATTTTCACCAACAGTGTGTGGTTTAGTAACTCCCCTTTGCCAACAACTTTTACAAGATTTTGACCTTCTTTGAATCATTTCTCCACATTTACACATCTTGGTTTTAGCATCAGATCGACCAATCCCTCCTTGCCAAGAAAGATTTAACTCACCTTTTTGAAATCCTTGTATACCAATCATGGTTTTACTAATTTATCTATATACTTACTAACCTCGCTAGAAAACTTTTGTCTATAATTCATTTTATTGGGTGTATTACCCCCTCCTGCGTGCCATACCACAATTTCTTTGTCCTCATTTTTCGGCCATTCACCTTTTGGAAGTATTAACTTTTTGTCTTTTAAAATAACACCAGGCTCATACTGTTTATAGACCATCCCATGCCATTTATTAGAGTCATCTAAAAACTTCACCTTATATGGCCCTCCAAATTGCTCACTAAAGAAAAAGATCATTATATTTAACAAGTCCTGTTCTCTAAATTGAAAATTATTAAAATGTCCTGACATACATAATTTTAACCAGTGTTCTACAAACACTTTGTCTTTCATAACCACAAAACCACAGTTGGCATAGCTCAAAGGGTCTATATCAAGAAGTCTTACAGGATAAGCGGCATCATCCTTAGGATTACTATTTTTGACTACAGCTACATCATAATCACCTTCCCAGATATGGTCTAAATTGCCAAGAATGATTTGATCACTATCTAACTTACAAACGGCATCATAATCTTTAAACAACGCTTTAGCTATTATAGGAGTCGCACGGTAATAAAAATAAGGGTCACCTAATTGTGTTACTTTTTCCTCATCTATCAAAATAAGAGGTATTTCCGGATGAAATTTATTGAGGCTATTCTTAAGCATTTCATAATACTTAAGATTGTTTTTGTCTGCTATTGTAAAAAAAGCACGCTTTTGTTTCATCCTTTCCTTTCTACCCAATCAGTAATTAAAGTCTCTGTGGTCATAACTGCACACGAGATACTAACAGCATTTTCTAGAGCACTACGAGTTACCTTAATTGGATCTATAACTCCAGCTTTGATAAGATGTTTGACTTTCCCGTCTATCACATCTACACCAAACGGATAGTCCTTACCCGCCATCTTTTCTCTAACCTCAGCATAATCTAAACCAGAGTTTTCTATCAATCTCTTAAAAGGTGCCTTTAGTGCTTCCTTGAGTATTCGTGCCCCTAGAGAGTCACTAGTGAGCTCAAAAGCCACCTTTAAAAGAGCTATCTCCCCGCCTGCTACAATTCCCTCCTCTATAGCTGCACGAGTGGCGTTGTTAGCGTCGATCGCTCTCTCTCTTTTCTCTTTAATCTCAACTTCCGTAGCACCCCCGACCTTGATTACAGCAACACCACCTGACAGTTTAGCTAGTCTTTGCTCTTTAATTTCAGCGTCATACGGAGTGTTAGCCACTTTTATCTGTTCTCTAAGGTCATCTATACGCTTTTTAATAGCTTTCTGATCACCTCTCCCACCTAAGATAATAGTTTTGTCTCTATCTGCAATTATTTTGTCGGCTCTTCCCAACTCTGATATATCAACAGATTCTATCTGACGACCGGCATCTTCTAATATAGCAACTCCTCCTGTGAGGATAGCCATATCGTGAAGTTCGTCGACTCTCCTATCTCCAAAAGCCGGAGATTGAACTGCAAGTACCTTTAAATTACCTCTAAGTTTGTTTATAACCAACATCTGGAGTGCTTCTTCCACAATCTCTCCTGCAAAAATAACTAGATTCTTGCTTTTTGTCTCTTTTATAAATTTATCCAAGAAAGGCACAAGTTGAGAAGCGTAATTGATTTTTTTATCAGTTAAAAGAATATAAGCATCTTCAATAACAGCCTCGTTTGTCTCCCCGTCAGTCTCAAAATAGGAAGACGTTGTAGAATAACCTCTGTCTATTTCCATACCTTGTTTATAAGTTACCGTAGTCTCAAAACTCTCTCCATCTTCAACGCTAACTACCCCATCTTTGCCTACTTTATTAATAGCTTGTGCGACCAATTTACCGATTGTGGGATCTGAAGCTGAAATAGTAGCCACTTGTTCTATTTCCTCATCTGTTTTTGTGGGTTTCGCTAGCTTTTTGAGTTCTTGTACAACAAGTTTAGTAGCCTCTTCTATTTGTTGTTTAAGAAGCATTGGGTTTGCACCTGCTGTAATATTTTTGAAAGCTTCATTTACTATTGATTGAACTAGTATGGTTGAAGTTGTTGTCCCATCACCGACTTTCTGGTTGGTTTTATCTGCCGCTCCTTTGATAAGTCTGGCTCCCATATCCTCATGTACATCCTTAAGGTTAATAGCACGCGCCACCGAAACCCCGTCATGTAAAATAGTAGGAGCCATATCTTGATCAGGAGTTTTGTCTATTGCCACATTGCGACTTCTGGGCCCTAATGTTGACCCTACAGCATCAGCGACAATATTTATACCTCTAAGCATCTTTTGCCTAGCTATATCTTTACTTACAATATCTTTTATAAATTTAGCCATAAATAGCCATTAAATCTTGAAATTTTACCAATTTGTATTCTTTTTCTCCATCCTTAACATCTTGCCCTGACCACTTGTGGAAAATGACGATTTGATCTACTTTGATTTGATCATATAAAACTAAATTATATTCTTTAGACACCATATATTCCCCTTTAGCCAAAATTTTACCTTTTTCGGGTTTCTCCTGAGCCCTCTCAGGCAACGCCAATCCACTAGAAGTTACCTCCTGATCTTTCAAGGTTTCTATAAGCACATATCCTGGTAAAGGTTTAATTTTAGGCATGTTTAGCTACAAAAATAGTGTTTGATTTGTATTCATATTTAAATTCAGTTCCATCCTCATTCATTATCGTTAAGACATAAATCATATTAGGAATTTCCAAGTCTATGAACTCGGTTTTAAATCCCCATTGCTCAAGCATAATTGGTATTAACATGGGAATCCCCCCATAACTTAAGTTCCAATGAGCTTCACCGATGATCAGATCAATTTTTGGAGCAACATTACCAAATGACTTTTCCCCAAAGATCATATGTTCAGTCCCCTCTACATCAATTTTCAACACATCTATATGCTCAATCTTGTTTTCTTTAAATACAGTATCGAGTGTTTTACATTTTACAAGTTCTTTACCATATATCATACCTGTAGGAGGTGCAAAGAAGTTTTGTACTGTGCTGTCTGGGGCCGTTTGATATATCCAATCTTCAGTATTTTTAGAAGATACCGCATAGTTAAAGCATTCTATGTCCTTCATATTACGAGTGTTATGTTTAAGTGCCTCAAAACATTTCGTGGATGGTTCTATTGCGTAATATTTCTTAGCGTACTCTTGAAAATAAAGGGCTGTCATACCAATATTTGCCCCCAAATCCATGTAAACACCATCCTTCACCTTTCCCTTAGCATATTGGTTACCTAAAAATATCTCACCAAATTGATTTTTGAACTCAGTATCTGCAATGGGATAGTGAATCTCGGTCTTTTTCCCTTTATTCAACTTTTTGTGCCTTATGGTTCCTACTTTCATTTTCTTTTGGCTACAAACAAATCAGATAAACTAAGTTTTTGGACAACTTCATAATCAAAACCAGCATTTTTGAAAGCTTCTTTTATCTGATTGGGGTGTCTTCCTGCAAAAGAGTGAGATTCACCCACAATTAACTCTATCTTTGGGGCAACTCGTTTAAATCCCGCAGAAGATATGATTTCAACTTCGCTGCCTTCTACATCCAACTTCATAAAATCAACTTTTTCTATCTTTTCAGTCTCAAATAACCTCTCTATTGTTATCGCCTTAACCATTTCATTATGTTTTCCATCCTGCCAAGTAGCTACGTGAAGACTACGCATGGTTTGATTTGAATCTGGACCGCCAAAAGGGAATTCTCCTTCTTTGATGTAGAGAGCATTATTGTACATAGTTATATTGGTAGCGTTATTTGAAACAATATTACGTCCTAAACACTCAAAATGTTGTTTTGAGGGTTCTAGAGATATGACTTCTTCAAAATACTTAGAGAGGTAAAGGCTAACTATCCCAATATGAGCACCTATATCAAGTGCTAAGGTTCCTTCTTTTTGAAGCGGTAAATATTTTTGGTAAGTCTTGTCTCTGTAGACCTCAGCCATTATATGGCCAAGCCAATTTTTCTCGATGGAGTCATAATAAAAAAGTGCTCTTATTTGTTTTGGTTCCATAACTCGGTTAGGGCAGACAGAAGCCGAGTACCTCCATCTGCCCCGTATAGTATCACACACCTTTTAGTAGTGCAATTTTATGCAGCTACTATTGGTGATGTACCTATAATACCGATTCTAGGATTGTGTAACCCAGCTCCCGCAGTTCCTGCTTGTGTAGGGACTACCAAAAACTCAGTATCAGATCCAAAACCAGTCGTATTAATAAACGTACAGTCTATTGCCATAACAGGATTGTCTACTAACAATGCTCCTGCTATTCCCATTGCGGGTGCTGTCCCCGCTTCAACGTTAATAAATTTACATCCCTCAAAGATGCCGTATTCAGTAACGCCTGTTCCATAATCCACAAAACGATCAGTTGTCGCTTGTGCATCCATAACGAACGTTGTGTCTTTGAACATAGCTCTGGTTGGTCCCGCAGTTCCCGTCATTGTGACAAGATTTGTAGGTGCCCAGTTCCAGTTTCCGAACCAACTTCTTTCAAAAGTCAGCCCTTGAATTCCACCAGCAACATTACCAGAGATGACCAATATTGGTGCAGTTCCCCCAGCAGCCGCCGCTTGAGTATTCTCAACATGAACGTCGTGTACCCAGAGATCGTGTGGAGTTCCGCTTGAAGCAGTTCCAACACGTAGATATCCGGTTACAGTACCGCCATCTGCGGTTCCTGAAGTTCCCAAAAATTTGAGTCCTCCAAGTTCTACTCCTGCGCCAGTAGCAAATACCAGCTCAGTGTCGATTCCCGTTGCCGCAACATAACCTCTAAAAGTTAGACCATTGTATCCCATTGGAGCTGGTTTTGAACCAATTCCGAGAACATGAATCCTATTTTTATTGAGATCAACCGCAGTACCAAGATTTCTAACCGTCCCTCCGTCTGTAGGAATAACCAAAACATAATCATTCTGATCTGTTTCAGTTACGTCGATAGCCGCTTGCAAAGATGTTTTAACGATAGCATTACCAAGCTCATCTGTTCTTTCTCTGTGATCAGAGTCAGACTCAGAAGAAACATAGTAAACTTCTCCGTTAGTAACAATACCTGCATTTCTAATCTCTGTTAAAGGATCAATTTTGTATGTATTAAAATCTCTAAATGGATTTTTACTCATTTATACCTCACCCACTTTCACGATTCTTTTGTAATAAGAAACGTCTAATAAGGATTTTTTGCCTAGGGAAAAGGAACTTTGATAATTCCTCATCCGTAAGCCTTGCGTACTTTTTTCTTCTTGCATTACTGTTATGTCTCCCCACATTACAATGATTTTACTTCCCCTTGTTTATATCTATTTTTTAATTTAGCTACAAGCTCTGGATTAGATTTTAATTGTTTGACAATCTCCTCACCTCTTAAATAAGCTAGATGCCTTTTACCAAAATAACTATCCACCGAACTTGCCTTACCTTGTCCTATACTCTTTAAATATTGAACTACAGCAGTTGTTCTCTCCTGTATTTTAGACTTGAAATCTCTGTCTCTCTTTCTATCCATCATATCATTCCAATCGTTGGTTTCTTTAATAACTCTCTCATTATGTTCAACAGAAAAATCAGGATCACCATAAGGTGCCTGTTCCATATATTTAAAATCCTTTACATGTATAGAATCTTTTTTACTCTTCATATTGTTTATTTGTCTATTTATTTGTTTATAAAGGGTGATTTGATTCAAGGTATTTATCGGGTTTATGTGTTCGCCCTCAATTGCCTCTCATCGTAAGCTCAAACCACCCAAAAAGCATCGTTTTATTAGCTACTCTTTCTAGTCTGTTTACCGTTAGCTGCTGGTGTCAAACAAAGAGCGTTTACAAACCAGTGCATTACTGCCTGGTATTGAATAGTGTTTTGCAATCGCAAAAGACCACCGCTACCTGGATCTTCCATCCAACCCATTTCGGAAACCTGACAAATAGTCCATGTGTCTAAATTGATCAAGAGTACCTCACCATCTGGAACGTCATAATCTCGGAATACTCCGATAACGTTACCACCTGCTGCGAACTCAAGACCTTTCCATCCACCCAAGAGGTCTGCCTGATTAACAGTCCTACGCATAGCGGTCAAAAGATCTCCATATTTTCTATAGAGAGTTTTATTGACTAATATGATGTATTTATCCTGTCCATCTGCATATTCTTGTACGTCTCCATCCATTCTCTCAAGCATAGCCAAAGAAAGCGCCTCGCTTATTGAGCCAAAACTTGGAGTCCAACCGACAACATTGCGAGCCAATCCTGCATATAAATTCGTTCCTGTGGTTGAGGAAAGAGCTGCACGGATACCCAGAATTTCTGAAGTACCTGCACCCTGTCCTGACCCGTCTTGAATATATACAGAGTCATTAGCTGCTGTGACGATTGCTGTTGGAGCACCTGAAACTATTGAAGTTCCCGTAACATCGGTAATAGTACCATCTGCCGCTCCTGCTGTACCAACGCCGATAATCATATCGTTCGCAAAGTATTTAGTAGGACTAATGTCTCCATTAATCGTACCGTAATAGTCAAGCGCACGACCATCATCAACGCTTGCAGTAATAGCCTCAACCGCTATAGTACCAGTTCCTACGGAACCTCCTGATGCACGCACCATGGATACTACGCCGTCTCCGCCACCATAAAGCTGTCTGTTTACGTGTCTTGCAAAATCATTTGTAAGTTTCTCAGTTTGAGCTTGTAAAGTGTTTTGTACTGCCAGTGTGGAGTTACGAGATGCATCTATCGCCAACTTAGAAAGATTCAAAGCTCCCGTTACTATCTCAACAGAAACAGTAGCACGAGATGTATTGCGGCCACCTGAACTTATAACGTTATTAGCGTCATTAGCCAAGTTAGCTACTCCTCCATGTCGTGTAGTGTAAACTGCTGCAACGAACTCATCATTCATAGGTTGAACTCGGCTGTTACGCTTCATCTGGTCTAGAAGAATGGTCTTTTTGGGAAAATTGTCTTTCACAAAGGGAAGTAATACTTCTCTTAGTGTTGCTGTGATGTCACTTAGTGTCATTTCTGCCATAATAATTCACCCCCTTAAACCCCTCGGTTTCTAGTTAATGAAGCCCTGATCGCTTCCCCGAGAGTGTCTCTTGTTGTGGAAGATTGTTCACCTGGTTCTTTTGCACCAGCCGTACTCCCATTTTGAGTTACCATGTCAGTAGGTTTAATACTTGTTAATTTTTCCGATTTCCATTTATCAATCTCAGATTCAAACATCAATTTATATGCTTTATCTGGATATCTGATACCATTGTCCTGCATATATTCAGCAAGTTTGACTGGAGTAACTTCGGGTAATCCTTTTTCTTTATTTTCAGCAATGACTACATCTATGTTTTCCATAATCTTCCTTGTCTCTAGAGCATTAGTAACAGCTTCTTGGACTCGTTTATCAACAAGATCCTCGGTCACAAGACCATATCTTCGAGCTTCGTCCTTTATCCTTTGTTCGAGTTCCTGTGGACTCAGCTCTTGACCAGAATCGACTTTGGACTTTATTTCGTTTTGTTTTCTCTCCTCTTCCTCTCTCTCAAGTTCAGCCAAACGCTGACTCTTTTGAGTGTAGTCAGGATAGAATTCGCTAACTTTACGATTCCATTTGTCTTCATATTCTTTTGCTGTTTCACCAAGTTGCACTAATTCATTCAACTGTTCTTGGGTATACGCTTTGTCACCCACTTTTACAGCTTCGGGTTGTGTAGTTACTTCTGGTGTTTCTTTATTTTCGTTGTCTGGCATTTTTGTATCTGTCATTTATTTTCACCCCCATCCTTTGTTGCGAAGTTATTGTGTTCGCAAGTATGTTTGGAAGTCCAAATGACTTCCTTAAAACAAAAAAGACCCGCATTTCTGCGAGTCCTCTAATCTCTGTGGCCGCCCAATTGTCGGCAATTCAAATATATCCTAACCTTGTTATTTTGTCAAAACTATCGATTATTGTTTGGTTTGGCACTCATAGCATTCTGTCTGTCTTGCTCTTGTTTAGCCTCTATGTCTCCCGTACCTATATTGATACCGGCTTGTTGGGCCATTTGTACCTGTCCTCCAGGTGGTAAATCTTTCAAACTTATACTTTGAGAGGGTGGTTTTTGGGTTTGTTCTTCTTTCTCTTCCATAACCTTGTCAGCTATACCACTCTCTTTAAGAGCCTCTATAGTACCAAGCTTGTTTTCCATAACCCTTCGTTTTGATGCCTCTTCACCAACTTCACCAGCTTCTTTTAGAGCTTCAAGCACCGCTACCTTTATTTTCATTAATGTATCTTCGTTCATCTGACCATCAGCAGCATAATTATCCATTGCCTCCATAATCTCTTTGGTAGGACCAAAGTTGTATGTTTCTAGTAATCTTTGTACATATATTTTAACCACTTCTGGTGACACAAGACCAATTTGAGAAAGTTGGATCATAAAGTCTCCCAACTCCTTAGCTGCCTGTTTTTGAGCCTCTCTGGTGTAAGCCATACCACTTTGAACTTCTATTTCAACACGATAATCCCTCTTTATTGGAATAGCATCGATAGGTTGGTCTTCGTCTATTTTTAACTCTTTCCTCTTTTTAAGTGCGGTATTACCTATAATATCGAAATATTGCGGTTCACCTTTCTCAAGATAATATACAGTTTTAGGTGTGACGAAGTAGTCATCGGCATAATCTAGCATCCTTTCTGATATTCTCTGTACTGTTCCTTTTAATCTTTCAGTTACTATAGACAAATTAGCAAACTCACTTTCTTTCAAGGTCTCTATAGCTGCATTAGCCTTGACTCCTGATGGAAGTTTACCTAGTGCTGAAGTTGTAACACCCTGCTCTTCAATTAATCCCGTCAGAAAACTCATAAAGTTGAATACAAAAGGTGGGACCGAAGCTATCTGATTTTGAGTGGGAGCAGTTGTATTGTAGTTGAATATTTGGCCACCTGCCGTGTTATTTGGTTCCGCCGGTTCACCAGACTTAATACTCCAAGATCCTGTAACCATGGTATGTAAATATCTCTCTACACGAGACGTAACCAAATCGAGACTCTTGTTGCTTGGTATGAAACGTTCTATGAGTGGAACTTGATAAAGCGGTCCTGGTTCAAATCTGAAATCAACGAATGGATAGCTAGGCAAGTTGAGGTATTCATCACGGACCGTGATATTGCCAACCACAAAACTTTGTCTAATAACAGGATCGCCTTTCTTTTTCCTTTTTAGGATATCCCCACCATTTTCTTGCATCTTGATTCTTGAGGTATTGTCATCATCTATAAATTCTTTTACAAACGCCTCTTTTTCAATAACAGTAGCTGCTTGATCTGCATTACCTAGACCTCCATACCTCGCTTTGGCATAAGCTTCTTTAATATCACTTGAAGCGTGTCTGTTATCTGGACTTATTTCAAGCACCTTCTGTGGATCAAATCTCTCGTCAGCTTTAATCTCTGAAATAAGCCTTGGCTTGGTTTTAATTACAAAAGGTGATTCATTAAGCTCGTTCAATGAACCCATTAAGTAAATATCAAAAGCGTCATAAACCGTAGTATTAAGCTCCTCATTGATTGCGTCTGGCCATACTTGCATGTACGAAACCCCATGTTTTGCCGCTAAAATAATCATCCAAGCCATCTTCTCAAGTAGATTTTGCTTTCTGTATTCTTCTTCCAACCAATGACCGGTGGTACCAGCAATCCTTTTAGATTCTTCTAATGCCTGTTTGTACTCTGGATTAGGCATCATAACCGGCTGACCCGTATTAGGATCAATCTGTTGAATAGGTGGAAAGGCACCTTTATAGACTTTCTCAGGATAAACTATAGGAACGTATTGTCTAGAAGTTAAAAGATTAGCTACACCCCTAATCTGTCGTGAAGCTTTAGGGATTGAACGCATAGGAGCCCATACGGTGGATGCTTGTGAGAGATCGACTATCTTGTTTTGTGTTCTTGAGAGGTATCTAAAGTGGTAGCCATCATCAAAAAAATTATTGTCATACCATCTACGCTCAAAAGCCCATCTCTGGTCCTTTGCTCTTTGCATCATATAGTCAACCGCATCTCCTATTTGAAACTTGGTCAATCTGTTTGTCGAAAATTGATATGGAATTTCTGCCATCAACCTACTTCCTTATTAATCATCTCTTGAAACTTATCATCAGGCATATCACTTTCAGGCATAAATTCGGGTTCTTTCGGTTGAGGATCGATAGGTTTAACTTTCTCAGTTAATTCAAGATCGCGAAATTGCTCAGGAGTTTTTGCAAGAATGGCGTTAACAAACTTACTTCGCTCCTTCTTATTCTCATGCTTTTCCCACACAAGTAAAACAAATAGACCCATTACAACTAAACCTAACAATATTTCTATCATCTCACGATAAATCTAGCCTTCCAATATCTGTCAAATTGATTTGGTATCCTGTAATTCTCTGGTCCATAGAATCTTTGATCCGCATAATCGAACCATCTATAACTCCTGTCTATAAACTTACAAGACACTGGTACACCTTCAAACTCATAGCTAAATCCATCTCTTGTTACCTTACCATTAGGATAACCCGAACTATCCAAACTACCCTCCACGTAATTAACTAAGGTACTTCTTACTTCAGGAGTGACATACCGTCTATTAATGACAAATTCTATCTTGTCACAATCTAATCCTCTATTCTCCTTAAGACACCTAGCGGCATCTCCAGCTACGATATACACGGTGTCTAATAGACATCTCTGCATAAGGTCGAAACTGTCCAAGAGTGCCCTATCTAACTTATTTTGGTCAAATTTAGGAGTTACTCCACTCATTCCAATCTCCTTCTGGGATTTCAATCCCTGTTTCTTGGTTGTTTTCTTTAAGTGCTTTTTCATAACTTATTTGTATTAATGTTTTTGGTTTTTCAAATGTTTCTTTTACCTTGTGTATTAATCTCCAAATTGCCAATGCGTGTGCGATAACTATATCATCGTGAAAACCTGTAGGAGCTTCGTATCTAACTCTACCTGTTGTCTCTGAAATATCGTATGTGAAATTAGAAAGTTCTGTAACCGTTTCAGGAATGTTGATCATATGTACACGTTTGAGTTCTATCCAATTGACCATCTTTTCGACCAATTGTCTCTTTTGATCATTGGTAAACTTGATAGGGTCCACTGGTATTCCCATTCTTCCAAGGTCGTCAACTATCGGATCTCCTAAGCCCGTGGCATCAATTACAACACTTGCATTATTGTAGTGCTTGGATGTTTCTGCAATCCTAGCTTTTTGCATTCCCCAATCGATCTTGTTGAATCTTGCCTGATACACTTGCTTATTGCTTGCAGCATTGTATACAGCTAAAACCGTAAAATCTTCTACCTTAGCCAGGTCCACCCCAATAACATATCTTTGACCGTGTTGTGGCTTCTGAGGCTCGGCATCCATAATCTCACTAAATCCTCTAAACACAGCTCCGGTGTCCTCTAAAAACTCCGCATATATCTCTTGCTTGATAACCCGATCAGGCATAGAGGTTATGTCTTCCTGAATAGCCGCTTGGTTAATAAAAGGATTCTCAAAACTTGTGAAGTGGAAAAACTGATATTCGTTCTGCTGATCATCTCTTCCCCTTTCCGCAAGTTCAAAAAACTTCCCCTTACCCTTGGGAGTTCCACCTATTACAACTTTTACGTTTGGATAATCCCAAAACATAGGTTGTATGGCGTTATTCCATAAGTACTCATCTTTCAAGATGATACCCGCTTCATTCAAGAAGGCTTTATCATAACCAAATCCCTCCATTGTTTCAGGTGTGTCAGCGCTTCTAAAATCTATGTAAGCCTTGTTAATAACAAGCATTTTAGCTTGCTTTTTCCAAGCCCACATACTATTTGGCAATTTGTTAAGGTGCGGTACAAAGTATCTTTCAATGTATTTGTCAATGTTTCCATTAACAACGTCTACCCAAAGACCTTTCTTGAACTTACCTTGGAGAGCCGATAATATAAAATCATTAGCTGCTCCTTTGGTTAATCCAAATCGTCTCCCTTTAGCAACAATCTTATATCTTGCAGGATGCTCAAATATCGACTGTTGTTTTGGGAAGTTTTTTATCGGTAATTCTATCTCCATCGTCTACAATTTTCACAACTATAGCATCTCCATTTTCACCAGTGTGTTCAAGTTTACTTCTCTCCGCCATGCCATGATTGTTTTGGAGTAACAGTTTAACAATTGTTGAATTAACTTCTTTGCCTCCATATATGCCATCATTTATAAGTTGAGTCTTCTGTTTAAGCATCAATTTCCTTAAAGCACCGATAAATTTAGGTCTTAAAAGCTTACCTTCCTCGTCTCTTTTATTGGCCCAAAGATCCAAAGTATCGTCATCAACACCTATAAATAAAGCGAAACCTTCTTTAGTTGGAAGTTCCGTTTGTTCTTTACCAGTCGTAGCAAGATACTCATCAACTTTCTCAATATATTCATCACGATATTTTGTGGGTCTGCCTACTGGATTTGCCATACAATTTAGAAATGGAGCGCTTCTAAATCTCGCTTGCCCGATCTAATTATCGGTTTCGTTTATTCTAAGTTATCCTTTTTGTTTAGTCAATTTTTCTTTGATCTCGGTTGAACTTATACCAACCGTGTAAGGTGTATATAAAAGAATTGGGTCCAACTCTTCTCTGGTTATATTGTATTGCTTGTAAAGATCTTTACTTGCCCAATCACTACCAATAACTACCCAGTCTGGTTTTATCTCTTTTATTTGTTGTTTGGTATCTGGTGGATCTATGGGGACAACTTGGTCAACGTATTTTATAGATTCTAGTACCGCACATCTATCCTCGTATTTCTTAGCAGGCTCATAACCACGATATTTTAAATAACCTTCATCTGTGACCAAAGCAATAATGACCTTACCATCTTTTCCCGCAAGTTTACGACATTTTCTAAGGATATTCATATGACCGTGATGAACAATATCAAAACTTCCTTGTGAGTAAACAATCATTTGTGTATCTCGCTTATAAACTCCTCATACGTCTTTTTGTTTTTTGAATCTTGTATCCAATTCCATACGGGCTTGGGTACTTTCCAATCTTCACCAAAAAATGTGACTAACCAGCCTTCCGTATCTCCTGGTATTTTATACTTCTTACCCTCAAATTCAATCTCCTCTTGGTTTTGATAATGAGAGTTTGACCATGTTAAATAAATTCCACCATCTGTGTCAGAAGGAAAGTGTCTATACCTCGTATCCTTGCTTTTAAATAAAACAAAAATATCAAATTTAACTTCATTCTCGGCAATATCCTCATACGTAATAGTGAAATAATTCGGCCTATATGTAACCTTACCTTGTTGAGGACTAACTTTTGACTCCAATTTCTTCAAAAATTCTTCTGGATAGCCTACATTTTCAAACAATACATCTACATCAACATCGCCATCATGTCCGAGTAATTGCCCTTCTCTATACAATCCAAGTAGGGTCCCGCCACATAGGATATACGGGATATTAAGCTCGTCTAATATTTTAGTACCCCTTAGAAAAGCCTCTTTCAAAATAGGTGTGTTATTCATTTTTTTTAATATGTCCGAATTCGTTGACCACGGTGGCATTATTAATGCCTTCTTCTATCATATGAGCAACCACATATTGCACTTGCCTCCCATCAACAACAACTCCAAATCTCTTTTTACCAATTTTGATTTTATCCCCAAT
>ERZ1292637.54-Hain-H14-01um-R3-54-length-68894-cov-35_pt2 | contig 20262 bp, 26 predicted proteins | sample MGYA00564405_ERZ1292637 | MGnify/ENA primary metagenome ERZ1292637 (study PRJEB36523, sample SAMEA6512645) | groundwater metagenome | collected 2019-01-09 | study: AquaDiva: Metagenomics assemblies of 32 groundwater samples | reverse complement strand
TCTTCGGATTACAGGAAGACGATCCGTTCATTCTCGGCCTGTTCGCAGCCCACGATGCCCTAACTAGCATATGGAACGCAATTCAGACTATCATTACTGGTGATTTCAGTGGCGGCATCTTCGGATTACAGGAAGACGATCCGTTCATTCTCGGCCTGTTCGCAGCCCACGACGCTCTCATGAATATTTGGAATGCCATTGGTAGCTATCTTAGCCAGGCTCCGGCTATTTTGGGGGGATTGTGGGAGAAAGCCCAACAGCTGTACCAAATATTCGTAGACAGCTGGCCTGCAATTGAAGCTCAGCTTATTAGGGTGTGGGATGCGGCTAAGCAGCTGTATGACACCTTTGCGCAGAGCTTTCCAGAAATTATGAAGCTTGTGGGAGATCTAACCGGCAAAGTAACTGGTGAAGCCGGGCCGGGTATACAGAGTGCATTCGACATTATTGTACAGGCAATCAACACTGCCACCCAGTGGTGGAAAGACCACGGCGCTCAGGTGCTGGCGGTGGTAGATGTCATCATCAATCGTGTAATACCTGCCATACAAGCAGGCATGGAGCTCATGACTACAGGCATCAAGATTGCATTGGACCTGATCACTGGAGATTGGGTGCAACTGGGCAAGGATGTCAACACCAGCACCGCAGCCAGTACCAAGCTAACCGAAAGCATCTTCGGCACCAGCATGGAGAATCTGGTCAAGATTGTTCAGGGTATACCCGGCAGAATGATACAGGCTGGCAAGGATATCATTCAAGGCATTATCACCGGCATCCAGCAGAAGGCCAACGATGTGTACTTTGTGCTGAAAAACATCGTTGACAATGCTATAAATCAAATAAAGGCATCTCTAGGCATCTACAGTCCTAGCAAGGTTGCTGCCAAACAGATCGGTGCTCCACTCGGCGAGGGCATCGCTTCTGGCATATGGGGTGCGTTGGGCAGTGTCCAGGCATCGATGAGTGGCGTGACTATGGAAGCGATGGCTAGCATATCACCACCCGCGTCTGGAGGCGTTGGAGGCAATTACAACAATGCTCCAACCAATACCAGCAATTATTCCATGACCATCAACGCAGGCCAGGCCAATGCCGGTTCAGTGGCAATGGGATTCAACACACTTCGCTCACTGCAAGGGGGTGTGGGGTGAAAGCTCTGCACAAAGTTCTGCCAGGCATTGCATCAGGCTATGAGCTCAATCCTGATGTAGGATTCTTTAGCATCATTCTGCCCGAGCAGACTGTCAATCTGGTCTCCAACCCTTCTTTGGAAAAGAACACTGCAGGATACACTGCGGTAGGTGTTGCTGTGTTAGATCGCGTTGCTACATTTCAGCGACGTGGAGCCTGGTCTTTGCGTACTATGCCTGGTGCAGGCTTTGACACTGGATTCTACTATGGAACTGTTTCCCATACGGCAAGTTTGGCATACACGCTGAGCTTGGATCTGAAGGGTGTTGGCGGGAAGTATTACAAGATCTACTATGCTGCCACCACCGGTGTGCAGGTCGGACCCACGCTGCGGGTGAAGGCCACTGGGAATTGGCAGCGCATCGATCTTACATTCTTTGAGACACACACAGCCAGTCGCAGGATCTATGTGCTGTCGGAAAGTCCCAGCATTGGGCCATTCTATGTGGACGGGCTGCAAGATGAGCAGAAAGCATACCCCACCACCTATTGTGACGGTGATGCGGAAGGCTTTGTTCCAGGCACGAAAGAATATTGGTGGGTTGGTGCGCCGCACGCCAGCACATCTTTGCGCAGCTCCCAGACACGATCAGGGGGCAAAGTAGTTACGCTGAAGGACTACGGTTTTCTATGTACTGCCTTCAACGGCCTGGGATCAGCACCACCCGAGAATGTTTACACCCCATTTGGATTGTTGGATGGATCTTACTATCAACGGACACGTATGCCGCAGCGTCAGTTCAGCCTGGTGGGAACAATCTCAGGGTCCAACCTGTTAGAGCTGCAGCGTGTACGTCAACAGCTGATAGAGGCCTTCAGGCACGATGCTGTGACGCCCAACCAGCCACTTATGTTGCGCTATCAGCCCTATGAGCAGTTCAGTCCGTTCGGGGAACCACTGGACATTGTATGTTTGTATGAGGGCGGGCTGGAAGGTCAGACCAACAACCTGTATATCGAGAAGATTGGCTTGGTGTTCAGCATGCCAACACCCTATTTGCAGCTGAGCGGAGAAACAGGGGCTAAACTGAATGCACGCAATGCCTATGTTAGCGTCAATAGCGAAGGTGCGCTGTACCAAAGTCTAAGTGGCGGCTGGTCGAGTGTGTTTGGGCATGTCACGAAATCCGCATACCGTTCAAAATCCAGTCTGATTGGAGTTTTCATTGTAGTCAATAATACATTCGTCTACAGTGTGGATCTTGCAGCCGAGACATCCACATTGATTGGTACAGTTGCTGGCGGAGGGGTCTTTATTTATTCAATGGTGGTGAGTCAGGATGGCTATGTTTACATAGGGGGAGATTTCACCACAATAGATGGTGTGGCAGCTGTCAATGTTGCCAGGTGGGATGGAACAAGCTGGAGCGCGATTGGGGCTGGACTTGCAGTGGGACTGGTGCGACAGCTTGCTGCTTCAAATGATGGAACAGTGTATGCTTATTTGACGACACCCACTTCTGAAATATGGAAATGGGATGGATCTAGCTGGGCTGAAATAGCAGCAGGTTCGGTCAATGCTGCAGTCTCTGCAATGCTGATTGGACCGGATGGCACCACTCTGTACATAGGAGGTGCGTTTACCTCAGTATATGGCACCACGGTGAACAAAATCGGCAGCTATGGTGGCACCACCTGGACGAATCTATCTTCTACCAATCCTAATGGCAATGTATCTAACATAGCATTCTTACCTAACGGCAATCTTATAGTTACTGGCACGTTTACCACCATAAATGGAGTATCGGCCAGCTACATAGCTCAGTGGAACGGCACTGCATGGACTGCACTAGGATCGGGGCTGGGATCTTCTGCTGATAACAGCGTGGTGCCAGGGCTGGTGACCAGTGCGGATGGAATTGTCTATGTGCTAGTTGAGGACATGACGACCGCTGGTGGTGTGAAGATACCGGGGATGGTAGCTGGCTGGAATGGGCGTCGATGGTTTCCTGCGCCAATTGGTTTGCTTGTCAGCACTATTTTCATGAATCCGCAGACACTGGAGATCACACCTCAGGGGAAACTGTTTGTGGGGTATCTAGATCTAGGTGCAGGTCAGACAATATCTCTGTCTGGATCCGTCACCGTCAGCAATGCGGGCTCTGCCAAAGTCTATCCCAAAGTACGTTTCCGACTGATAGGCACAGTTGGGGATGCCAATCTGTACTATCTTGGCAATGAAACAACTGGCTCAAAGATGTACTTTGAGAATCTTAGCATCCAGGTTGGAGAGCTGCTGCTCTTGGATTTAGATCCAGAGAGCCCATCTCTCACTTCTAGCACACGCGGCAATCTCATTTCCTCAGTCAGTGCAGTCTCTGATCTGGCTGGTTTTGGTCTAAATCCGGGTGACAATGTGATTGGATGTTTAGGATTCGGTTCCTCTGAGATGGAAGCGGCTATGTTCTGGAAAGAGCGGCACCACGGTGTAGATTCGGCACCTTATGGCTGATTACCAGCTGACACTGCGAACAGCTAAAGGTGCGCTTCTTGGTTTGTTGGGCTCACCCATACAAATGACAATCTCATTGGTAGAGGGCGGTGTTGGTGTGCTGGATATTTTGCTGCCACCTACCTTCGACAATCTACTGTTCGGAGATGACGATCTGCTGCTGGACAATCGAATTGAGGTTGGTCGCAGAGTTGGTACTGGGCCATACAAGTTATTGGCAGATGCAGTGTGGTTCACAGAATATGGTGAACAGCTATATGGGAGTCAAAGGCTAACACGCATCCTTGCTTCGCATGCGAATGTTCTGCTGAAGCGCAAGATTGTAGCCTATAATTCAGGCTCTTCCCAGGCCGACAAGAGTGCCCTTACAGCAGATAACGTGATGAAGGATATTGTGGATGAGAATTTGGGTGCTGCAGCCACCAACGGAGATCGGAATCTATCCACCTATCTCAGCATTGCAGCCGATCTGACTGCGGGTCAGCTAGTCAGCAAGGCATTCGCCAGGCGCAATGTTCTTTTGGTTCTGCAGGAGCTGGCACAGGCATCGGCCAACCTGGGCACCTATGTAACATTCGACATCGTATCTACTGGCACTACAACCTTGGAGTTCCGCACCTACACAGGCCAGCGTGGAATTGATCACCGGGATCCAGGCGGAAATCCGCCTCTCAAGGTGGGACCTGCATATGGAAACTTGACCAATGCCAAGATTGTGTTTGATCATCTGGGTGAGATCACGTATGTCAGTGCAGGTGGGCAGGGAGAAGGATCTGCACGCGTTGTGGGTGCGGGCTCAGAGCCTCTTAGATTGAATTCCGGTCCATTTCGTCTGATTGAGTATTTTGCAGACAGTCGCACCTCAAGCGATGCCACGCAACTGAACGATGAAGCGAATGCGGTAGTTAGAACACTGCGTCCGCTGATCTATGTTACCGGGGAGCTGCAAGATACCCGTGGCTTCAACTTTGGATTGGATTATGAATGGGGAGATTATATAACAGCTGTGGTGGGAAAATGGGTGGTGGATTGCCGTTTGAGCAGCATGACCATCAGCCTGCAAGATGGCAAAGAAACGATCAGGGCTGCCTTACGTGGGGAGCTTCAGCTGTGAGCTCAGAAGTTGACATTGCGCGTGCGTTGGTGATGGGGGATCTTGAATATGATCGGACTAAGGTGATCGAAGTTCCTATAACAGGTGGCGGTCCTGCCCCAGCTGCTGCCCAGTATGTGGTGATTGCATTGAACGCCACACTCAGTGCCGAACGGGTGCTGACTGGCACATCCAATCAGATAGTAATAACGGACAACGGTGCTAATAGTACAGTAGTCATTTCAACGCCACAAAACATACACACTGCGGCCACTCCTACATTTGCTAGTTTGACACTGTCAGGTCTGACCGCAGGCAGGGTTGTGTTTGCGGGGGCAGCCGGTTTACTGACGGATGATGCAGGTTTTACATTCGATAATATTACTCTCTCGCTTACCGACTCCAATGCAGATACAACACCATTGGTCATTGTCACTCAGTCCTCTACAGGCGACGCTGCCCAACGTTTTGTACTTGGTTCCACAATTTCCTATATAGTGGGCATCGATAATAGTGTAGCAGGAGACCCATTCAAAATTAGCACTGCCGCTAGTGCCACAGCGGTGTTGGGTACTAACGATCTTGTACAGCTAACCACAGATCCGACATTCACAGCTGTAGTTTCCAGTGCAGCCACCGCCCCAGGCTTAGAGGTTACGCAGGCCAGTACTGGTGATGCAGCTGCACGCTTTGCTCTTGGCTCTACAATTTCCTATATCGTAGGTATAGATAATAGCGACAGCGATGTTCTCAAGATTGCTACCGCTGCCAGCGCCAGTGCGGCGCTTGGGACAAGCGATCTGTTGGTTCTAGACTCTACCGGCCGATTGGGACTGGGCAATAATGGCTCTACATTCCGCACTGCCAGTACATATATCCAGATATCCAGCAACGGCACCCCCACCGACATGACGATTATAACAAATTCATCAACAGCAACAGATTCCCCAACCATCCTAAACCGAAGAGCACGCGGTACTTTGGCATCTACACTTGTAGTTGTGAGTGGTGATCGTCTAGGTCTATTGGGCTTTCAGGGGATGGGTTCAGATGGTGGATCGTATGTGCCGGCTGCCCAAATCCGGGCTGAGGTGGATGGCACTCCTGGCGTGAATGACATGCCGGGTAGACTTGTCTTTGCGACGACTGCTAATGGAGCTTCGACAGCCACCGAGCGAATGAGAATTGACAATCAGGGCAATGTTATGATCGGTGTGTCGGCAGTGGGCACTAGCGCAGCTAAATTGCTGGGCATGGGTGGAGCTACAGCACCGACTACTAATCCAGCGGACATGTTCCAGATCTATGATTTAGATTTGGTAGCTGGTTTGCGCTGGCCTTTCTTTGAGCCTGAAAATGGCACAGCCTATGCGATTATGGGCAATGCAGGCGATACTGGAGTATCCTCCGGTACTGGTACCATCAAAATGGCCGGCTCAACAAGCCGCAACAGCGCGGGCTGGATTACATCACACGACTTTAGTGGGAATGTTCGCTACATTCCATATTTCCAGACAATAACTGGCTGATACAATGTCAAACTTTCCCAAGCTCAAGCTGCCTGTTGTGGATATCAATCTCCCTTGAGCCAAGAATCTATCTCCTTGGAAGAATTATTACCCGGTGCAATCGTCTATCCGCCGGGGGAAATACCTCCAGGTTTTGCGGAGGCAATGGGGGAGGAAAATCAGCCACGCATTATGTTAGGAGATGAGGAGATGTCTAAAATCAATCGGCACAAGGCGAAAATCAAACAGCAAAGAGAAGAGGGAAGAATGCGTAATATTCCGCTACATGTAAAACAGTACATCGCACCAGAGAGTGAATTCACTGCCCAAAGCCAGGAGATCCCTTCGGAGGAAAAACGCACCGAGAAGTTCAGCTATCGTGAGATTCTCCGGGCCGCCATCCTTCGATCACCCCAGCAGGGCGGCATTAGCTATGCTGAACTGAAGCATTATGATGCCATATCAGTGGCACTGGATTCATTCGATGGGGAGTATATGTTGCTTGAGGAGGTGGATTGGGAATTCCTCAAGAACAGGCTGGAGCAGTTCAAATGGGCGCAGTACAGCAGGTTTTTGCTCCCATTTGTAAATGACATTCGCAATGCAGAACAGGCAAAGATTGAGCTTGTCAAAAACATTCCCGAGCCGGATGATATTCCACTCTAGGCTCAATTCCAACAGGTGCACACATATTGCGGCACGGGTGAGGAGGCACTCTATCGCTGCACTTACTGATTTGTTCAGGAGAAGGACACTTACATGTCATCCAGCGCCAATGCCAGTGCGGTGGTTGTCGTCGTATCGGATCTCCACTGCGGCAGCACTTTGGGCCTTTGCCCAGCCGCAGGCGTTGAGTGGGAGGGAGGATCACACCACCCACACAGAGAACAGGTGTGGATGTGGTCTCAGTGGCTTGATTTCATCGATCGGGTCAAATCCGTTCACGCGAAACGGAGATATGTTGTGGTGAACGGCGATGCGATTGATGGTCAGGTCAAGGAAACAGCCCAGGTATTCACAACCAGTCGCAAAGTACAGCGGGATGCTGCAATCGAATGCTTGGAGCCACTCATAAAGACTGCTGACCGGCTGTTTGTAGTAAGAGGTACTGCTGCCCACGTGGGCAAAATCTCCGAGAATGAGGAGCAAATTGGAGAAGACCTGGGTTCAGAACAATCACCCGAAGGAACGTATTCCTGGTATCAGGTCACTGCTGAGTGGGGTGGGATGTTGTTTGACATAAGCCACCACCCGCCAGGTCGTGGAGGTCGTCCTTGGACGCGCGGCGGCGCCGCAGTTCGGCTTGCTGCCGAGGCAGTCCACGCGGGCGGTAGGGGGGAACGTATCCCCGATCTGGTGATTCGCTCGCATACCCATCTATATGAAGATTCTTACTTGAATGTGGAAGGCTGCCGAGGAATCATCACACCTGGCTGGCAGCTGCGCACGGAGTATGGCTGGAGAATAGCAGGGCAACAGCCTGCAATAGGTGGGTTGATTATGGAAGTTGCTGCGGGTGAGCTAGTGAATCACCCTGCAGTATTGTATCGTCGAAGGCCTACAAACATATGGAGAGAGGTTTCCAAGAAGGGTAGCTAAGATGTACACACATTTGGGTATATTCATCCTAGACTGGGGCTCAACCGTTATGCTAACGGCGGTGACATTAAACTGGCTGTGCAAGATTGCTGCAGCGCTGCTTGCCAACCGGCCCAACCGTGCAGGCGCCGATATTATGAGCGCTCTGAGCACATTAGGCACCGGTGTTTTGTTCACGGTGCTGCCCTTTCTGCTGGTCATAAGCATATCTTCACAGTGGCCCACTTTGGGTCGTGTGTGGATTGATGTGACCGTGCTACTGGTGGTGTTTCTAGCAGGTTTAGCCTACAATATTTGGGACAGCCTGTCCTTTGTGGTGGGGCTACGTAAGGAGTAAGTGAGATGTTTCCTCCGGGCGGAATGCAGAACTGGGGTCAAATCATTGCGCAGGGAATGGTGCCTCCGGGCGAGGGGGCATACATTCGCACCACCCACAATCCCGATGGACAATCCAAAGATCTCACAAAGGAGCAAAACGATGCCTGGGCAGCGTGTTGGCCACTCGGAAACGCAGTTCCGATGGATGTACCTGGTAAAACGCTGTCAGAAATATATGATTCCTACACATATCTTGCCAAAGGGGCGGGAATCTCACCTCTTCAAGGCAAGGAGCAGGCGAAGGAAGCTCTGGAAATTCTGGCGAAGCTGAAGCTTGTGGAAGTTCTCAAGAAAGGGTGAAGCATGAACACATTAGAAAAGAAAGATGTGAAGAACAACGACAACGGTTACTCCGATGCGATGGAGCGCTGGGTATCTGAAAAGCTGGGCGAAGGAAACACCGGCCTGAAACTGAAACCTGCACACCACAGAACATCACCTAAGCCGGCGCATTGGGTGACGTTCCACAATGTTCTGTGTGTGTCGCTTGTTGCGTTTCTGCTGATGGGTTTCTTCATCGCCAGTGGCTATCTGCCCAATTTCTCTTCGGAGCCAGTCCGTGTGGTGTTTGCATTGGTTGTGGGCTGGGCACTTGCCAAGTATAAGCGTCTCTGATGTGTCCTGAGTCTTGGTTTGGTCACTTTTCTGGGATTTGGCTCTACTCGAGCTGGTCAGGACTTTGGCGTCACTCACCACTGGCGATGTGGCAGGTGCACATATATCTGAGGGCGATCTATCCATATGCAGTGTGGCTGAGGAGCTGGGCTTTCCGCTCTTTCCCTCCAACGTATTATGGGCCATACATAGATAGATGCCCTCAGATGCTTCATCTGATCAGCGCACATCAGTTTCTCAGTCCCACGGGTGTGTTGCTGCTTGCCGGACTCCTGCTAGTTATTCTGGCATATGCTCTTATCTGGAATAGGCTGAGAAGGCTCCAATCCACCCGGAGAAGTCATGGACAATTTTGAAGAGCTGAATTACAATGTGCACCTCACTGCAGAAAGGGTGGCAAGGATGGAACGTGTTATTTTGGGGGAGAAGCTGAACGGAGAGAACACACCGGGCCTTTTACACGATGTCAGGCGAATGGATGAATACATCACACGCCTGAAGCGGATAGAATATGTACTGTGGGGCGCGATGGGAGCCGGCCTGTTCTCGGGTGGAGCGACTGTAATTAGCCTGTTGGAACGGTTCAAGCTGATTCCATGAACAGCTCAAAAATAGGCGTGCACGGGCTGGGTGGTTCGCCAGCAGTACTGACCAAAGTCGGTGTTTGGGTGAATGCCGACCCACCCGCAAATCTTGGAAGCAACATAACCGCTCTATGGCGCTGGGTGGAAAGCTTCGATCCGGTAAATGACTGGATGCCCAGCATGTCGTCACAGGATGCTGCTATCCGGTGGATAGCTCTCCAATGGAAGCACATCCAACATGTGACCAAGAACGTTTACATCATTGGGCCGAATGAACCTACAGTCAACACTGTAGAGCAGTGTGCCTGGATTGCCCAGTTTGAGCGCTGGCGTATGTATTATATGCAGCAAAGAGGTTACAGGTGCTGTATCTTCAACTTCAGTGTAGGCAATCCCTCGATGCCTCAGGAGCTGCAAGCTCAGGGCCCTGCAAAATGGTCAGCATTATTGCCAGGCTTCAGTGCTGCTTTTGCTTATGGCGGCATATATGGAAGGCACGGCTACAGCTGGCCCAGCCTGCGTCACGGGGCAGACTATCTTGTACTGCGACACAAAGCAGAATATGTCTGGCTGAAAGATCACGGCTGCTCCAGTTTGCCGGTGATTTTGACAGAATGCGGCATTGATCCTTTGATCCGGGATGAGCTGAAACCATTCCCAGGCACTGGAGCATTTCGGGATAGTGCCTGGCGGGATGCCATCCGTATACACTACGGTGCCAACGATCCAGACAAGTTCTACTTCGATGAGATGGTCTGGCTGGACAAGCAGCTGAATCAACCGAATGAGCTTGGCTTTTGTATATTCACCGGGCCTAGTGACAGTACCTGGAAGTCCTACGACATCACAGGTCAGCCGATTGTTAGGCTAATCGAAGCATACTTACAAATGAAGGAGACAACCGTGGCTAAATTTGTGAAGGGGCAGGATGTCTGGCTTATCAGCAGTGCGAATGTCAACGATATTCAGGGGGACAAGATAGACACACTGGATGCGGGAACTAAGTGTCGGATTGTTAGTGGGCCGAGAAGTTTGCCGGGTAAACCAACCACAACCCAGTTCTGGGAGGTAGATCCAGAGCCGGTCGGCAAATTAGCGGGCTATGTCAACGAGACAGTGCTGGACTCGATCAAGCCTGGCAACTGGAGCACGCGTGGCAAAATGCACCCGCAACAGGACAGAACACTGCCACTTATGTCCAATCCGTTCACGGACAGCCAGATACAGAATCTTCCAGAGATGAATAGCCGTTATCTGGCATATGACGGACTGCCTACCTTTGCCAGGGGTATCAATTTCTACCACACTTCGGGTTTGGATGCCGCCACTGGGGAACGTATTACACCAGCCGGATTTGTGCCTTGTAGATGGTTGCCAACTGGCAACAGCTTTGCAGCACTAGAGATATACCCAAGCGATGGCAAGAATCACCCACTGTGCAATCAACAGGTGGACAATCCGCCCCCACCCCCACCACCAACGAATGGAGGAACAACAGTGACACTTCCGCCCGTTACACTCACTCCCAAGCCGACTGGGACAAACATACTTCTACAAGGCTCTTTCGATGTCTCCGAAGGCAGCTGGAAAACGGATACGCTTGGCAATCAGGAAGCACCGGGATTCACCACTGCATACACACGTTCAGGAGACATTCTTCCCCACCCTACCAAGCTGGCCTTCGATGCTGCACAAGGTAAGAGTGTGCTGGTTGAGGCACGAGCTGGGGGCTGGGGCGAATACAAATTTGTGTTGAAGCGATTGCTTCCGATAGAAGAGCAGCCAGGAGGTCGGAAAGCTCTTATCCTTGTGCCAGATGGAAATAGCGCATACAAGGACTTCTCCGATCACGTTTCACATGCTCTCATTCTGAGAGCTTCTCTCACCGGTACGCCTGGGACAGTTGTCAGGGCTTGGCTGCCCATTTTGGGTGAGACGCTGGATGCAGCTACCAAGCCGGATGGAAAATTAGAAGTAGACCACTGGCGTGTGCAAGCCGCGCTGTTGGATGGTGCCACGACATTGGATGCGGATGAGCGCACCTATGCCGAGATGGTGGCACGCCGGGAGATTGATCTAGATCGGTGTTGGAATGTGTTCACCCCATTCGCAACCTTTCCGGCCAGTGGGCGACTGACTCTCGAAGTGTGGACACAACAAAACTGGCCTGGCAACAAGCCGGGTGGGGGCGGAGGTTGTGATTTCTTCTTCAGCAGCTGGGGAGTTTTCGCAGAAGTTGCTCCCCCACCCCCACCGCCAACCGAAATAGATCTGAGTGCTGAAATTGAATCTATGCGATCACATGCCAGCGCGTTGTTGGTGTTGGCGGGCACCATCGAAAGCAAATTGAGGGGATAGCGATGAATTTCCCCACCGTTAGTCTCGTCGGACTGCACGGCACTGCAAATGGCTCAAACACTGAAGCTGATTTTAGGGCAGCCCAAATCGGTATGGTGGAAGCTGTAAAGCTGCTTACCACCCACCCTCCGGAAAATATCGATGGATTCAGGGGAGTGGGTGTACAGTTTTTCCTTACACGGATCTACGAGGATTTACGAGGACGTCACCCATCCCCGACGGAATTTGTAGCCTGGCAGTCTTCACCTGACAGCTCTATGCGCCGCCACTATGCACGTGGTGTTAGATTCTTCGAGATTGCTAATGAACCTAATTTATCTTTCGAGGGTTTGGGCAGCGTCTGGAAGGATGGAGCTGAGTTTGGGCAATGGTATCTGGCAGTGCAAGCCGGCCTGCGGGCATCCTTCCCAGATGCTCTATTCGGCTTCCCAGGTCTATCGCCGGGTGGAGAGCTGAATCTGCCGGATGGCAACAGGCGTATGGATTGGCAACAGTTCACGGCTGGCGCAGCACAAGCGATGGCGGGTGCGGACTGGATTGGTGTCCACTGCTATGAGGTCTACAACACCACAGATCGCAATGCAGGTGGGGCCTGGCGGGTTGTACGCTCTAAACACCCCAATGCCTGGCTGGCAATCACTGAGTTCAGCTCACCGGGACAAACTTCACAGACTCAGGCGAAACAGTATAGGGCTTATTACGAGAATTTGCGCAGTGAGCCTAAGCTGTTCGGAGTGTTCAGTTTCTGCAGCTATGGGGATTCTTTTCAAGCTGAAAGCTGGCGTGAAAAGAATGGCACCATCCGGCTCATTGCTGCTGAAGTGGGCAGGCGCAAATTTGGACCACCTTCCACAAAACCGTATGTGTTGTTGGAGACCCCATATTCGGTGCGGGTGGATGGGATTGGAGCGTGGCTTCGGGACTTAGCTGGCAATCCGAGATTGTATCTCAGGCCGGATACTCGTCTGACAGTATACAGCCAACCGTTCGATCTGGCCGGATATCCGAATAGGGTACTGGTGAACACAAACAACGAAACGCATGTGCTGCGAAAACGTTTGGTGAAAGATGTGAGCAGCGCTGCGATCTTCCGATGGCCCACTGAATCAAGGGTTGTAACCCAGCTATGGGGAGCACGCCCAGCGTATTATAAACAATGGGGGCTTAGTGGACACGAGGGCATAGATATCCGCGCTCCGATAGGTGCGGTTGTATATGCGGCATACGAGGGGGATGTCTATGATGTAGCCTATCGGGGCAATTACGGCAATCAGATCCGTATTCAGCACACCATCGAGGGTCGCTCAGTCAAGACAGTGTATGCCCACTTACAAAGAATTGATGTTAAGCTGGGACAAAGTGTGAAGGCGGGGGATGTGATTGGACTGGCAGACAGCACTGGTAATTCAAGTGCCAGTCATCTACATTTCGGAGTAAAATCGGAGGGGGATGAGCCTGCGGGCTATCAGGGCTATTCGAATCCCGCATCTTGGTTAGGACTGGGTGCCTAGTGACCAATCTTACAACGGGGGCACGCGGAGGGGCATGCGGCAGGGCTGTCTGTACAAAGCTATGGTCAAACTTGTAGACAAGGAGTCAATATGTCAATCCCACAAATTCTAGCAGTTGTTGCTGGTGGGGCACTGAGTGTGCTATTCGCATGCGTTCCGGGCTTTCGATCCTGGTACGATGCGCAGCTGCCAGCTAGGAAGTCCCAGATTATGCTGGCCAGTCTGTTGTTGGCAGCCGTTCTATTGTTTGCAGATGGCTGCCTTCCGCAGATCAATGTTTTTCCGGCCGAGGCGCTGACTGCCTGCTCACTCCAGGGAGTCGCTGACTTGTTTGTGTTGCTGGTGCTGGCAGCTGTCGGCAATCAATCTGTCTATGGTCTCACCAAGAACCTTCGAGCCCAGGATAGTCAGATGCGCCGGTATGAGGCAGGATTGCAGGGCTACAAATCAATTTAGGGGTCTGCCGGGCTAATGGGGTGGAGGTGCGGCAGGCCCAGCGTACCGATCCTCTGTCGGTGCACTCTCTCTTCCACCTTCACCCCCAGCCCGTTTAGTCTATTCAGAATTAGCTGGACGGATCAGCTGTCCAACTTTTGTTGATTATACACTAAAGAATTGTAAACTTCAGCTTTGCCCACGCAAAGCCACTCCGAATCTCATTCAATCTTTTAAGGTTGATTCATCTAAATTGAGGGTATAGTTATTCCAGATTGAGTACCGGGCGAGAGCCCTAAACCAGGAGATGTGAGATGAAAAGCCAGCCGAAGTCCGTAAACACCGAAATAGTAACTGGTTCCTGGGCTGAGTTCCAGCTTGTTCGGGCAGCCTTCTTCTCGGAATATCAGCTAAACATTAGCGGTGTTTCGGTGAGCGCCGAAGACACCGAGTTCAGATACCGGCTGGATGTCGAAATTCCGGCTGGTCGCTCCATACCGGTCAATAGCTGGCGTGCAATGATTGGGTTTATCAAGGGTGTTCACCAAGCTTTCCGATTGAGCTAAAAGGGAAATAACATGGACAACAACACGTCAGCTGCTGTGCAAAAGTCACCAGCCAAAGTCATACGGGATGGGCTGCACTACCGGGTGGAGCTGGATGGGGTGGTGATCGGGCGTGTTTGGCGGGAGCCCAATGTATATCATAGAGGTTTTGGTAACATGAGCTGGCGCTGGCAGCAACAAGCACAAAGAGCGCTCAATGGCTCAGCTGGACAGGGCAGCACCGACACACGCAAGTTTGCAGTTCTCCGGCTGGTTAGCGCGTATTTGCATTGCTAGGTGGAGCGTGCTGTTTTAGCCCCACAAACTAGACGGGCGGATCGGTTGGAGCAAAAGGTGGCAACTGAGTCCCGGCGGACTGGCCTAAATGGCCTAAATGGAGATAAGCGATGAGTCCCCAAGAAGTGTTTCAAAAGCTGAACGAAATTGACGAGAGCCGCAAGCAGGGTCATCATTCACCCACAGGCTCGGCAGTGAGAGGTGAGATCCGGAAGGCCGAGTGGAATGCAAAGTTTGCAGCGACCAACGACGTGGCCGGGTTGTGGCTGGCCAAAGCAGCAGCGCTGAAGGACATGCTGGCACTGGCCCAGCAGGGTGCGCTGTGAACGGATCCCAACGTGCCAGCCTGATTGAGAAAGTTCAGAAACTTCTGGCTCTGTCCGGTGGCACTGCCAATGAGCACGAGGCTGCTGCGGCTGCGGCCAAAGCCACTGAGCTGATCCAAGCCTACAACCTGGAGCAAGGTGAATTGGAGAAGTCCGGGAAGAAGGTGTCGGAGCCCATCGGCTATGTGTTTGTCAGGGTCTTCACCAATGCCGGTAAACAGCAGGGAGTGCGCAAGGTGTGGATTACTGATCTGGCGATGTGTGTTTGTGAAGCTAATTTCTGCGAGGCAAGGTTTGGCACCCAATCCATTGTGGTGTATGGACGACCCACCGACACGGAGCTGGCTGCCTACATGATTCAGAACCTTGTTTTCCAGCTGGAGCGTATGGCTTTCGAACGTGGTGAAGCATATGCAAAGGCATTCTTCAAGTCACATGGCATCTATCCTCGACAGGTGAGTGGCTCCCGAAATATCCACAACTGGAAATCTTCTTGGTTGCAAGGGGCTGTGATGGTGGTGCGCGAGAAGCTGAAAGCGCAGAGGCAGAAGTTCCAAGAGGAATCCAAGAACGGGTTGGAGCTGGTTGTCACACGCGGTGATGAGCTTGCTGACTACTTCAAGCGCCAAGCCGCAGCTAGAGCAGCAGCGAGGGCAGCCAGCGGACTCAAGCCTCGCAAGCACAAGGAAACATTCAGCGCACCCGGGCCATCCAGTTTCAACAACACAGCTTTCCGGCAGGGAATGGCGGACGGCGCGAACATCGATGTTCAGCCGGGGGTGGGTGCGGCAGCACAGCCCATCCAGCAGCTGAATTGAATTTCTTACCCTAGCCGCAAATGAGACGGCTGGGTTCTGTGGAGTGCCCCAAACGGGCTCGGAGGAATTAGGCAATGGGCAACATGTACGAGGCAAGCAATCAGTGGCGTGATCGACCGCCGGATGAGCGGTTCAGCTCACTCACGGATCTGCACGCAATGACGTTGGCACGTCGGCAGGCATCGGTGGAGAGCCGACTGGCAGTCAAGGATATGCAGTTTCGGGCGGACGGTGAGGACATTGTCTTTCAGCACGATGTTGCCACCACCACTCCCACACACTGGGCATTCGGCCAGATGTGCGGTTATTTGGATCTGCCGGCCTGGCATATGCGCAGGCTGCCGGCTGAACTGGCAGAACAAGAGTTGAACTGGGCACGCGATCACATCGGCCGCGAAGAACTGATCATGACCTGGGCCAATGGGAGAACACCGGGCATTGTGCGCAGCTTCACCACGCCGATGTACGGGCGGCTGTGGGATCACGAGGCAGTTGAGTGGCTGTTGGATGTGACCCAGAACGAGACCAACGGCTGGCACCGACCTCCGGCTATCACCGACGACAAGTATCCCTCCGGCATCTATGGAGGTGATCGCAACATGTTCGCCTTCATGGTGAATGGTGAGAATCGTCTGGAGGATGGCTCGGAAGGTGGGCTGGGCCGGGGCTTTTTCTGCTGGAACAGCGAGGTGAAGCAGATGAGCTTTGGGTTCCAATCCTTCCTGTACAGATATGTCTGCGGCAATCACATCGTGTGGGGTGCGCAGAAGGTGAATACCTTGCGCATGATTCACCTGGGCAAGGATTTCCGGGAGAGTGCGCGCAAGGCTATGGCCACGGCTACGGGCCAATACCTGGGGCAATCTATGTCAGAGGATCAGAAGGTGATCAATGCTGCCAGAGCCCAACAGCTAGCACCCAAAGTGGATGATGTGTTTACGGTGCTGACTTCCAAACGTATTCACTTCCCGGTGGCGGACGCGAAAGCAATACTGGCACTGGCGGAAACGAGTGGCACCGACCCGACCAATCTGTGGGAGGTGGTGAACGCAGCTACGGTGTACAGCCAGCGACTGTTCTCGCATGCGGATCAGCGCAACGAAATGGATAGACGCGCCGCGCGGCTGTTGGATATGGTGCGGATGTAGTCGTTTCCTGAATCCACCTATCGTTCTCGCTCAGTTCGAATCGAAAAGATTGAGCGAGAACGATCTCACTGGTTGTTTGCCACTCCGAATCTCATTCAATCTTTTAAGGTTGATTCATCTAAATTGAGGGTATTGTTATTCTAGATTGAGTACCGGGCTAGAGTCCTAACAGAAGAGAGGATATCAGAAATGGACGCCAACCAGCTTCAAAAGATTGTAGAGCTTCACTCAGATTGGCTGAAAGGCAAGGCGGGTGGAAGCCAGGCCCATCTGAGCAAGGCCAACCTGAGCCAGGCCCATCTGTTCGGGGCCGATCTGACCAGTGCCAGCCTGTACGGTGCCGACCTGACCAAGGCCGACCTGTCCAGAGCCGACCTGACCGGTGCCGACCTGACAGGCGCCGACCTGTGCGATGCCAACCTGACCAGTGCCAGCCTGAACTGGGCCAACCTGTACGGTGCCAGCCTGACCGATGCCGATCTGACCGGTGCTGATTTGTTCAGTGCCAACCTGAACTGGTCCAACCTGAACTGGTCCAACCTGACCGATGCCAACCTGCGTGGTGCCAACCTGACCGATGCCAACCTGTTTGGCGCCAATCTGACAGGCGCCGACTTGACCAGTGCCAATCTGACCCGGGCCATCCTACCGCAGTAGCACCCTAGTCAAGCAGAGGAGCGAGAGCCCTAAATTGGAGGCAGCCTTGAAATCGAATTCAGCACTTGAACTTCATGCAGCCAGGCCCAAAGACAAGCCAGGTGGGAGGCGGGCCAACCCACGCTGGGCCGACCTGGAGTGGGACGATCTGGGCCTGGACTACCTGGAGGAGGCCCATATAGAGGAAAAAACACCTTCGCAGCAACTTGTCGGTCTCAGTCTGGCTGCTTTCTTCGCGGCAATATACTTGACTTTGATTCTCCTGTACACTCTAAAATATGGGTTGGCCGGTGGCTGTACCATGGCAACCCCAATCTTTGTGGTGTTGCTCACTGCCTGTTGGAATTTCTACAAGTGCGGAGACGTTCGAGGAGAGCTGAATGAAAGCTAACTGGATCAGAGAAGAGCCTGGCGTATTTATATGTTAGGTTTGCCACTGGTCATTGCGTGGCCACGCTTGAGAGGCATCAGGACTCAGGCAGGGCTCACTTTTGTGGGTTTTGCCCAAGTATGCACCAAGTGCAATCTTTTAAGGTTGATTCATCTAAATTGAGGGTATTGTTATTCTAGATTGAGTACCGGGCGAGAGCCCTAAACCAGGAGAAACAAAAAAATGCTAACTGTACAGATGTGGGATGGCTATGCGGCTCCGGAAGTTCATTCGGGAAAAATTTGGTTCGACATAGAGACCCGAAAAGTAGAAGCTCCTGCAGGCTGGCCGAATAAGCGGCGTTGGCAGGCGTTTATGATCGGGACTGCTAAAGTGAGTGGAGGTGTGCTTACGCTTGAGGTGGCCGAGGGAACAGAGGGAGATGTGATAGAAGACTTCGAAAAAATGCTGCGCTACCACGGGCCGATGGCGGTTTACGGTGCGCGGGTGCGGGACTTTGATAAGTGGGTTATGTGTGGAAGATTTACGAATGCTCGGCGTGGGCTAAATCCTGTGCCGGGTTCCTGGCCCCACGTGGACGAGAAGGCCTGGCAGTGGAAGAATATCTGGAAGGCTGTGAATGGCGAGAGCGGGAAGAATGGCGAGAAGAGTGGGGATCGCTATCCGGGCCGGTTGGCGGACCTGCCGAGTATCGATGTACCAGAAGTGTGGGCGACTGGGAATATGGATATGCGGGCGGTGGTCGTGCTCCACTGCCTCCGGGATGTGGCGGAACTGGTGCTCCTAGATCCAGATGTGGTGCTGCCGGCAGAAACGCGGAAAGAGCTAGACCAGATTCTTACGGATCCGCTCTGGGCAGAAGATTTCCTGAATGGGTATGAAGATGAGCATGAAGACTAGCTGGAATTGCTGTAAACTAGGATAGTCAGCGGTAATGTGGCTACCTTCAGCGCACCAGCTCCCTGGATCAACCCAGTGGAAGGTAAGACAGTCGAGCTGTCTCCAGAGGTTCTGATTGTGGAACACAGCATATTCTGTGGTAAGGACAGTGGCATCACGGTATACGTGCATCCGTCTGTGATGCCCAAGCTGTTGACAGAATAGGAGTCTAACGTGAACTGGGAACTGGTTTTGGACATCGCTCGGGAATACAGCGCTCTCAGCTTGCAGGCACGCAGGGTTGTGACTCGGCAGGTAGTGGGCGGGCCGCCCAACGAACTGGAAAGCCACTCCGAACGGGAGCTGGAGCAAGCCGGGGATTTCTGGCGGGAGATGCTGTCACTGGTGCCTCAGCTAAAAGATCCGGAACAGATGGCTGTTGGGTGCCGAAATAGCATCTATGAAATTGAGTGCGAACTGGAGCGGCGCAAAACGGAGGAGCCCGACTAATGGACAAGCGTCTAATTTTGACAGCAATCACAATCACATCCGTGTTGGCAGCCTGGGCAGGTGGGCTGGCTATCTATTATGCCAGTTGGATGTACTGCACTGTGGCATCCAATATGTGTGCATGGGTGCCGGCTGGGCTGGCATATTAAGGAAACTAAAGTGAACACCACTGATCTTCAAAAGATTATAGAGCTTCATTTAGATTGGCTCAAAGACAAGCCAGGTGGGAGACGGGCCAACCTGTCCAGAGCCAACCTGAGATGGGCCAATCTGACTGGCATCGACCTGACCAGAGCCAACCTGACCGGTGCCGACCTGACAGGCGCCGACTTGACCAGTGCCAACCTGTACGATGCCAATCTGTTCGGTGCCAACCTGAGCCAGGCCGACCTGAGCCAGGCCAACCTGCACTTCTCTGAGCTGCGCAGCGCCAACCTGACTGGCACCGACCTGACCAAGGCCAACCTGACCAAGGCCAACCTGACCAAAGCCACCCTGCGCTTCACCAACCTGAGCCAGGCCAACCTGACCAAGGCCGATCTTACCGGTGCCGACCTGACCGGTGCCAAGTTGGAAGGGGCTAGCCTGACAGGCGCATCGGGGCTAGAGTCCTAACAGAAGAGAGGATATCAGAAATGGACGCCAACCAGCTTCAAAAGATTATAGAGCTTCACTCAGATTGGCTGAAAGGCAAGGCGGGTGGGAAGAAAGCCAACCTGTCCGATGCCGATCTGACCAGAGCCGATCTGACCGGTGCCAGACTGAACTGGGTCAACCTGTGCGATGCCAATCTGTTCGGGGCCAACCTGAGCCAGGCCGACCTGACCGGTGCCAACCTGACCGGTGCCAGCCTGAACTGGGCCAACCTGACCAGTGCTGACCTGACCAAGGCCGACCTGTCCAAGGCCAACCTGTCCAGAGCCGGCCTGATCCAGGCCAATCTGTGCGATGTCAATCTGTTCGG
>ERZ1292637.291-Hain-H14-01um-R3-291-length-34009-cov-12_pt3 | contig 20380 bp, 33 predicted proteins | sample MGYA00564405_ERZ1292637 | MGnify/ENA primary metagenome ERZ1292637 (study PRJEB36523, sample SAMEA6512645) | groundwater metagenome | collected 2019-01-09 | study: AquaDiva: Metagenomics assemblies of 32 groundwater samples | reverse complement strand
GCAGGTGCAAATACTGTACCGCCATACGGTCTACGATAGCTTTCTGTCGTTCACTTAGATACGCGGGACGCTGCGTCAGGAGCGTATTCAGAAAGTTGGCTTCCCACGTGGTGACCTCGTGGTCACAGGCGTCAATCTGTTCCGCAAGTGCTAAATAATCCATGAATATACTTCTCCTACCCTCACAGAAGAAACCAGGGCATGACCTGCTCACAAAAGCCTGTGACCACAAGCCACAACGCGATATAGGGGCAGTACAGCAGCATGAGCAGGTCAGCCCTCGTGATAGTCACTCTTGTACTCCACAACACGGGCAGCGCCAGATACAATCTAGACCGTCAAGTGGTCTTTCGCACAGAATCTCCCAATTCGTGTGCCTGCAAGAAGTCCAAGTTGCGTAACAGAGAAAATTTCTGAGCTTCCACAGCAAGTTCATCATGCGGCACACCTCCGTTGCTTCTGGCCCGCGAGCTGCCAGCGGGTTGAGCGGGTGTGGCCGGTCCTCACCACATCGCCGCGTGCTTCCATCCGACGTAAGCATTTGAGGAGGCCGCTTACCGTGATACCGAACGACGCGGCCATAGCGGAACTGGAGCGAGGCCCCTCCTTGAGGATGGCAAGCACAGCGTGGCAACGCGTCTGGGCTGGCCTGCCACGTAAGGGACTGCGTATACCGGTTTGTGTACGGAGCCGGTTGACACTGGTCTGCGAAATACCAAACAGGCGGGCGGCTTCTGGCGTCCCCTTGGTATGCAGAATACCGCAAACGTCAGGACTGCTTAGGTCTGGCATACGCTTCCAGGCTGGTGTCTTAATCCCCGTGGTACGGCGCAAGAGCGTAACGGTCGAAGTGCCAATACCGAGCGTCTGCCTGACTTCAGCGTTGCGCTGCGTCCGTAATATCTCGCGCACATAGCTGATCGGGAGATGGGAAATCTTGACGGTCATAGGGGTTATCCTCTCTTGCTGAGAACCTCCCTCCTGGCGCTCGACATACCCTAACGGTAGTTGGTGAGAAAGAACAGTTAGCGCCAGGAGAGAAGGCTGGGTTAGGCAAACTTGATGCCTCGATGTTTACAGAGAAAGAACCGGATATCCTCACTTGCTACGCCACTGAACGCATGCATCGTTTGCAGCCAGTGAAGGCAAAGCATGGGTGACGACAGGACACTTTCGGGAATATCGAGCAATCCGTCTATGCCAAAACGACCATAGGTAAGATTGCATCCTGGCATGGCTGAGATACCAGCGGGCGAGGTGTCGTCTCCGCGCAACCAGAGTTTCTGTCCGCGCTTGTACCGGGTGATATCAGCAGGCGTATCTACGTAGTCAGTCGCCTGCTTCTGGCGAATCCTCGTAACGCCCATGGTTCCAAATCCGTTGCACCAGATACTTCCTCCCCCAACTGCTACCATCCAGGGATAATGAGGACTCATGCACTGATTCGCCGTGGCGGGGAAATAATTGCTGCCGGGCATCAGCTCTTGCGTGCCGCTGCCATCGCCATAGACACGGGTGATATTGCTCAGCATATGCGCCCCAAAGATATCGTCACGCGGGCCACAGGTGCCCTGCGTATCACAGTCGAGCCATTGCCATTCACGGGAGCCTGGCAAGTCACGCAGTGTCGTGAGCGTGCCTGTGACAGGATCGTAGCGGCGTATCGAGGAAAACCACGGCTCCAGGATAAGTAGCCTGCCATGGCTGTCTGCTCGAATACAGAGCGGGTACAGGAGGGTTGCGTGACTCGTAGGGCCGTCTACGCGCCAGGCGCGCGTCTGGACACGGGTATAGCTGTTGAACCTGCTCTCTTGTGGGCGGGTGAGCCCGTTCGGTAGCGGATGAGCCCCTATGACCGTACTCACGATCCCCTCTCGGGTAATCTTGCGTATCGCGTGATTCCCCTGGTCCGCCACATAGATCGATCGGTCAGGCAGCACGGCGAGACTGGTAGGATAGTGAAATGCGGCAGACATCCAGGGGCCGTCTATGTGTGCTTCGATCCCAGACATGCCGGCATACGTGCGAATGGTGCGCGTGCGGCGATTCAGGAGGGCAATCCGGTTATTCTCGGAATCTGCAATATAAAACAAGTCAGGGTCCAGTGGGTCAGGCTGAATATCGGTAGGCAGGTTCAGCGGGATATCGGCGCTGCCGACATGCTCATACTGGTCTTTGACGAGGGCGTCAGGAATCGAAAGATCGTACGGGTTGTAGGGAATCACGTCGGCTTTTAGGCGATAGCCCACCAGGGTCTCTACGGAGCCATCGAGAGCGAGCAGAGAGACCCGGCCTCGCGGAGACGTCTCGACAAAGATGAGGTCGCCAGATGGGAGTACAGTCCCAGAGATATACGGCGTGGTATGCCCAATGCCGCGTGGTCCATCCGTATAGAGTGCGCGACTCATCCGCCCTTTGGCAGCGGTGAAACTATCGCCAAACTGGAAGTTGTAGGGCACAACAAAGTGATCGCCTCGAGCGTTTCGTACTTTGACATGGACAAAATCATAGAGATATCCAGAACACGGTTGCGGTTGCTCGCAATACAACTGGGTCACAGGTAAACGCGTCTGGAAAGGGACAGTATTCGTCATCGTGTGGCCTTTTCTCGTGAGGCACAGTACGGCGGCTGCCGTAGCGCAGGTGTCTAGGAAGTTACGTCTGGTCATCGGTTCCATCCATTTCTATGGCATGAATGCCAGCTGCTTGGATTAATGCAAACCCTTCTTTGAGTTTCGCAGCAATTTTCCGTGCATCGACTGGGCTTGCTCCGGACATCAGCGCCCATTTCTCCGTGGTAATGGCTCCGACTGATGGAGGTTCCTTGATACGCAAGACTGCCAATCCAGACGTACGCTCTTTGGACAGCCATCCGTTCGCCTTTGCCCATTCTTTATACTGCGAAGGCTTCCAATGCCAATCAGAATGGGCTTCACATAGCTCGGCATTCTCTTTGGCGAAATTCCCATTGACCCGACTGAGATGCGTATGGAAGGTGATCGACATCGCTTTTTGGAGCGGTTCGTTATCGTAGAGGCTCAGCACTGGGATACTGCGCATGGGGTTCTTACCAGTAATCGCCCATTCAACAACCCACTGGCTTACTTGCACTGCAAATTTTGGAGAACACCACTGCGCCAGATTGACGGCTACTTGCGGATGCACCCATGTGCCACGTGCATCATTTGGGCCTCTTATAATTGAATGGGTTAGTAGGTCTATGGGAATTCCCATAGACCCTGCAAGCTCCCTCAAAAACTCTTGCGTGACTTGGAGTCTGAGATAGTCAGCCCACAGTTTTCCTGCAATCTGGCACATAGCGGTAGCATGGATATAGCCATCAGTAGCCCGTTGACCTACTGGCATCGTTTCGAGCTGATGCACAATAATGGCTTGACTTGGCGGTTGGGGACTCGCACTCTGTGATGCGTTCATGGTGAATGCCTTTCATGGATTCATAATGGACACCCCGGCGCTGGCATGCTTGGCGGCTGGCCCAGCGCCGGACCTTCGTTACAAGCTCCCCACATTAATCCATGCGGGCTCTGCGCCTTCATTTCTTCTGACGCCTTGCAATTGATATCCTGGACACACAGGCACCAGGTCAGGCGCTTGCACCGCACCAACGATAATGGGCACCGCAAAGGGTTGATACAGTGTGTCATCACTCAAAATCGCACAGGACAGTGCATGCACGCCTGCTGGGATGTTTGCGCAGTCCACAGTGCACACGATAGGCCAACTCTGCGTACTGTATTCAATGCCTTGCTGCATGCCGTCAATGGTCATGACAAAGCTTACCATCAGCGTACTCGGCAACGGCGCATCGCCTAAACGCCGTGTCATCGCGACGGAGACCACAGCATGTGGAAGAATCGGCGGCACATGGCCGTTCTTGCAGTCCTGCTTATGAATCAGGGTCGGGACCAGGAAGGAAGGCATAGCGTTTACTCCTCCAGGTTTTTCGCCAGTTGCGCTTGTGGAACCTTGACGATATGCACAAAGTCAATCTGCTGGGTCTTCGCTAGAGCTTCAAACTGCTTAATGTTGAGATCAAGACACAGGCGATGCTCATATGCCCAACTGAACGCCATCGCTTTGTCATATTCCCCAGCCTCGTGATGTCTTTAATCACGACACCAGGGAGGATATGTTTGTCCCCGTGACTGGCATAGGATTGCAGTGCCAGTGTGCGTAATGTCTCTTCGGCGTCGTGCAGTGTCTCAGCAGCAATGGATTTCTCAAACAGTACCCCCTCGTTGGCCTGGCAAAAGGTCTGAAAGGCTGCCTGGTAGTCTTCATGGACACGCTGCATATTTTTCCGCGCAGCGATGACAGCAATTTTCGCGTCCTCAAGTGTCATACGGGTACCATCTCCTGTGACTCGAGTGTTTCAAGTCGGGTAATCTGTTTCCGGATACGCTGGAGCTGCTGTCTGACCGTACGCAGCTCACTGCACAGTTCGCGGGGGAGCTTGCCGGAAAGCTTGGCGGTATCGCGGAGGGCCAGCAGGTCTTCGAGTTTGTCCTCAAAGTAATACAGTTTCTTGCGGTACTCGCTCATGGTGACCGGGCGTCCAAACGTGCCATAAGCGCCAGTGTTAGGCACACCCACTGCTGTCGGCTGAGCTTGCCGCCATGTGCGGCAATTGGGGCACTCCCGAATAAATGACCCATCGCCTTGCACGCCGCAGAGACAGAGGCGGTTGGGCTCGGTGGGATAGGTGAACGTCTCACGGATACTCATGGGGTCTGCGTCTCCTCATCAGTCCAGAGGGTCAGTGTGTGGGCATAGACCGTGCCGAGATGCGTCCCGAGGTTCCAGCCTGGCGTACGCTCCCAGAGGGTGAGGCTATACAGCTCGACTGGCGCGAGGGGCGGGACATCACGACAGGTGCGCCCGGTAATCCGCCAAGGCACAGTAGCCCAGTGCGGCGCAGGGCGGTACTGGGGAAGATAACGGACCTTCGCTCCTACGGGGAATTGCCATGTCACGGTCTCACTGGCATCGCACATGGCGAGGACTCCTCCTGGCAGCGATGCGGGCTGCCAGTGACAGGATTCTGCGGTGCCGGCAGCGCGCGCCAGCCGGTGTGGTTGATCCAGGTACGCAGCAGGAGCAGAGCGGTGCAAGAGGGACATGGGGCAAACACCGGCTGCGGGTCAAGCGCTGGATTATGCGGATGGTGCTGCTGCTCCTTGGCCATGGGCTATGCCTCCTGCTCAATGAGGAGAACGCGAATAATCTCCATGTCATCTTTCGTTCTCCATTGGGCTTCACACTCTAAATAGCAGTCTGGTTCACTGTCAGGGGCCGATGCGTACAACTCCATGTGCCATATCCCCCCACACCACCAGTCCAGTGCCTGGGTCGCAGAGGACTGCCGCGTAAAAAGCCTGGGGCTCTGCGTGGCGCTGAGTTCGGCAGACGTTTTATTGCGCGACCTGGCCACAGGCAATACCTGCCGCGTCTGTTTGTGACGAATCACGTAATAGATCATGATGACACCTGCCCTGGCGCCGGGCACCCGAACTCTTGCAGCGTGGTAAAGAGTGCGCCAGCCTCGGCCATCAGGGCACCCTGGTTGCGGTTCGCCAGAGTAAACGTGAGCGGGTAGCCCTGCGGGCTGAGCGCTTGAATCGTGACACTATATGGGGCGCCCAGTGTGCCGAGGCCGTGTTCTTGGATCCCGGCAAGCGTACTCGCCAATTGGTACTGGGCGTGCTCGTTGGCGGTCACCTGTTTCGTGGTCCAGTCCTTGAGGAATTCCGTTAACGCTTCCTGGCAATGCATCTGGGACGTTGAGGCGTCGGTCATTACTTTCGACAGACGCGCTTGAAGCGCTTGGCAGAATCCGTGTAGTAAGGCTTCATGTGACGCGAAGGTTGCGTCCAGACTTTCGACAGGTACTTTGGGTCCAGTTCCTGGCGATGTCGCAACCTGGGGCATCCTGGAATCTTTTTCAAGGGTCTCCACTGGAACGACAGGATCAGGAATGTCGTCAAGCTCTTCTTCGTAGGGCATAGCAGGAATTAGGACCGTCGTCTCCCCTTTGACGGGGCGGGCATTGGCTTCTGGTGGTGCGGTCATGTCTGGCATAGTACGTGTCTCCTGTGGCGGCGTGAGCACAGTCACACCGGCTTGTTTGGCTTTTCTCGCCATATCTGCAGTTCCTTTTCCGCCGTCGAAAACAATCACGGCGATGTCTGCACCGTTCCGTTCTCGATAAAGCTTTTTTAACATCTCGGCATTGCGGATCGAGCCAGCGGCGTTGCCGTGGGTCTTCCAGTCGTCTGGCGTCACATGAGATGGGCTGACGGGTATCTGCCGTGATTTCGCCCAGGAATCGGCCTCCGTATCAACGCCACGGGCGCCACCGTGATGGACACAGGTGATGCCCAGTGTCTCCAGCCACGCTCGCCCGGCTTGGGTGATATGTTCGTCACGTCCTCCGCAGATAATCACATGCATTACTCAATCCAATCGAGGCGCTTGGCCTCATGCTTTGCGTGGTCGGCTTCCTCGCGTGCGGCCTGTTGTCGGGCTCTGTATTCTGCCTTGCCCCTTTTGACTGCACGGCGATACTCGTCTACAGTCAGCACGAGAATGGTGCCCTTAGGCAGCCGGAGCCGTATACGGCCATCGGTCTCCTGCAACTCGGGCTCCGGCTGTTCCGTCATTAGAAGATTCCCCCTTGTGCTAACAGCTTGCGTTCACCGGGAGCCGCAGTAAGATACTTCTGCGTGGCGTACTGTAAATCCTTGAACGCCTCCGCAATCTTGTCAGCGGCAAAGGTCAGGGTATTGCCTTCACGGAATCCCATCGCTTTGGCGGTCTCGAGGGATTCCTCAAAGGCGCCCAGGTAGACGGCTAACCAGTGATCGTGATCCTGAAGGGCCGAGAGCAGCGTAGAGACCTTGCCGGCAGTCCAGCGCTCTGGGTCGCTGTCGTTGTCGTCACCATCGGAGAAGACAATCAAAATGTGCTGGCCGGGCTGTCTGGCTTCGGTGCAGATGCGTCCTACGGCCTCGTAGAGCGCGGTGAGTTCGCCATTCCTGGGCTGGTACGTCTCAGCAATCAGTAAGGACAGTCTGGCAATGGGAAGCATGGGGCATAGACTGAGCGTGCTGGAAAAGGAAGATACCTGCGCCATGCTCATCGGATGCACGGTATGTCGAAGCCAGATTGCGTACATGTTGTACGCTTTCATGAGGTCATCAGCATACGGAACCATACTCGGGCTGGCATCGAGAAGAAAATGAAAGGCAAGCGCCTGGTCAGGGTTCTTGCCTCGCCAGGACTGTTGCTTGCTGGCGTCCCAGGTGGAGAGCAGTTTGTCAGTTGCCATAATGTATTTCCTTTTGTCAAAACGGTATATCGTCTTCAATTGGAGGATTGAGATAATGCCTTATAGTTTCAATAGCATCATTAAATAGGAGGCATTCCTCTCCGCTACCGCCTTTGTCTGGATGAAAATGTTTATTCATAAATCTCCATACCGCCTCTGCAGCACCTATCGGTGCCGTGTACTGGAGGTGCAATGCGTCAAACGCTTCTTTGAGATCAGCTGGCATGGCAGGGATCGCTTGCAGAGCCTCTGCAGCGATACCGTCGCGGTCATCCTGAATCGTGGCACCATAGCTGTGCAGAAAGTGCACCAGCTCAGCAGCGTAGAGCGCGGAGACAATCCAGCGCTTCCGGTCTGGGTCCCACCTACGACCGTCGTAGGGAATATCCCGTTTGAGACATTCCACAAACGTCCGGTCGTAGGTACTTTCCAGACAGATAGAGCCGTCAGGATCACTCGTTAATCGGGCTCTAATCGTCATGACGTGCGCTCCTACCTGCCCCAGCCAGCGGGCTTGGTGGGTGCGGCACCAGGCTGCGGTGTCCCCGTAGCAGGCTTGCCCCAGGAGGCCATTGCCGGAGCTACCGGAGCGGCTGCCGGCTGCACGGGCTGCGGTGCTGGCGCTGCGGGTGGCGCTTGTGGCGGAGGCGGGCTGCTCAGGAATGCCGCCAACTGGGCTTTAAACTCCGGCGTCAGGTACTGCTGACCGTCGGGCCACTTCTCCATGTCGACCAGGTTGGCGTACTCGCCGTTGCGCTCGATCTTCACGCGGCACGGGAGCGGTAACAGCGGGTCGAGGTTCACGCGCTCACCGGGCTGCACTTGGCGTCCTAGTAGCTCACAGGTCCAGGTATAGGCTTTCGAGGCACGCTGTGTGCCCTTGGGCGTGAACTTCTGGCTGCTGGGCGCGCTCTGTCGCTCTGGGGCTTGCGTGCCTATGGCCTGGAGCACTGGCCACACGGCGACGTGCCATCTCCACATACGCGGGCTGTTCTGGTACATCTTCCAGGTCTCCGGGGTCGCTTCGTCGGTAATCTGGAGCAGGAAAGCCGGGCACCAACCGTCTACCAGGTTGGATTTGTCGTTGGTGCTGCGGACGTCGTATCCCATTTCTGGCATTGTAAAACCCTTTCATCGTGTCACGTGTGTTGTAGGATGGCGCCTACCGTGTTGTGCGGAAGCTGCATGGCCATCATGCAGGAATGGTGATGCCTAAGTATGTCATTAACAGTCAACTACTGTCAAGAGAGATTTGCAAAGAATTCTCGTAGTAACGCCTCCAGGGCATTTTGTGGTAATTCAAACCATTCGCCGTGCTGCCGATAGGCGCGGTAGCGTTGATGCAAAAACTGCTCAAGGCCAAGCGCGTTATGGCTTTTAATGGTGCGCAGCAGACGAAGTGGATACGGGCTTGCCGTATTGAGGGTTTCAAGCCGAACCTCAGGTGAAACCGTGTAACCAATTTTGATACGAGGCGTCCCCTCGGCTTGCACGATATAGACAACTCCAGGCCTAAAACTTGATCGGTCAATAACAGTACGTTTCTTTGCTTGCTCCTCTCTGGAAATTTCTACACGCCTTACGCGCATATTTTCTCGAAATTCTTTCCGCAAGAACGCAAGATGGCGCTCTGGCTCTTTATTGGGGATATCAACACAATACCGTTGATAGAGCTGTTCGTATGTCGAGCAGAATACTGGAAGTATTTTCTGATGAGGCATGGGCTGGATGAGTTTCCAGGCAAGGGAAGCAATAGCATCGTGCGGCTCTGGCATATGGCGGAAATGCTTCCGATAATTCGGTAATACGCCTTCCCATAATGGGTCTTTCATCCCAAGTGGCGGGAGTTTGAGCCATCCACCTTCCCATGAAACATCTTTTTCGATATGGATGACTACCATCTGCGCATGCTTACTCTGTCTCCATACTGCGCTTCGCAGTGCCTCATACTCTGGGATGGTTGCCATATAAAATTTCCTCTCAGACTCAAAATGATTCTTAGTTATCGTTAGTAACACGCGCGCGCGTGAGGACCGGTGTAACTTTCGTAACTTTGGCCTTTTTCGTTTCTGCAATATACTGAAAAAAGAACAGTTACGGCAAAGTTACGGGTTAAAACGCCAAACGTAACTTTCGTAACTTTCGTAACTTTCTGTTCAAGTATTTTGAACAAAAACGTTACGGTCGTTATACTGATTACGAAAGTTACGAAAGTTACGAAAGTTACACCTACTAATTGCCTGCCCATACATATTGCCCTCTCGTAGTCTTCTGGATCTCTTTGGCTTTCTCTGCACGCCAGAGAATTTGCTTGACACTGTTCTTGCTTTGCCCACTAATGGGAATGCTCATTGCAAAGAGAAGGTCGTCTATCGACATAGGGATAGGAGAGCCAGAAAGGATGGTGAGAACCTTGCCTCTGATGTCGCCATAATTCGTGGAGCCTACTAAGCCGTCCACACTGCCTTTCCAGCTCCAGTGCGCTGTACCGTCTGAATGAAACTCAAAGCCAAGCGTCAAGGTCTGATCGCCAGCTTTGCGTACCCTGGTATGGATGGTGATCTCTTTGTCTTCCCTAACTACCATAAGGATCGCATCGGCTACGGCAATCTTCGCGTTACTCCCGTAAGTCGTCTCGAAGATATCCACGTCTTCTGCGCTCTTTTTGCGCCGATGGTCTACCCCAAGCACCGTGCAGTGGTATTCCTTTCCAAGCCAGCGGAGAGGCAGCAGCATGTCTTTGATTTCGGCAAACTGATCGCTCCCTTTTTTTGTCTGATCATAGAGATAGGAGATAGGGTCAAGCACGATCAACGAAGGGTGGTAGGTCTCTAGTACTTGTTCTTTCAGAATCTGTACCAGGCCATCACTAAAGCGCGGGACGTCGAATCCATGCTTAAAGAGGAATTTCCCAGGTTCAATAGTTTTGATCCATGGGGCCAGTTCGCAAATACGCCACCAACTGTCTCCTTCGTCATCTTCCAGGCTGATATACACCACAGGGCCAGGATTCACGATATCGTATTGATTGAGCCATCTGCCGCCTCTCTGGGCTTCATAGGCAAGGGACAACGCGAGACTGTACGCGAGGTATGTTTTACTGCTCTTTGGGCTCCCGACGAAATACACCAGCCCTTCAGGAATCAGGTCTTTGATAAGCCATCGTGGCAACGGATAGCTGCGCTCTAGCATGTCAGCTAAATCGGTCAAATCGAGACGTGGGAGTGGGGTACTCCATGCTTGATGCCCATTTAGCGGTATACCATTATACGTTTGTGGATACTGAATAACGGTATTGACTTCGAGCGTAGCTTCTGGGGTATACCTTCCTATGCTGGTAGCCATGCGGTCAAGGGCACTGGATGGCAACGGGTCAGGGAGCCCGGTGATATGATGAACGCAGAGCTTGTTCTGCGCCTCAAGAGCTACTCGTATAGCTTCCTGACTGGCCCCTGTGCGTTGCATCGCTCCGGCCATGGAGAGCAGGTCTTTCTCTCTCCTCCCATGTGGTATAGTAGCTGTGACCATAGGCTGCGAAGTGCGAGTGGGTCGTTGCAATTGCGTGACTAAGTTCTCAAGCCATGCCGGTGCTGGTTGTGGCTCAATATCATCAGGACCGTCTACGATATCCCAACCGTATGGATTGCCAGTATCTGGGTGCACACTTGGGGGAAGAATGATATACGAGCCAGCGCCTTGCACATCGAGACCGTCTCCAATCTCGGCTTTATTCTGTAACCCATGAAGCGGTGTCCAGAGATAATGGCTTCCACCTCCTCCGGTATGGCTGAGCAAGGTCCGATGGAGTGAACCGTATTGTTGCTCAAGCTGGAACAACGTGGTGTCGCCACCTGCTCTTGGGTCTACGTCGAGTGCCCACCACTTGACACCAGACGGAGCGCCTATACTGGCTTTTGGCCATTTATTCCACCACGCACCAATTTCGAAAGGATCAGTGGTTGCATCGTAGAGGCCATGGCCTTGCTGTCCGCATTCTCCATGGCATTGCCCTCGCAAGGGATCGCCAGGCTGGTGCACTGATGGGATAGCAGGTGTTTTCCCGTTGCACGGGAACACGGGCCAATCGAGCGAGGCATACCACTGCGCCCAGTCGAGCAGTGGAGCATTGATATCGGGAGGCGTGCTCAGCGGCATGCGGGGGACTCCTTTGGAGTTTTATCTGCTGTCTGTTATAATTACAGTCAACTATTGCCTAAGTATACAGGCGACATTAATTACCGTCAATCATATATGGGAACTTTGTATGCCGCGTCCATTTACGGAAGCGAAGGACTATGAACGGGTTACGGCTCGGCTACCCTCTGGCATCATGCAGGCACTCCGGGCAGCAGCAGCGAAGTCAGGCGCAGCGCTGAATACCGAAATGATCAAAGCGCTACGCCGTGGCTTGCGGCTGCCTGCCACGAAGAAGCCCGACGCCTCCTAATCCTGGTATGCCCATTCTTCCACCCTGGCCATGCCGTATCGGCGTCCTCCTGTCAGCGTGAGTGGCGTCACCGTGTGGCCACAGGCCCAATTCAGACCGTCGTCGTGCCATTCGTCCGACTGTTTGCAGGGATCGCAGATTCGGGCGTCGTCAGGAATGGGGAAGAAGGTCTGCTCACACTTCAAGCAGAGACGCATCAAGGCATCCGCGTTCGTGATGCCCTGCGAGACGAGATGCTGGAAACGCGCAAATGTGCCAAAGCGTTGACTGATCGTTTTGTGATGTGGGAACGCGTGTTCGCGGCAATCCTTAGTGCCGGGCGCCCGGCCATATTGCGCCAAAAAGGCTGCCCCAAGTGTCAAGATATCTGTAGCGGTGATATGCGGTGGTCGGTAACTCATGCCGGTGTACTCCTTCTATCGTGGTCGCTGCATAGCATTGCTCTGCGTATCCTGGGGAACGATATCCTCAAAGAGGAGCGGTATGCGCTCCTGAAATTGGCGTAACAGTGGAATCGTGACTTCTCGCATTTGCGGATGTGTTTCTTTTGTGACGCGCAGATTGAGAAAATGGCGCCAATTCCGCAGATTGCCGGTAACAATCAGGCGAGAAGCGAGGGCATTAGGCAGGACACTGCGGGCGATTTGCGGCGTGCAGCCGTTTGCGATCATTCTGACATACTGAGACGACGCGTCTTCAATCGAGGCAAGCCATAGAGAGCGCTGGTCGTCTGTCATGCTGGGTGGTTCGATAAAGTTGAGCCCAAGCTTCTTGTCATAATTGACAAAACGAGTGCTTTCCTGAGTATAGGAAAACAGGCGATGCCGTACCCATTCGTGTGTAATGCCACGGTCAACAGTGGCATCGACCGTCGCGGACGCATGCTCGACAATTGACCAATCTCCATGGCCTAAGACAACGCTGGTAAGAAACCGTTCCCAGGTGCCAAGAGCTTGCCTCTCTTCGCTACGATGTGAGATACGCCCACACCATTCAATTTTTTCCAGTAACCGTATCCCGTCAGCCATGGTCTGGACATCCAGCAGTGATGCAGATGCGTGAATCACCTTCATCCCGCATCCTCCCCTGGTGTACCGTACTGGTAAGGCCTGGTACGGTTCAGCGCGAGCTTGGCCTGGACTGCAGTGTCTAAGTCACCGGAGATGCACTGCGCCTGATCGGCCACTCTGATCACGATATCGGCGAGTTCGGCCATGAAGGCTGGCAGACTCTGCTCAGCCACATCGTATGCCTCAGATACTTCGGTATGGATGAGGGTTAAGCGCACGGCGGTTGCGGTGAGAGGCTCGAAAGCACTGAATCGGGCTTCGCCGCGTATCGTAGCACGGAAGGCATCCAGATTGATCGAGATGCCATCGATCTCGTCCATGATGGCTTGTTGATTGATGCCGTGGCGCTTGATGGTTTGCGCCAGGTCGGTGACACTGGCAAACACGTTCGCCAGGGCCGCAAGCGCGATGTTGCGGGGATCGGTGAGTGGAATGCAGGCGAGGCCGTCATGCAAGCCTTTCACCTCGGCAATGTCAAACGCTTCACGTTGAAGAACGGTCAAGTCCATAGGGGCTCCTTGTGACCTGCAGAGGACCTCTGCAGGCCGTGTATGGGTTAGAGTGCTGCAGGCTCGCTGTCGAGCGCGTCGAGGGTACGTCTACGTCGTGTTTTACTTTTTATGCGACTAACCATGCTTTGACGTATGTTAAAATTTGCGGCAATTTCCTTGTGCAGTCCTTCTGCTCGAAAAATAGCCACAACATCTTCGTCAGATAGCTTTGCCCAGTGATGATGCTCACCTGCGAGATGGTGCCCAGCACGTATCATGTCGTGCATATTTTCTATGTGCGTACCATGTTTGAGATGTGCAGGATTTACGCAGGCCGGATTACCACCGCCAGGGCATTTATGTAAAACATCCATGCCTTGCGGAACAGGGCCGTAGTGTATTTCATATGAAAGCCGATGGACAAGTACTAACCTACCTTTCACGTTAATTTGTCCATACCCTTGGTTATTCTTGCATGCATTCCATATCCAGCATTGATCACTTGGTCCTTTTTCCGTATGTCGCCATAGTCGTTCTTCCGGTGTCCCTTTTCTAAGCATGAGGTATTTCCTCGCGTTCGTAATCCATTAATGAAAAAAGAGTGGGTACGTCGCGTTGCTTTTCTGCTTCTTTGCAGTAAGCTACAGCATCTCTATGATAGCGTTCGTTTAACTCTGTACCATACCCTCTCCTGCCTAGCTTTATAGCACAATAGACAACTGTTCCCAATCCAGAGAAAGGATCAAAACAAATTTCCCCTTTCATGCTAAGTTGAGTTATGAGTCTATCTACTAAGTCAAACTGCAGAGGGCAGAGATGAAGCTCATTTCCTTTGCGTTCTTGCATCATGTTTAAGGTTCTCATGCGTGCCACATCAGTAAGAACCGAAGGATGCCAACTATGAGGCGGCATGACCATAAACGTGGAGGGCAGCCGCTTCTCGCGTTCCATCGTTTCGCAGAGGAGCACATGCCTGCCATGGTCGTAGACAGTGCTGGTGGATTCTTCCCGCCAGAGTTTGAAAATCTTCTCGTGGGGGATACTGTTAATCTCTTCAGGGGTCAGGAGTCGGTTCCCAGAGGACCTGATAAAGCCATGTGCGTCAAGCTGCCATCTCCCACGGCTATAGCCGGTACCGGGGACGATCTTGCCCGCGTCGTAGTCATAGGGGATGATCGAGCCATCGGGTAGCTCAGTATCTGGCTTCTCTTTCGTCACAGGCACGTCTGCGTAGCCGTTGCCCTGGTCGGTCGGGGGCTTGCGAAAGAGCAACACGTACTCGGGCATGCCTACGCCCATACGGCTGCCATCTTTGCATTGTTCGCTCCAGCCAAGGCGGTAGGTTTGGTTGTTTTCCCTCACGACATCCGTGACAATCGTCTTCATGCCCAGATACGCAAATCCGTGCTTGGTATAGTGCAGGATGGCTTCGCAGTGGAACGGTTGCACGGTCTGGAAGCCCAAGCCGGTGAGCCCGCCTGGAGCGATACGGTCCTTGACATGGATACAGGCGAGACGCCCAGGCTGCAGGACACGCAGTAACTCAGGCGTCAAGTAGTCCATCTGTGCCCAGAAAGCCTGGTTATCTTCATTATGGCCAAAGTCGTTATAGCTAGCGGTATATTCGTACTGGCTGGAAAATGGGATACTGGTCAGAATGAGCCCGACACTGTCTTGCTCCATGCGGGAGGCCTCGTCTACGGTATCGTTATTGACCAGTGTAAACGTCTTGCCGCGTACTTCGTGGCGGGTGACGCCAATAGACCGTTGCAGTTCAGCCTGTTTGCTGATATTCGCGAGGCCATACTCACGGATGAGCGCGGCCATGTGGGCACACTGCTTGGTATAGCGTTGCCACTTGTCCAGTAGGATAGCTTTGACAGAGCGCTCGGCTTCGGTATGAATCAAGTCGATCGTCACGGGATGCGCTTGCTGGAAACGCTGGATGCGGTGGAGGGACTGGATGAAATCGTTAAACTTAAAACTGATGCCTACATAGATACTGCGGTGGCAGTGGTGCTGCAGGTTGACGCCAGCGCCCAGCATGGAGGCTTTGGAGCTGAGATACTGCAAACGCCCTTCGGCAAAATCGCGGACCAGTCGTTCACGGTCATCGAGACTCTGCGTGCCATAGACGGAGCGTGAGGTGGGCAGGGCTTTCTCGATCGCGTCACGCTCTTTCTCCAGGTCGCACCAGATCATGCAATGATCGTCAGGGGCGGCGACAAGTAGTTTCGCCATCGTGGAGATACGACCATCAAGACTGTCGCGCTTCTCAGCAGCGGCTTCGCTCAGTCCAAAGACGGTATTCTTGAACATACGCCCCTGTCCGTCGCGCTCAGGAATGGCTTTGCTGTGGTCGGTCGGAATTTCATGCCAGTTCACCGTGATGGGGGGCAGGTCGTAGCCGGTGTCGTCGTAGCCCAGGTCTGAGGGTTGCTGGACGAACACGGCCCACGTGGAAACCCACAACCAAAATTCAGCAGATTTGTGTTTATGCAATGTGAGCTTGTCGGCTTTCGTGCTGTCGCGTTTAAAGAAGCGCGTCTTCCCTTCGCCCACGTCCATGATGCCAAGGAAAGCGGCATAGGCGAGCAGTTCTATGTACTCATTAGGATCGGGGGTGGCGGTGGCCACGAAGCGATGTGTGCTTGTCCCTTCAAACATGCCCATAAACGTTCTGAACGTCTTTGTGCCACCAAACCCACGGAGAATCGCGGCTTCGTCAAGGCTGACGCACGCGAAGCCGGAGGGGTCAAGTTTTCCTTCGCGCACGCTTTCGTAGTTGGTGAGATACAGGCCGTCGTCTTTGGCTTCGCTGGTATTGCGGATAAAGTGAATCGGGGTGTCAATCATGGCGGCATCCCGTATGAACTCCTGGCGCACGCCAAGAGGACAGACGATCAGGCCCTTGCCGCCAGACTGTGCGAGCGTCAAGCGGACAGTTTCCAGCTGGACCAAACTTTTCCCCAAGCCAAAACTGGCGAAAATCGCACGTCTCCCGCCTTGCACGGCCCATTGCACGATATCGCGCTGATGAGGTTTGAGGAGCGGGTGGATATCGTCAGGAGCTATCTGGTAGCCCACATCAGGGGCTATCGCTATCTTCTGTTCGATAAACGCGTCATACGTGAGCATGGGTGGCTTTCTCCTCTTGCTGGTGCGCCAGCTCGGTGAAATAGACACGCCCACAGCAGGGCGCGGTAAATGGAAGCGGCAGAACAATAGGGCGCCACTGCCCACAGCACAGCAGTGCTGGTGGCTGTGGTGTATGGATGCCTGCCAGGCGTAACGCGTCGTTCCAGGTCAGCTTAGCGGTCATACTGGGCCTTTCTGCCGCCACGACCGGCGCCGCCATGGCCTTCATGGCCTCCGCCTGCCATGCCAGCTTGACGGCGTAGTGCGGCGAGGGTGCCGAAAGCGCGGTGGACCGTTGTGGGGTCTGGTAAGTGAGGATCGGTCTGAAAGTCTTTCGTCTCCGGCCAACGGTCGCAGTGTTCATGAAAGAGGCGCACGGCGGCAATCTGGGCACTTGGCGCCCAGCGGCGTTTCTGCGCATCTTTGTGGTACGGTCCACGGGCTTGCTTGGCGGGTGTGGGGATGAACACAGCGGTCATCGTGCCGTAGTGGCGCCAAGCTGTGGACCGAGAAGGGAGTTGATTGCTTCTCGCCCACTCGTGCTTCTGGGGGGCACGCTGATGGCGTTGCACAAAGCGCTTGATAGCCTGATCGATCGTCTCTTTGGTCCAGTGCTGGGCTTTGCCCTGCTGGGTGAGCATCAGTCCCTCCAGTCGCCAGCGAGGAAGTGTTCACACGCGTCAAAGAAGGTCTCGTAACGCGCATCGGCGAGACTGTGAAAGATATGCTCTTCAGGGCCGATCACGAGGAGGCGGATGCCGCTTGCCCCGAGAGAGCTGAGCATGAGCGCTATACCCCATTCCACATGCCGTCCGCCTCGGCTATACGGACTGTGTGGCGTTTCGGTAAACGCGAGCAGCGTGTCAGCTTCCATGAGGTCTTCCAGATCGCGCGTGGCGAGCGCGCGACGCTGGGACTGGCTCTCCGTAGGGTCATCGCCGGCTTCATCGAGCCAGCGGCTGGTGATGTGATAGCCGAGCTGGGTGAGCGTTTCACGGTACTGCCGCAGCTCGGCTTGACGGTGAAAACTGGCACAGAGATAGATATTCTTCATGCTAATATCCTAGATACTGGCTGAGCGTATACACGACATAGCCCAGACCGATGAGGGTAAGGAGAAATGCACTGCACAGCGTCAGCGTCATAGCTTTCCCGGGGAGCGCAGGCTCCTGACAGGAACACTGGATACGGTCTTTCGTGGCCCGGCCACAGTGAAAACAGGTGAAGGCAAGCTGGCTCCGTGGGATCGTCTTTGTGAGAGGTTTCATGGACGTCTTCCCTCCTTGGAAGCGATGTGATGCTTAGGGCTCAGGCTCCAGGGTTACGCGGGCGCCAAATTCGCGCATGGCGGTGAGCAGGATCGTTAGGGCCTCAGTGAGTGTGGCGCCGGTGCAATATAGGATACCGTTAATGGTCACTTTGAAGAAGTGCATGGCGATTCCTTAAAGAGCAGATGCATGAGTTGACGCATCGCGGTGAGCTTGTCACCGTAGGTGGTGGCTGTTTTGATACAGTCCATGACGCGTGTGGTCTGGAAGTAGTAGACCGATAGCTTCCAGTACGCTTGTTCCGCCAGGCGGTATGCGCGGAAAAGCCTGGCGATCTGTGTACGGGTTCCTGGATCGGTCAGTCCTGGATACGTCATGGCTTCGTCCTTATTGCAGAGTGTCACGCTTTAGGCGTCGTGATGCTCTGCCTCAATCCTGGTTAGGTAAAAATGGATCCCTCCACCGCATTCAATAAAGCGGTCAGGATTCCAGGTATCGCATGTCACGGTTTCTCCGGGCCGATAGATGGTTGTTGGGCTAAAGTGCGATAAGGCAGTGTCAGCGCCGATAACCTCCAGGACGCGGACATATTCAGCGCGGCACTTCCGCCCAGTCGCATTGCTGCGTAACGCTTGTGCGGGGATTTCGAGTTTCACGAGTACGCGATTACAACACTGTTTCCACCCTATGAGCGTACCTTCTGGCACAATCTGGGTGCGTGCCATGGCGAGGTCGTTCGCTGTGTCCGTTTTGACGCCAGACAGATCGGCGTCAGACAGATTGGCGCGAAACAGATTGGCGCGAAACAGATCGGCGCCAGACAGATCGGCGTCAGACAGATTGGCGCGAAACAGATCGGCGCGAAACAGATCGGCGCCAGACAGATCGGCGCCAGACAGATTGGCGTGAGACAGATCGGCGCCAGACAGATCGGCGCCAGACAGATTGGCGCCAGACAGATTGGCGCGAAACAGATCGGCGTCAGATAAGGTTTGCGCCTCAAGCGTTAACAGAATAGTCTTTTTGTTTTTGTGGTAAATGTTCATTCGTCCTCCTCGCCATCAAGATGGGCAATGTCGCCCAGGGTCTTACCATGGTCGCAGCCACGCTGGAGAATGCCGGCGGCTTCCAGGTCTTCCAGGAGGTTCTCCAGTACGTCTTCGCAGAGTTCCAGGCGGTCACGCAGGTCTTCGTTGTCGGTCTGGAGGCTGCGCAACGTGCTGAAGAGGTGACAGCCGATATAGGCCAGGGCCATACAGAACATGAGATAGACGCTGAGAGAAGCGGTGGGCATGGGGAGCATCCTTTCTTGTAGATAAGCCCAGTAGGGAGTCAGTGGGGATTCTCACTGGCCATGAGAGCTACACAGCTAACAGTCCAACAGACGCGAGGTAGCTTTGCAGGATCGGGTCAATCCAATCGCGCATGGTGATTGCGTACCAGTTGACGCCTCGGGCTTTGCCATCCACAAAGCGTTGCGTCTGTGAGGGCTCGTGGCCGAAACGGCTGCGGTACTCGGCAGCGACGCGTTTGCCAGCCTGGCCGGTGTGCTTGCGCAATTGGCTCGCGGTGAGATTGGGCGCTACGGCGCGGAGACCATCTTCGATGTCGAAGCCAGCGGGGGCAGGTAATGCAGCCTGGATAGGTCCGGCTTGCCGTTGCAGCTGGGTGCGAACGATATCGGCAATCATGAGGCGGTCTCTGTCGTCAAACACGCCAAGTTTTTCGAGGAAGGCTTGATGCTCGCCGAGATACGCAAAGGTGATGGCGGGAAGCTGCGGTGTGGCGTATTTAACAGCGCGTTCGCATTCAAGGAAATACTGCCTGGCTTCCTTCCCCTTGGCGGTACGTTCGACCATGGATAGCTCTTTAGCCATGTCGAGGCTGAGGTGATAGTCGTTTTGTTGGGTCTGATTGGTATTACTCAAATCTGAGTAACATACAAAATCAATATCTTGCACGAATCCATAAGCATCGATACGTCGAACAATCCAGTCATTGAAGCGCGCCTTAACTTGCAAGAATGTATGCAAGTCCCTCGCGTTCACGGTTTGAATGTCTTGCTGCCCAAGCTGTTGGGTCGAAAGTGGAATTAGATTAGGCATTCATGGGCTCCTATTCTGGTTGGAAGAGTTCCGTACTCACAATTGAGTACGGCATAATCAAGAGATTCCGGCTGTTAGGCGCTGACAGGCTCCTCTGCTCTTTGCGGGGTTTTCGTGAGGACGCTCGGATAGAAAAACGCGGGGGAGACATGCAGGATCGCCGAGAGCTGCACGAGGCGCTTCATCGTCGGAATCGCTTTATCATATTCATAGGCACTGACGGTTTGCTGCGTCACGCTCAGCATGGCAGCAAGCATCGTCTCGCTGAGACCGTGTTCTCGACGGAGCCTACGGATTTTTTGCCCAAGAGTTTCTGCTGACATTGTCCACCTTTCACTGGAAGATATGCTACGCACGAGACCTGTAAGCTTACCAAACCAGGCACTGCCTGGCAAGGGGTGTGTGGGGTTGCTTCGCCACAGCTCATCTCTGTGGCGAAGACGGGGCAGTGGCTAACGCTGCGGCGTCTGGGGATAGGCACGCAGCACCTGGGTCAGTCGGGCGAGCAGGTGC
>ERZ1292637.554-Hain-H14-01um-R3-554-length-20433-cov-5_pt1 | contig 20433 bp, 31 predicted proteins | sample MGYA00564405_ERZ1292637 | MGnify/ENA primary metagenome ERZ1292637 (study PRJEB36523, sample SAMEA6512645) | groundwater metagenome | collected 2019-01-09 | study: AquaDiva: Metagenomics assemblies of 32 groundwater samples | reverse complement strand
TAACGGTCGTCAGTAGCTGACCGATGGTCCCCAAAGCATCCCCGCCCGCTTGACCAGCGGCTTGGAACACGGATTGCAGAATTCCACCAGCCTGTGAAGCGATCTGCGCTAGCTGCCCCAACACATCCAAAGCAGTGTTAACCCAACCCAAAGCCTCACCCGAGTTGACGGCAGCAGAGAGGAACAACCCGAACTGTCCAGCAAGATTCGCCACCTGACCGGCGAACGCCGGGAAGAGCGACAACCCCACATTGCCTATATCCCGCAAACCCTGCAACAGGGGGGTTATGGCAGGCAGAATGTTGTCGATAGCCCGCGCCGTGGAATCGAAAGCTGATGCCACAAAGTCTACGCTTTGTTCCTGCTGAAGGAACTCACTGAACTTCAAAACGACAGCACCCAGAGATGCGGAGACCGTTTTCATGCCGTCATTGACGGGACCGAGTAGCGCATTCCCGACTGCCGTTATCTGACCTTCAAGGCCGGCGAAGAACGCTTGCTGTACTTCTTGGCGTAGTTCCTTGAACGCGGGAGCCAGCACACGAAGTTCTTTAGCCAAGTTTTGTGCGGCGGGTGCGAGATCTTTTATTGCCTTTTCGAAGTCTGCAGCGTCCCCGGTGAGCGCTGCACTGAATGCATCACCGACACCTACCAGGGCAACCTTCAGTGTGGCGAATGCTGTAGCTCCTGCCACCGCGAACCCTGGCAGGGCTGCGACGACACCGACAGCGGGCGCCGCCGCAGCAACTACCTTTCCTATCGCTACGGCCGCAGCAGTGGCCTGTGTAGCGAACGTCGCAAATTTTACACCAGAAAGGATTCCCTGAAGTGGCGCCAATGATGATGAAAGTGCACCCGATGCCGCTTTGAAGGACAAAGCGTTGCTGAAGCTTTCCGAAAAGGTGCGACCAGATTCTTTCCCAGCGTCGCTAGAAGACTTCCTTGCGCTCCTCTTGAGCTTCGTATCATCTATTTCAGCTTGGATCTTTACGGTTTCCCGAATTGAAGCCAGGACTGGTTTTAGCTTTCGAAGAAGATCTCGGGCAAATTTTGAGACATCTGCGTGTATTTCAACGTCAGCGTCGGCAACGGTTGTAGCCACTTCTCACCGTCCCCACGGATGTTTTGTCCCGAACAGTCTGCGGTTGAGCTTATCAACATCTATTTGTTCCGAACAGCTGCTAGATAGCCATCCGTACACCGCTGGAAGCAAAGACTCCAGCGGCATGCCTCGAACGTGTAAACCTTGGGCGGCTGCCCAAGCTTGGAACGGAAACCAAGAGGATACGAGTATTGCGCACAGGTTCCCGGCAGAGAAAATATCTAAACCTAGAGCGTTCTGGGCAAGGCGATGTATAAGCACTGTGAGGCCCGTAGAACCTAAAGGATCACTAATATCAGATAGGCGTTGGGCAAGGCGATGCTGCGATGGCCGATCCATGTAGAAAGCCGTAGCCGCATACCACTCAATGTGTCTTTGTGCTTGTGAAGCGGCAGCCATGGAGCTGGCGATATCCATGGCTGCGTGTGGCATGTATGTGTACGTGTCCCCGTCAATTGAGATAGCGTCTGGCCAGCCGGCGGGCACGCCACTAATTATTTTGGGGAAGAGATGCGCTTTTGGACCTCTTCCATGCGCTCTTGGATCAAAGGACCATAGTGCTCTGCGAGTGCATTCATGGCGGGAATAAGTTCGCCGATCATGTTTATGTCATTGGAACGCATTTTGCGTTCAATTTCACGCACTTCGGCTGGTTTGAAGAAAGACTCAAGCATGGGCTTGAAGTCCATGGACTGTGGGTCGTCTTCGAGTTTGCGGAGGCCCTTCATTAGTTCCACGAACTCGTAGTCGTTAGGGCAGTGTGCTTCGAACTTTTTGCCGCCGAGTTCCACAAGGATCGGGTCTGGTTTGGGTGGTTCTAGGTCGAGTGTCTTAAATTTGAGTACTTGGAGCTCCGCTGTCATGGTTCTATCCCAACGCTGCTATTACGGAAAGGAGTGATCGTTTCATGTAGTGCTGTCCTGGCTGCCCTTTGACGCTTTTCACCCTGATCAGGTGGCCTGATCCGCGCGGCTTGAAGACGAGGAAGGGTTTGGATTTTGGTTTGATAACGCGGCCTGTCGGCCCGTAGATACCTGTACCAATTTCCGGGTAAAGTCCATATCGTGTCTTGGTGGACACTTTAGCGCGCACTTGGAAACCACGCACACGTGTCTTACCTGCTTTGATTGATCTAGATAGCTTACCGGTGTCTTTGGGGCTTTTGGCCTGGGCGACTTTTTCGACACTTTCAGCTGTTTTGCTGACGAATCGCACAATATCTACACGGGTCAGCTCAGTTATGCCGGATCTACGAATCGAGAGAGTCGCCATCGCTCTTCCTGCTCTTGCGGGAAGGTGCCTCACGAACTACAGGCTTTGGTGCCGCGACGTCGATACGCTGGATCATTCCGCCGCGAACAAAAGCATCCATCATGGGGCCGGGTTCGGCTTGGACCTCTTCGCCGGGGAAGCCCTTAAACAGCCCGTTCTTCTTAAGAATCCTGTATATAGCCATAGCGACACATTACAGTGATCCGAGCTCTAGAACCACTTCAATGGATGCCCCCACGCAGCCACCAGACGGACCGATAACGTTAGCGCTACCCAGGGTGTACCTTTTCCCACCCATCGCGGGACAGCACGATACAGCCCGTTGTAGGGATGCTAGATCTTCGGCAACCGAATCCGCTTCAGCCGTAGTGGTTTCACAGGTCGGTTCGCTGTTGATGCAGCGGTACACGCCAAGCTGCAATGTCACCTGCCATGGACCAATAGGACACTTAGAAAGCTCAGACTGCTGGAACGAGGCAGACACGAAACGGGCCCAGGCCACACCTTGACCGTTTTCGCACACACAATCGCAGCCAGTCATCGGAGGCAGTTCATCGGACACCACTACACAGCACTGACAGGCGGGGTTTCCATCTGTCACCAATTGGGTGCACAAGCACGCCAAAAGGCTAGTTAGCAGAGGTGTGACGTTATTGGCCATAGTGTCATCCTACGGCCACGTCGTGCTTCGCATAACTGGCTGCACATCTGGTGACCAGACCCGGGACGGTTGGCGTTGCGCTGTCGGATTCACGGCGACAAGCCACATGTCGACTTCGGGGATACCCGTCAAACCGGAACGCAGAAAGTCCACGTCGTTGATGAGCTGAATCGTTTCACCCTGGCGAACAATCTGCTGGACACGTGCCGGCAGACGGCAAGGCCCTTGTGTGCACGATTTGACGATCTCAGCTGCTAGGGCAGCCACAGCCCGCTGACCGCCCGGAGGTACTGGGAGACCCTTCAGATAGCTGACACTGAACGTATCAACCTCCGTGTCCGGTTCTGACAAGGTTTGGCATTGCGGCCAGCACTCCGCGTCCTGACCGACACGCACCAAACGGTTTCCGTTATCAATTCTGTACGTTCCAGGGTCAATGACAATGCCGTCGATCTTCACCTCAGTCACCTCGGCGACGGGACCCGGCAACTCGATTTCGCACACATAGCAGCAGCCGCACGTCGACTGTTCACAGCTGCAGGAAACGTTGATCCACACGCCCTGAATGGTTTGTGTGGGAAAAAAGTCGAAAGAACCACATTTGCGGCCACAAGGACGAACCGTATATGGGCATGTTCCGTATATACCTGCCGTCAACCTCCACAGCATTTCTGTGGCCACAGCCATGGCATGCACCTGAAGCGGAGTGCGGTCCGCTGGTACTGCAGGGATGCCATAGCTGCACGCCTCATCAACAGGCCAAGGGCCGCATGGTTCAGCCATTGTCGACCTGTTCCTTTTGAGGCTTGCTGTAGGTCGGGGTAGTCACCCAACCTAACAGCACACCCATTTTTGGCCATTTGTGTTCCAGTGCACGAACAGCAGCGTAGTAGGCGGCCCCAACTATTCCGCTGATAATTGGGGTCAATGTGGCTTCGTTCAAGCCAGCAATTTCAGATCCGAACGTTCCGACGATGAGCCCCACCAAAAATGGGGTCACCGTCCGAACCACAGAAACCGCGTAATCGCCTTTAGGGCTGTCGTCTACGGGCATGGCACACTCTGCACAAGGTAGCCCTCTTCCATCGCCAAGTTGGAGTATCTGACAGCGATCGTGTACGTTCCCGCTGCCGCATACACATGCATCAGTTCCACGGCTGTCGTGATGACTTCCGGTGCACTCCCGTCGCCCCAGTTGATGGACATCGGGCGTCCACCAACGGCAGTCGCTGTAACGCCGACCGTCAAGCCTTCCGGTGCGCAACTGGTTGCGGAGAAAACCGGAGCGGCAGGGTTGGAGAGAGGGATGCATTCGCATGTCGCCTCCGGAGGTGCAACGGTAACCACTTCGTCGTAGAACTGGCTACGTGTGTCCAGGGCGGTCATGAGAGGTCCGGCAACGAGTGTGGAAGCGTTTTGGCGTACATCGTATGGGCCGACACCCCAGGCGTTACCTGAGAGCGTGTGACCGGTCCATTCTTCGGCGTGGACCTGGTTACCCAGTTCCAAGTCTCCTCGGGCCCAGTTGGTTACGTAGGGTAGAACGAAGTAGTTCCAAGCCCCGGTGGACCCTGGAGTACATACGTCGGTTCCGGCAACAGATTCCCAGCCCTCGATAGCGACGCCTTCGCGGAGGCTCACCTCGGGGATGTGCTGGTAGCCGGTGATGTTCCCAAGCTCATCAATGGCCTGCAGCCAGTTGGGGTTTAGGGCAGTGAACAAGGCCGGGTACTTTTTGAAGAAGTTGGCAACAACTTCAAAGCCACGGTCCAACTTCGGTGCGGGGATGAAGAAACATTGCTTACCGTTCGCGTTCACGGGGGCGATTTCTTCGCCGTCCTCAATGTCAGCGTTGATGGCGAGCGTTTCGAAACAGTCCACGACCAGCGTCGAGCAGGGCCCGTAGATGGGACGCCCACAAGAGTCCACGCGGGTGAAGCGCAAGACCTCGACGTTGTAGGCGCCTACACATTTGACAACCATTAGTTTTGGTCCTTCCGCTTCTTGCTGGCTTTAGGTTCTGGCTTTGATTCTTCAGTCTCAGGCTGGTTCAGCTGAGCTTTCTTAGCTACTTCGTCGGGAACCACAAAGTATGGTCCGTCTCCGAACGTTTCTAGGCGCACTTCGCGCGGGTCAGCGGCGGCCCCTATGAGGATCGCTGCTACCCGTGAAAGCTCGTCCGGGTCTCCGTGGTCGGGTCGGATGATGACTGTCATTGCTTCTCCTAAGCGTCCATGTCGACGAGAACGGCGGCCAGGGGACAGTCAGGGATTACCACGTAGCTGCGTTCCGCTATGACGAAGTCCTGGTTTGTGGTGACACTGAAGCCGTCTTTACCTGCCCCGTACACCCTGGTGTCGCCTCGGTGGATAACAACGGTGCCGGTGGCATAAATCCACGCCTGGTCCAACGCTGGGGCTGCCTGACCTGCTGGGCCGGTTCTGTCATATCCTCCGCCGAATACCCACGGGGTCCACAGCGAGGTCCGTTTAATGGTTTCTGGGTTTGTTTCGGCGATGAGGTCGTTTTCTGATGCGAACGGCGCAACTTGCGCATCCGAGTGCAGCATGCCGGTAAAGCCGGTGTTATCGCGTAGGTATGCCTCAAGCAATGACACGCCCATGGTCAGAGGAACAACGCCGCCACCAAGAATGACCGGCGCCGATGCGGCTAGTTGAGCCCAAAACTGTTGCTCAACTAGTTTCTGCTCATTTGACGTGAACGCGTCCCGAGCCTTCTGCTCAATGTCCTCAGTGGCGATCAGCGTGCACTGAATACCCGAGATGACCACAAACGGATCACCATACTGCGCATTAATACCTTCGGTGACAACCTTCGGCAAGTTAGCTGTCTGCTGGGAAATGAAAACGTAAGCCGTTCCCTCAGGAGAATCCGGGTTCACGTCGACGCGGGTCACGCACCGCATCAAACCGGCCGCTTCACAAATCTCAACAGTGACCGGGGGAGCCGCAGCGATCGTGACTGTCGAAGTCAACGGAACAGCTGCACCACCATTGATGCTGATGGTGTAGTCACCGACCACACCAGGAGAGACGGTGACAGCGAACTGATCCGTCACCGCGGTCCGGGTGAGAGTGACCGTAAAAGGAGCCGCGCAAGACGGGTCCCAAACAAAACCCGAATGGCATGCCACCGAATCGAAAACGTAATTCGTGGAAAGCCTGAAAGGTTCGCCGTGCTCCACCACTTGCGCGGTGGAGAGCAGGCCATACCGATACGGGGTTCTAACTGGTGGATCTACTTGTGTCGCCATGGCCTGCCCTCTCGATTAACTGGCTGATTGCGGGTTCAACCCCAGTTATGGGGTTGAGTCGCAAGAACCAGTTGCAGCACCAGTGGTACCAGATGGGCAGGTAGGAACAGTGATTGCAAGGCCCTCAAAGCAACGCTCAAGGACGTTGAATCCCTCTTCCACAAACATTGCCGTGTACTGGTTGAGAGTCAGTTGCGCGGCTGAGTGGATGGTTCCCAAGTTGATGACTGGTGAGGTGAGCTTCACGAACGTGCCTGGGATGAAGACCAGGATCTGCACGGAGGTGGCACGGTTAGCGGCTAGCGCTGCGGTAGCAGGCACTGGCTGCCAGTCGTATACCCACTGGACACGGATGTTGCGTTCGGCGAATGCTTCCCGCAGGCGGGCTTCCGAAGTCAACATGTCTACACCGTTACGGCGGGACAGGTCGGCGGTCATCTGCTGCAGGTACCAGTGAGGCGCCACAACTTCGATGAGTGAATCGAATCGGAGACGGTACCGGTTACGGAGCCATTCGGCGTACAGCGAGGCAGCATCCAGGAACCAAGAAGCGGACGAGGTGTCCACAGGCCCGGTGGTGCCCGGCAAAGTCACAGCGGTGGAGGCGGTAACCATGCGGAGCAGGATGTTCAGGTTGATCTTGTGGGCGTTCGCGGCAATGGATTCGCGGATGAAACGTTCCACATATTCGGGGTAGGCGGCCTGAGTCAACAGGTTCCCGGTGATACACAGCGGGTTCACGTCGAGTCGGGTTTCCACGAACGGCGGGCAGTCAACTTCGATGCACGTCTTCGGCGTAGCTGCGATTACCTGAGCCTCAGTCAACACCTGGCCGATGCTGGCGTTAGCGAACAGTGTCGCGAAGTTGGGGCCGGAAGTTGTCTGAACGCCACCACGGCGGGCCACAACCTCAGGAAGATCAACGATGCTGTCAAGTGAAGTGACGTAGGGGCAAAGTTCGTACAGGGTTTCAGAAGGTGCACACCAGCCGGCAGCGAACTGTCCAGCGGTGCGGTCCCACACAGGCTGCTTAGCAACAACCTTGTCGATGACCTCATTGTCACTGTCACGGCCGTAAACGGAGAACTCTTCGAGCTCTTCACGCTTGTAGGTTGCGACAATGTTTTTGCCATAGCCACCCATACGGCTGTTTAGAGCCGAGGTGATGGACTGGCCTACTTCAGCCATGTCCTCAAATTTGCGGCTGCTGACAGCGCCACCAGAATCGGAGGCGAACACGTGGTTCAGGCGGTTACCGATTTGGGAACTGACCGCGACGGGCGGGGGCGAGTTTTTGAGGGACGACACAGAGAACTGCTCAGCACCGACGCCGGCACCGACGAGTTCTTTCTGCTCGGCCACAGGTTCGACCTGAGGTTCTTGCATGGCTTCTGTCTCCTGTACTGGCTCGGCCTGCGCCACGGTGGTGTCAGGCTGTGGCTCTTCTTGTTTTGGGGCCTCTACGGGCTTCTCAGGCTCTTTACCCAGGTCAGCGATGCTCTGCTTTGCCGATTCGGCCTTCTCTTGGCGTTCCATCTGCTGCGCTTCGCGAGCAAGCTCATCAGCTGCAGCCTTCGCGTCTTCGGCGCGGCGGGCACGTACAGCTTTCAGAACCTCGGCGATACCTTCAAGCTCAGTCACGTCCTCATCGGTGAGGTCGGAGACGTCTTTAGCGTCTAGCTCTTTAGATTTCGCGGTGGCTTCAGCGGCAAGAGTTTCCAGGTCTTCGACCTTGGCGAGAGCTGATTGCAGAGACACGTTCTTATCGGGCGACAGATACGCCTTTATGACATCGGCGAGCATGATGTGGTCCTTTGGTGGGCGGATGGCCGCCCCACGGACCGAGTACCGGACAGAGCGTTAATGGCTATGTCGTCCCCGGACCGAGTGCCAGCAGGACTTGCGCGCAGATTACACCTGTTAGAGATGTAGCGGCAACTGTGTCCCGTATGTGGGCAATGAAAAACCCCGCTCCAGGCCGTAGCCGAGCGGGGTTTCCTAGGAGCATCCAAGAGACTCTACGCAACTCGAATACCCGTGAAGTGTATCAGCGACTACATGCTGCCTCGCTCTTTAGGCTCAATGTTCTGCCATGCGCTTTTGTAGCTCGGTTTTCCTTTGAGTTCTTCTCTGATTTCTTCCCATGCGCTTTTTGGTTCGGTTGCAGCCATGGCGGGTTCTTTTTTCTTTTGTGCCGGTTGTGGCCGGTCGTTTGTGGTGTTGGTCTTCTTCGGTGCAGCTTTCTTCTCAGCTTTGGGCTCAGCTTTGTACTCAGCCTTCGGCTCAGCTTTGGGCTGCGCTTTGCGGTCCGTCACGTTGTGGTGTGCCCACAGTTTCATGCGTCGTTCAACTTTAAGCGCGGCGGATTTGCGGAAAGCTTTCGCCTTTTCGCGCCGCTGCTGCTTAGTAGCCAAGAGCAGAAAGACGATTGCCATGCAGGCCAGGATGATCGCCCAAATGACGGCGGCCATAGCTGACATTGCTGTGCTCAAACCCCAAATGAGACCCGTGAAGCTGGTTGTCCCAACAGCGCCCCAGGCAATCTTTTTCGTAGAAGGGTTCACAAACGCGTTCTTAAGCATGTCCGCCATAGAAACCTGGCGTCCGTGCTGCCGCACCTTGTGAACTTTGCCGTTCTTAGAAGTGCGTGTGTGCTGTTTTACGCGTGCTGTACGTGTAGCCATTTGGAGCTCCTAGTTGTTGTGCTGAATGTTGTACTTCGGTTTCTGCTTTTTGATCATCAGCGCTTCGGCTGTTTCGGCCATAGCACGGTCCGGGTAGGTGTAAAGTTCCGATTTTTGTTGCACCTGGCCCCACCACTGCTTACTGCGTTCATGTTCTTTCCACCTGTCCTGAACTCGGGACTTTTCGGCGATACCCACATACAACAGGGAGCCGTCGCGGTCGTGGAATGCGTACAGGCTAGTGGGTTTCTGCTTCAGTTCGGTGTGCGTTTTAACCACGGGGCGCATACCTTGCGCCAGCTGATCAGTGTCCGCATCTGAAACCCACGCGGACCGTGCGGCGGTGTACCCAGAATGGCCGTCAACAGCCAAATACAGGACACCCTGATCCCGCTCCACATCCAACGTGGAACAGGCCGCACCGTCGCCCTCAGCGCCATCACCCAGGAAAGCATCAGTCATATAGCGGTTACCGGTGCGGTGACATATGCGCTGCGGAAACAAGTCACGAATCGGGCCAATCGTTTCCTTCTGACCAATCTGAGACGCTGCAACAATCACAAACCCGGCCTTACGACCCAAGAACAGGATGCGCCCAACGATGTGATCAGTAGGATCTTTCCTCAATGACGACACCAGAGGCAAAATCTCATCAATCACCACCACATCAAGCGGTTCCTGCTCCGTGGGCCGGTGCCAACGATTACCGGAAGCCTCCACACTGGCCATGCGCTTATTGAAATCCCGTTCCAAGTCATCCCAAAAGTCTTCCAACTTCCGTGCCCCTGGCTGCTTAGGGTCAGACACATAGTCGTGAATCAGACCCTTGCCGAGATGCTTACGCGCATTAGCGAACTCCACACCGCTTGGGTCGATGATCCGGAAGCGGGTAGGTACAGCCTCCGAATAGCCGGCGAACAGGGACCACATCGTCGAAGACTTACCGGCACCAGACACGCCACCAATCAGCACCGACAGGTTAGAAACCAACGTCGCGGCTTTACCGTCCTCGCGCACACCAAAGCGGATACGGGCCGGCTTGTCCTTCGGCTGCTTCACCTCAGGCAGTTCATGCAGCCGGAACGTGGACCGCAGGTGGCGGCCCCAATCAAACTTGATAGTGGCCATAGACGGCGACATGGGGCGAATAACGACACGGTCGCAGAAAAACCCCGACGCGAATTCCTGCTCAAGCTTCGTCAGCTTCACGGCGTTCATCGCGATGGAACCCGTGACGATATCGCCGACCAGACCAGAATCGGTGGGCTTCGCATTCACCAACGGTGGTACAGCCTCCGAATCGTGACGCGACGTGACCTTCAACTGATACAGAACCCCCTGCCACATCTTCTTGATGGTGCGGATACGCCACATTCCCTGAACGACATGCTTCACCGTTGATGCTTCAGAACCGCGCAACGTCAAAGCGATCACCGCGAACCAGTACGTGGCAGGAGGCACTACCCCCGCGCGCGCCCCCCACCACGAACCCAACTGGATCATGCACAGGCCAGCCAACACCACCGTCGCAGTGACCACGTAATGCCGGACCGCCATAAACACAAATACAAACAGCGCACCCAACACCTTGAACGCGATCAACAACCAAGGAGGAAGCGTCACCATCTCCCAAAACTTGACCCCCGAACCAATCGTCCAAGGGCTGACCTCTCGCACCGCTTTCACAGCCATCGCTGTGGTTCCGCCTTTCTTTATAAGCTTTTGCTAGCAGAATATTTTGGGTCCGTGTGCTAGACTTACCAGGCCCTTTACAGCTGACGCCGCTAGCGCCTGGAAGGTAGCCCCCAAAATTTTGTTAGCTTAGCCATCCGTGGATGGAAAATTCTTCTCTCGTGTTTTCTTCTTCTGGCTGCTGGTAGCCTGCGTTTTCTCGTCTTGTTTCCCATCCTTTTTTGCTTGCTGCTCTTCTGCGTCTGGTTTTGGTGCGGTTGCAGTTTGGGCATTTGCTGGGCGGGTTGTAGCCGTGCGGCTGGCAGGTTTTCATCGTTGCGGTTCCCACCAGTAGCCGCATTTTGCACATGTAACTTTGTGTCTGCCGCCGAAATCTTCTTGTACAAACCGGTCGTGTCCAGATTTTTGGCATGAGTGTTCTGTAAGCCAGTTTTCGTAAAATTCCTGGGCTTCTTTGTCGGGTGTCATCGGATTTCCTTTGCTTTGTCGCGTAGGCGGATGGCACGGGATTTTCCGCAGGTCTGGTTGGGGTCTAGTTGCTTCACGATTTCGACGATGGTCGCCAGACTGGTCTGGGGCCATTCGTAGTGGGTCTGGATTGCTTGTACGTAGGTCTGGTCTGCGTTGAGGTCTACTTCTGGTCGGTCTACGCGGGTGGTCTGGACTTTGATGGTCGGTTCGGGTTTGGTCTGGCTTGGCTTTTTCCAGTTGGTGGTCTGGACTGTTTTGGTCTGGGTCTGTTTCTCTTCGTAGGTCCGTAGGGCTTTCAGGACACGCCATGATCCGGTCGGGCAGACCTTGCGGTAGGTCCGGACCGCTTCGTCGTAGGTCGGGATGTTGAGGAGTCTGGCTAGGCGCCATGCCCCATACGTTTCTTGGAATGATCCGATTCCTGGTATCCAGCGCCAGAATCCGAACTTTGGCATCTCTTCAGCTAGCTGGCCTTTGCGTGCTTGCTGCATGTTTCGCACTGTGGCCAGGAGTAGTTCGAGGATGAATGGTCCGATGAGGGCCAGTACGGGGAAGAACCAGTAGGCGTCTGGTGCGGTCTGCTTGATGCGCATTCCGTGCTGGTGCTGGGCGAAGGCGCTCAGACCGGCGATAGTCCAGACCAGTGGTTGGAATAGTCCGGCTCGTTTGCCTTGCCAGGCTTTGAATGCGCAGACCAGTACGCAGATGATCGCGGACGCGTCTAGGGCGTAGAAGACTACCCAGGGCCATTTGTTTTCCAGACCTAGTCCGGACCGTCCCCAGGACATGATGTCTTGTCCGGACAGGGCCATGGGTGCTGCTACCAGACCGGCGGTTAGTAGCACTGCTGTGGCTACGAGTGGGCCTACCCAGAACGGTCTGGTCTGGGTCTGGACTGTTTTGGTCTGCTGGTCTGTAGTCGGGTCTGTTTGCTCCATGGGTCTAGTCTGACGCATTCGCACGCGTTGCGCAAGACGAACCGGTTACCTCGGTTGACTCTTTTACCGCTGATGAAGCACAATTGCGCCATGACACTACAAAAGGTTTTACCGGGAGGCCGTCTATCTACAGGGCAGGCAGCGAAGGTACTCGAATGCTCGATCTCGTACATCCGCACCATCCCGAAAGAGGATTTGGGTTACGTGAAGATCGGGAACCGCCGCCGCTACCTGTTGGATGATTTGGTGGCGTATCGCCGGAGCAAATTGAGCGAGCATTAAAAAAGGAGCCCCCCAAGTGGGGGGCTCCTTTTTTTTGCCGGTTTACAGGTCGTAGGTGAGGGCAACAATGTTGCCGGTCGGGATCATCGTGAACGTGAGTGCCGTCTGCACTCCGTGTACACCTGTGTCAATGTCTCCGGTGTTCATTTGGCCTTGAATGGCGTTGATGGCACCTTCAGACATTTGACCTTCGACGGTATCCCCGGTGATGAGAATGATGCTGACGTTTTTCATGTTTCCTCCGGTGTTTGTTCAGTTAACGGTTATTGCCGCTCGGTTATTTGCAGGTGCAGGATGTGCCGGGGCATCCGCCGCAGCGTCCGCATCCGTCACAGCTTTTGTTTTTCCAGTCTTTTTGCTTTGTGGGGTTGAGTAGGTCTTTGGGGGCCGGGGCTAGATTCTTGTCGTCCCACGGGTCGCGCTTTGCCACTTGTGCTCCTAGTACCAGTTATTTTCGCCGTTGGTGTATCCGAGATTCATGACGTCCTCCTTAGTTGTTTTTGCTGCGTAGGCGATGAGTCGGTGGAGGGATAGGTAGCTGCGGATTTCGGTGAGGACGGACAAGGTTTCCGCGTATGCGGCATATTCGCCTTTCATGCGCTCTTTGCCTTTGTGGTCGCCTGGGTTGTCTCGTAGAGGTCGAGGATGACTTTCACTTCTACGGCTTTATCAAGGATCAGATGGGCGTCTTGGCTCATTTCGGCGATGATTTTGGGAAAGTTTGTCTGCTCCGTCATGGCTGCTCCTTGGTTGGTGATGTCACTACTGTAGCACGGCCACCCCGTTGCCGCAACGCTGTGGCTATGGTAAGTTTTGACCAACACCAAAAAGGAGAAACCATGAACCACAAAGCCCTAACGCTCGCCACCGCAGCAATCAGCCTCACCGCACTAGCCGCCTGCACCAACAGCGACACAGGAGGCACACCCTTCGCGCCCAACACCTCGAACCAAAAAGCCGACGTACAGGAAGCAGCACAAGACTTCTTCGACGCCACCATGGCCGGAGAATACGAAACCGCGTGGGAATACTTCGACCACGACCTGCGGCAAGTCTGGTCACAAGACACCTATGTGCGTGTACAGAAAGCTTGCAACGACACATCGCTGGTCATTACAGCCGTCGACCCTGAAATGGTCTCTGAAAAGAAAGCCACCATCGGAACCGAAGTCTTCGGCATAGACGGCCCCCGGTTCACGCTGGTCGCCGAAGACGGTGAATGGAAGTTCGCGCCCACCGCTGAAAACCGGGCCAACGAGGATAAAACAGCAGGTGAGATCATTCGCGAGTACAAAGCGCAAGGCAACTGCTAGACACGCAACATGCGGTAAGATAGACATGAAAAAGCCGGCCCCTCTGGTAAAGGACCGGCTTTGCATTTCAATCAATTAGGTAGCTCCAGTATACCCGAACCGCCTTTGAGCGGGGGTACTTGGGCTACCTCGGCAAGAAAGTCGAGTCACATGTCACAAGATCAAAACGTCGTTTTCAAGCGGCCAATGTTCGCATTCGAAAACCTCACACCACTACCAAACGGCATCCTTCGCAATCCTGGCCTGTCAGCAGGCGAAAAGGGGATGCTTGCCTACCTGCTCAGCCACAAAGCCGGCTATAGCCTGACCATGGCTCAGATCATCGCGGAGAACAAGGGCGGGAAAGACGCCATCAACAAGCTGGTAGCCGGCCTAGAAAAGGCAGGCTTCCTGACCCGAAATCGCCTTCGTGACAGCCAGGGACGACTAGGTAGATACAGCTGGGAACTGACCATGGATGAGGTCGGAAATCCCACCAGGGCGGGTTTTACCAGTGCGGAAAACCCGACTGTGGACGTGACCTGCGAAAACGTGGTAAAACCCCAGGTCGGAACCAGTGCGGGTTTTACCACTGTGGTAAAACCCGCCCCTTATAAGACTACTAACCTAAATAACACTAAAGAAAAAGAAGAACTACTACCTCCTACGTCGGTAGTAGTTGGCGCACTAGATTCTGACGATCTTCCGCTCTTCAACGTTCAAGGCGAAAAACCAAAGACGCAGCGACAGAAGCCCAGGACTCGGATCTCTGAGGACTTCACTGTCTCTAGCGACATGCTGGCTTGGGCCAAGGAGAAAACCAAAGACGTAGATGTTGCTTTCGCTACTGCTGAGTTTGTCCAATATTGGCTCGGCTGCGGTAAGCCAATGGCCGATTGGGTGGCTACGTGGCGTGGGGCGATGATCCGAGCACAGAAGCGCGCCGAGGAGCGGAAGTCCCGCACTTCCTCGTATGTGCGTTCTTCGTACCGTCCGTTTCAGAACCCTGTGGATGCTTCTGCTTACGAAGGGGCAATCTGATGCCTGTCGAGCCTAAGAGGATTGATCCGCTGTTTCTAGAGAAGTTGATGGCGAAGCGGGCAGGTCTGCCGCGGTGCGAGAAGCACCCCGAGTATGTGGAGACATTGTGCGATCCGTGCGTGCAGGCCGATAAGGGACCTAACCGAACTGTGCAGATGCAGAGGTCATGGGAGGACGTCCGTAAAGCTGAATGGTTCTCCAAGGTTGAAGAACGCCACCAGTACGCACGCGTTGACCATGAAGGCGCCCGTGAATGGTCCACGAAGGTGCGCGAGACCCCCGCTAGAGGACGTTCGCTGCTTTTGCTGGGAGAGGTTGGGGTAGGAAAGACATATCAAGCCTACGGAGCTCTCAAGCGGATTTTGTGGCAGGAAAAAAGATTCTCGTGGGTTGCCACAGATGAGATGACACTCATGAACTCCATGCGGCCCCGAGATGGTGTCGACTCAACATCCGTCCTAGAGCGCTACCAGAATGTTGACATTCTTCTCATAGATGACTTCGGTACCGCAAAGATGTCCGAATGGGTTGAGGAAAAGTCCAATGCCATCATCAGCTATCGACACTCACGCGTGAAGCCAACAATTCTGACGTCAAACCTGCTGCCAGGCGAAATCAAAGAGGTTATGGGAGGCCGTGCCGCTTCTCGCCTCGCTGAGATGTGCGACCAGATTGCCATCAAAGGAAACGACTGGCGACGTAGCGGCCAGACTGGTTATGGAGATCCCACGTTTTAGGGCATAAAAGAACCCCCGGTTCCACTCTCACGCGGCCGGGGGTTCTTTTCGTCGTTGCCAGCCATGTTGGCTAACACGTCTAGTTTACGCGCCTTCTACGGGAATTTCCACGTTCCTCTGTATGCCCGCGCAGGCCCAGTACATGGCGTCTTCGAGTGCTTTGACGGCGAGGACTTTCTCTCGGCTTTCTGGGACGGTGGTGTTGATTGCGGATGCGGCGGCTTTGATGACGTTTCGGATGGTGTTTTCGAGTTGGGTTTTTGCTGGGTCGGGTGCGTAGGTGGCGAATCTTTTGTCGATGTCGGTCTGTTCCATTTCCCCTCCAGGAACGTTGCCACAGCGTTGTGGCTATGGTATGGTCATCTTATCGAACCAAACAAAACCCTAGGACATCACATGAACCCCCGCCAAGAACTACGCAAAGCAGCCGAACTCATCATCAAACTCGCCACCACCAGCGACCCCGGCCCAAAACTAGACATACAACAACAACTCGTAGAACTCATCCCCACCTGGATAGAAGCAGACGACGACGATGACGATGACGAATTTTATCCAACCTGCTCAGACGGATGCTGCTAACAGGAGACGACGATGACTAAACCTAAAACGAAGATATTCAAAGGCGTCGCGAAAATCACGCACCTCAACACACCACTCAAACACTCCCCGAAAGCCAGCCTGAAAGACCAGCGCAAAGCCGAAATTCAGGCAGCATCCAAAAAATCCACCACGAAAGGAGCCTGGCTATGACCGCGCTACAACGGAATGGAACACCCGAAATGAACAACGAAGTACTGCCGGAAAAACTGCAAGAAATACAAAACGACTTTGACGCTCTCTACGTGAAAATCCGCGAAGCAACGGGCCCAAAAAACCCACAATCTCCCCCTACTATCGCCGCTGCCCGGACCGAAGCGCAGTACGGGTTGGCGCGCCTCACCGATGTTTACGACGTCGTCATGGATCGCCTATTGGAGCTGAACTGATGACCAACGAAAAGATTTGCGACCACGACAGCGAATTCGGTTGGAAGAGATCCGACTGGGAGGAATACAGGCGCGAATCCGTCTTCGGAAAAGCAGAAACCAAAAACGTGAAAAAAGCAGCAACCCACATTGTGGCAATCGGCGGTGAACAGTGATGGAGCTTTGGATATCCCTCATAGCTCTAACGCTGAGTCTCATCAACCTAGTCGTAAACATCTACATGAGCGGTGAACAGTGAGGGGTGATCAGTCTTGGCGGGTGGTAGCGCTGCTACTACTCGTATGGTTCACAACTGTTGCAGCGATAATCATGTACACACGCTAAGGAGAACCATGTCTCACCAGGAAGCATGCAAAAAACATTGGGCTGTATGTTGCAGCGAATGCATCTGCCCACCAAAGCCAGAACCGAAAAAATAAGGAGCACCAATGACACGCGAGGAATACGAAGCGCAAAAGCATTTGGAACACCTGGCAAAACAGCCGAGACGCGCCCATAAAAAAGAAATTGAACTCCGTTCTCCGTCAGGGACGGGCTTAGTGGCTTTCCTCGGTGTAATCGCTGGACTAGCACTAAATGCGTTCTTTATCTATCTCGCCTACAAAATAATCACCAACTAAGGAGCACCAATGAACAGCGGAACCATGAAAACCATTACTGACCGGGCACAGAAAGTCATGAACGACGGAACACCTAAAACTTCCCTCGCACAACAGAAACTCGACAAACTACAAGCCGAATACAGCGAACTACTAGCCGACTACTCACACCTGAAAAACTCGGAGAATGTACTCGTCGATGGTCAGATAAGGTTCGTGTTTGGACATGAAGACCTTGGCGACGACACCGCTGTTGAATTGATGAAAACCATTGCGAAGATGATCCAATCCAAGGGCGTTGCCTACACGATCACCATCGCCGACAATGGGGCCCTAATGAAAACCACCGGCACACCCTCGTAAGGCGGACATTGTGAACGTTTGGGTACAGATTTTATTTGGAGTTTTAGCTGGCTGCGCTATCGGTGAAGCCGTCCTGTTCCTCGGAAGACGGATCACGCAATTCATCTCACGTTGAATTAAGACCCTAGGAGCGTCATGAAAGAAATCCTGTGGCAGGGCACTATTGCCATGCTCGACAAGCCGACCCGTGAGGGAAAGGTTTTGCATTCGAATCTGTACACGTCTTGGATTGATCTGCCGCTAACGGTTTGGGACAACGGACAGCCTGTTGGCACCGTGCAGTCCATAGCGCTCATGAAAGACCGTTTGGTGGCTGGAGGTACAGCAGCTGATCCCACGCTCGTAGGGAGGCTGCTGCGGGGTGCGGTGGTGCCTGTGTCACCGAACATCAAGTTCACGCCAGAGAAAGCGATCATTACGGCTGTCACGGTCATGAAAAACGGGTCATGGCCAGACTCGCACATCTCGAAAGCAGCAACCCTGTTCAGGGGCTTGCTGTAGACAAACCCAAAGGCCCACCCCCGATCACTAGGGGTGGGCCTTTGTTGTGTGCGCAGTAGCTTTTTCAGTGTACGCCTAAACGCAGAAAAACCCTCCCCAGTTTCCCGCCGGGAGGGCTTCTCTGTCCTGCCTGTCCAAGAAAAGGCAGGCGTTTTGATCTATTCAGTTGTATTCATCGTGCTCGCTACGCAGCTGGATTCTTCCCGGAACTCACTGCGGTAGTGATTTGGTTGACGATACCTCAGGGAGGTTGTCGTCGGTTACTGACATGAACACTATAGCACAGGTAAGTCAGTTAGACCAGTTACGTTCTTGTTACTCGATATTCCTCGGACACCGTTGCGGCACCGTTGTGGTAGTGCTACATTAGTCATACCAACAACACGAGGAGTCACAATGCGAAAAGAACCACGCGTCCACTGCACCGGCTGCATGCGCGACGTAGACACACTCCCAGGAAGCAAATGCCCCAGCTGCATTACAAAAGAACAAAAACAATACGCAGCCCAACGCCTCGCAGGACAAATGCCACCCAAAGGCCGTAGCGTCTAACCATGAACAGACGCCCGCAACACAAACCCGGAAGGCACCGAAAACCCAGCACACCCATACTCGTCAAAGTACTCAAAGCCCTACAACCCAAACCAAAACAAAACATCTACAACGCCGACACCGTCCTACTACCACGCATAACCACATAGAGCGATACTTGGGCCATCACACCCACCAACAAGGGGCAGTCATGGCGCGACAACACCTCACAGCATCACCCACCGTGTCCTGCATCTGGCCAGCAGAAGGACTATTCGACGAAGTCGCCGAACGGCTCATCTGCTGGGCAGGACAAACCAACGTCAAAGTCTCCACATCCGTCACCCAGCACTACGAAGTAGAAAAAGCGCTCTGCGGAACCTTCGGACCACTCACATTCACCGACGGCGGCCCCGACCAATGCCCACTACCCGACGACATCAACGTCGCAGTAGCAACCGGCCTAGACGTCGACTCGTGCCTCCCAGAACCACCACCAGGGGCAACCCCCGCCACACAAGAAGGCACAAACACCTTCTCTGGCCTCAACTTTTTCACCGACACCGTAGAAATCGACCAACCAGATGCGGCCAGCATCGGCCTCATCATCAAACAACCCAACACCGTCATATCCACAGACGCGAACATGCTTGAAGTCTTCTACAAGACTTTCAACACACTGCGCCTCAACGAACTCGGGCTCCTACGAGTACTCGCACCGCCCCTGTCCACCGGATTGGGCAAAGAAGGCGAAACAACCGCCCAATTCCATGCAGGAACATCAACCTCAAAAGCCGTTCGTATTCTCGACCATGCCGGGGCAGAAAACGCATTCATCCGCGGCAACGGCACAGCAACATTTTTGGGCAACGTTGATGCACCAAACATCACCAAAGGGGCATGGACCGCAATCACCATCGACTCCACCACCACACCAGGCCGCTACGTCGCAGGAACAGGAGTAACCGCATACGCCCCCGCGGCACGCATCGTAGGCGGAGACATGGTTCAACTCTCCGGAAGCATCACCATCAACAGTGCATCCGTCACAGGCGACATCATGGCATCAGCAATGCCAGCAGGAACATTCCCCGCAAAAGAAATAAACGTACTCGGAGGATCAGGCGGAGCAGCAGCAATGATCCGAGTCAGCGCAGCCGGTGTACTCACCATCCAACGCTCAGCGCAAGTAACATCCATCAGCCTCGACGGCATCACCTACAGGCTGGCATAAAAAAGAGCCCCCCCACCCACGAGAATAAACAGGGGGACTCTTCCGGCGGTGCGAAACGCCACGCCTATTAAACCGCAGGTTCAACCATCAAAGAACCTGGGTTACCTTCTTTCACCCAATCCCTTGCCTCAGATTCAGAAGTAAACGTCTTCGATTCCCCACCATTTGTAGGAACCCAGCGCCACACATATTTAGTTCGCCGGGGATTCACAACACGCTGCTGACCGTCAGCAGACACCGACATGCGTGCCCTCGCACCGCCACATGAACCACACGCCATCACAAACCCCCATCTAGTAGCGCAATCTGCCTACGAGCCACACGGCGTGCAGCAGCAAACCTGTCCCCCACAGCAGCCATCTCCTGGCGGTCAAAAGGCGACACAATCGAATCGTCGTTAAACGCTTTCGCCATCTTCCGGTACAAAGCACTCACACGTCGCCGAATCGTTTCCTTATCCGAATCAGGTATAGACGCAGCATCAACACCACGACCGCCAGCCACCGCAAACACGCCTCGAGGAACCGCACGCAACTCACCGTCAATCACATCAGCGAACGGAAGCTTGTAAGCACCCTTCGTAGCAGGATCAGCATCCTCGTCCTGATACAGGAAAGCCCGACGGAACTTGTTGATGTCCAAATCGTCCCCACCAGCCCAATCAAACACCCTCTGCACAGCAGCAGAGGAATCCCACGCACGCTCACGATCCGCAAACGGCAAATCCATATCCCCCACCACCCTGAAAGCAAAAGCCATCAACTCAGGTT
>ERZ1292637.550-Hain-H14-01um-R3-550-length-20525-cov-6_pt1 | contig 20525 bp, 33 predicted proteins | sample MGYA00564405_ERZ1292637 | MGnify/ENA primary metagenome ERZ1292637 (study PRJEB36523, sample SAMEA6512645) | groundwater metagenome | collected 2019-01-09 | study: AquaDiva: Metagenomics assemblies of 32 groundwater samples | reverse complement strand
GGTCATAGAACGCGGCTTTGTATAACACAGAAACCCGCTCGCGGCCTTGCTCGTCCACGATCTTTGACCACATGCTGTGTTCCGTCGCCTTCCCAGTCCAACCTGGGGGATAAGCGACCGACACGAACAAGTCGTCAACGTCTTTGCCGAAGACGAAGCCGGCCTTCTCGAATTGCCCGCGAGTCTGCCCGTTGAAGTCCTTTGGAAGGCGCTGGGTCCTTACCTGCTCGGCCTGCCCGCGGGCCTCTTGGGCTTCGATACCGCCAGGGGTGGATGCGGCCAGGAAATTGTCCAATTGGCCAGACGCCGCCGCAAACAGCGCCGCAGGGGTGATTCTTCCGCTTGTCATGACGCGATCCTTTCTTCGGTTCCGGCCTCGGCTTTCGGCGCGGCTTCCCGGTCGCACCCCGCGCACCGCCATAGACTGCCCTCTTTGGTGAGGGGCTCAACCTTGTGAGTCGGGCACATCTGCGGCTTGACTTTGGGCTTCGGCGACCCGGTAATCGCCAACCACACATCGTCAACGGGCACGCCGTTGATCGAGAGCTGGTGAATACCGCCCTCGGCGATCTGCAATAACCCCATGTCGCCGAGTTGCGACCCGCAGGGAAACTTCAGGCTCACCCAATCGTAGGTAGGATGCCATTCTATGCGCCACCCCTTGACCCGAATAGCGGCTTTGGCATTCGCCGCTTCAGACCAGTGCTTGACGTAGAGAATGCCGTCAGTGAGCGACCATTCAAGACTCATTTCCACGATCCTTTCTACCGCGCTACCTTCTCGGCGGCCGAGAAGAACTCCTCGGGGGTCAGCGAGAACAGCGCCGCGATTTTTTCAAACTGGGCCACGGTGGGGCTGCTTCCCCCGGTTTCCCACGAAGACACCGTGGGCCTGGCGACACCTACGGCCTTCGCCACATCCTCTTGATCGAGACTGTGAGCGGCGCGCAGCGCCCGTAATCCGCGGGAAAAAAGCTCTGAACCAGCCATAGTGTTATGGTAAAACAACCATTCGGGCGTGTCAAGAAAAACCTACACTGGTCGGCGGAAAAGATTACCTGCCGTCCGCTTAGGCCCCCGGAACGCCCCCTCAATCCCGGCCTATGCGAAGCTCACGGGAGAGGGGAGCGTATCGGGTGGTGTCCCTCTTGACTTGGGGGCTCGGGGGACGGGCGTTAGGCTTTTAAGATCCGCCCAATCGTGGACGGGTAGAACTTCTCACCGCGGGCTTTCCATCCGCTGCCGTTGAGTTTGTCGGCGATCGTGGCATAGGTGGCGCCGGTCTTACGCAGGGTCTGCACGGTATCGATCACGGATTGCTCGCGGGCATCGGGCTCGAGCGTCTTGCCGTCTGGCGCCACGCGAGAGCCGAAAGGGATGTTGCCGGTTCTTTCACCGCGCTGTTTCTTGACGGCGAGGGCTGCCTTAGTTCTGGCCTTGATGATGAGTCTTTCGTAGGCGGCGAAGGCATCGACGATCGATCCCATCAGTTGATCCTCGGGGGTATCGCCATTGCCCACGCCATCGGCTGTCATGACCTTGGCCCCCATACGCTCCACCAGACGGCGCAGGAGGGCCGATAAGACGACATCGCGTGCGAACCTGTCTCTCTTTGCCGCCAGTAATACTCCCGCCTTGTGGGCCTTCAGTGTGTCGATCGCGGCCAAGAGTCCAGGGCGATCCTCGATCGCATCGGCGCCTGACACGTCAATGTCCTCGAATGTGGCGACGACTGCGAAGCCTTGGGCATGGGCAAACCGGCTCATCGCCTCGCGTTGGGCGGTTGGGCCGAGCATTGTCTGATTTTCGCGGGGGCTGCTGCGGACGTAGCAGACGGCGGGGGGGCTCATTTCTCGCGCCCTGTCACTAGGTCTGCCCGTCCTGACATCTGGCCGCGGCCGGGTGCCATCTTGCCTTCGCGGACCATCCGTCTCCAGTAGCGGCGCAAGGCCATCATTCCGGGGCGATCGTGCCATTGGTCAACCACGGCTTGCAGGCGTTTGGGGCTATTTAGGTCGATGGCAAACCGCCACGAGTTGATCTTCGGCCAGTAGTCAAATGACTCCACGGCCGACCATCGCAGCGGAGGCAGTTGATCCCATGGCGTCTGCCAGACGATACCTGATAGTGGGTCGCTCACGACTCCAACACCTCCACTTGCTCGGCCTTCGCGGCTTCGAGCGCATCAATTTCGGCGCGTGAGAGCAGTCGATACGTCGGATACGTCCCGACGTGGTCAGGTCCGAGTTCGGTTCCTTGCACCTCGCCGCCGGGGTTGAGCCCAAGGCGGTGGGATTCCATCACGGCGTCGAAAAAACCGCAACCCTGCACCAGGCAACCCCCAAGAAACTGCGATCCTGGGGGAAGGCGGGTGTCGCAGAAGGATAGCCAGACCCATTGCTTCTGGCCATTCGAGGCGCGGAGTTCGCGCTCTAGTAGTTCATCTTTGCGCCTCTCAATGGATTCAGGGGTATCCAGGCGGATACGCTTGCGTTTGCTCACTCCAGCACCTCTACAGTGATCCTGACGCGCTTGCCCTCGAGTCCGCCAATCCAGTCTTCCTCGGAAGTATTCCCGCCGTTCACGCGATCGGTGCGGGATTGGGCGAGGAATACGCTTCGCCCTTGCAGCGACCCTTTGATCTCTCCGTCTACAATCCCCTCGAAAACGCGATTGCGCTCGGGGAAGCAGACCGGGCACTTGGGGTCTTTCCACCCGTCGCCGTGATCGATGCACCACGCGCGGGGCTTTTCGTTCTCGCTCATCTCGGGCACCTTCGAGGACGGTGGCGGGGGTGGGTCGGAAGGCGTCCAAGGATCGCCCGTGAGGGCATCCGAGGATCCACCCTGATCGCTGGTCATAGCTGCTCCTTTTGGTGTTTCTTGAGAGCGGCTGTAAAGTCCTTCCCAAGCGATCGTCTGAGGGCGTCGTGGGCGATCACGTCTTCGCGGTTATTCGCCGTAAAGAATGTCCAGCAGGCATCCCAGGCGGCCTTTTCGATTTTGCGGAGACGCCTGATGGCGGCTTTGTTGTTCATTTCGGGATTCATCAGTAACTCATTCACGACTGGACTCCTGCTGCCTTGAGAGCTTCGCGGAGAGTTCTGAACCATGCCACGCCAGCCCCGTATGGCGCAACTTCCCACCCTAAGCGATTCGAAAAGTACGGATTATCGCGCCGTTGCTGGATCACCCGTCCATCCGAGAGGGTGACGCATCCATTCTCGCGCTTGAGGACTGTGACGGTCATTCGATAGTTACCTCGTAATCAGTCTCGCAGGCGGTGACTTCCATCGGTTCGCCGTCCAACTCGGTATACAGGGAGCATTGGTGGCAGAGTTGCGGCGGCCATTCATTCTGCGCCCTCTCTATGGCGGCATCTGGCGAGGCGGCTTCAACCACCCCAAGGGTCACGCTTACGGTCGCAACTCCGCTAACCAAGTATCTGGGCATCTTCATCTCCTTCGTTGATCGCCCGGTCCAATCGGGCAGAGAGGGTGTACCGAGACCTTGAACACCGCCGAAGGGACGGCCCGCTGGTTTTCCGCGACGAATCGCGTATTGTATGGCCGGCGGAATCTCGGCACATTGGGATTTTACCCTTGCGGGTAGGTCGCATCCGAATAGGCCCGGACAACCAATGCCCTGGGCGAAGTGCGGAATCCGCCCGGCTTCGCGTCGGGACTTTCCGGGTAGACGTAGAACGTACCGCTTCGCTTTTGGCGGATATCGTTGTCGTCTCCTTGCCAAAACCGGAAGAGGTGTCCCACCGGAAGAGCCGAGAAGTATTCGACGCGCTCGTCCCATGTAATGTTTACGCTAGCCCATGCGTCCCAATCGGCATCGGCGGTTCGCCATCCGATCGATTCTCTGGCCGCCCTTATGGCGGTCGCATGGGATGGCCATTGGCCCAGTCGAATCACTGCGCCGTCGCACTTACGGGTGACTAGCGCCATCCAGGGTGTCTCAACCATCGTCCTATCTTCCTACGCGCACATCGAGCAGGCGCCATCCTGGTGGGTCTGCAAATTACGGGCGCCGTAGTTACGGGCGCCGTATTTGCTGAAGGCGTCCGGTCCGTCTAGCTCCGTCAGGGTCTCGAGCAGCGAGGCCTCCGACTCGAACCACGAGACGGTTAGGCTCTCGATCTCTTGGCCGTCGCGGATGACCACGAACTCCTGGGCACCGTCCTCGCTGAAAGAGTCATTAACAAGGGTAAGATTCGAGGCCCGGATGCCGTTGCAGATGCACCAGGAATTGCGATAGAGCATCTGCGCCATGGTGGCCAGGTCGGGCACGTCAGCGATTCGGTAGTTGCGGTTCTTGTGAATCATCTCTTTTCTCCTTCGTAAGGGCGGTCCAGCGCCCAATGTGAACCCTCTTTCGAGGTAGGCCCCATCCCCGGTAGTGATCCGGGATCTGATTCGCTCGATGGGGCAGCGGTTAGGGTGTGGGGGGATAGCTACGGAAGAAAGCGGCAGGGTAGGGATCGCCGGCGAAATGGGTGCGCAGCTCTCGGCCGCAAGCGCAGTGGTGCGCCGTCCATAAATCGCCTCGCTGATCACGCACGGAAGAAAGGACGGGCATTGGGATGAAGCCGTGCGCCTCGCAGTACCATTCAATAGGTCGCGCCATCTGCTAGTACCCCAACCAATCCCGAACCGCCTGCAAGGTCGGCTCGATCGTATCCACGGAGGCCAGTCCCCAGCCGTAATCCGTGACGGCCAGGATCCGCTCATCCACGATGTACGCGACCATCGAATGCGACCGGATGAAGCGCACCAGGCGCTCCAGGTTGTCGGTTGAAGGGGCGGTAAGCAAGGCGCTCATCTTAAACCTCCTCCATCAACCACGCCCATAGGCGCTTGAGAGCCCATCGACGGGCCGCGTAGGGTCCGCAGCGGTGACGCAACGCGAGGTAGGCGCTCATTTCGCCACCGCCTGTTCACCATTGACGCTGATCAGGTGGAGGGCAGCGCGTTGCCGCCAGAAGCGGGCCCGATCGTTCGCCGCCTCGAACCTGGTGTAATCGCCACGCTCGGCTTTTGCGGCCGCAATCTCGAACATCTCGGCGGCGCTGTCGGCTGCCTCGAAGCGATCGGCCTCGGTAAGCGCGGCGCTGTAGGCCTGCGTGGCGAAGATTCCAAGATCGTAATGAATGGTGTAGGGGCTGTTGTGGACGCTCATGCCACCACCAGACCCTTCATCGCCGCCGCGAAGATAGCGCGCGACTCGCCGAGTTTCCGCCCTACATCGTACCCATGTGCGATGACGATCGCTTCGGATGCTTGACGGGCGAAGATCGCCGCGAGTTTAGGATTGCCTTTGGCGGCGTTGCGCCTCGCATCCTTCATGGTCTCGGCGGCTTGGGTGCGGTACATTTGCGCGTTAGTCATCTGGTCTCTCCTTCGTTTGCCCACTGTTCAGGCGGGGAGTGAACCCGTTTCTGGTCCTGGTTGCCACGGCACGGGTAAGCCTGGTCTACAAGTATTTCACCGGGTTGTAGAGCCCCGTCGGGTCTAAGCCCGCCATGCCCTGCTACGTGAGCAGGGACAAGCGGAGTTAGATGCTAATCCTCGCTGAATCGGAATGAGACTTCGGCGGACAGGGCTTCAGCGTATGCAGCCGCGAAGTCGCGCTGGGCATCCGTGTAACCGTCGAAATACTCCGCATCGGTATCCCCGGGCCTAAGCGTCAAGAATCCCATCAGCGCGGCTACGCAAACGTCAGAGTCGATCGCGTGCATCGGGGAGCGACCGAAGTCCTCGCCCTCAAACAACACTGACCGCTTGCCGTTGTCGTTCATCGTCAGGCGATAACCGAGGTAGGGATCACCGCGCCGATCGATGCGGGACGACAACCACACGGTAAGTGCGAAGGTCGGCCCCATGCCCTTGCGATACGGTGCGAACCTGACGCGTCGCAGGATCGTCTCTAGCGACATAAGCGTTCCTGTCATCTTGGTCTCCTTCGGCTGACGGGTGTTCAGCCCGTTGTCGTTTCGACCCTCTGTTTATGCGCCCATCTCAAATCGATTTCAAGCAACGTTTGTTCGAATTGCGCAGAAGGTTCGCTGAAGACTCTTCAGCCAAGGTAGAAAGACGTGGTTGAAACGTAGTAAGCACGCCGTCTCGCAGCGTCAGCCCCTACAAGGCGATTTCAGGCGTTAAAAGAAGGCCGCCCATACGATCCATCCCGCCTAAATCGGCTGCTACAACCCGTCGGGCGAAAGATCGGCGAGATACCGCTCCAGAGCCCGGCTGACCAACGACGACCAACTCACCCCGAGTCGATTGGCGGCATCAATGGAAGCATTTCGCAACTCGCCCGGGATGCAGACCGAGTAGCACCGAGATGTTAGACGTGGGTCGCCGGGCTTGCGGCCGCCGACAGGCGTCCCAGTGCGACTGACGTTTCGGGGGTTCAGGCTCGGCATCCCCCTATTGATGGACACAACACGCAACGATTGCAAGCCCCCGGCAAATTCATCACCACAAGGGCATCGAGGCACCGCAAGAATGGTGCGGATACAAGGATAGCGGTGATTGAATGTGGATTGCGAGAGTAGGTCGGAAGCATTAGCTCGAATCAGGCATCCCCTAAAACCGCACTACAAGCCACTCTACGGCAACACGGCACCCCTAGGAATCAGTCCCTGCCTCAACTCGTCCGACACCAGCCGACCCCTTCGTGCCTGCCTTCAGACCAGCGCTGTGACTGCATCCTAGCTTGTACCCCACCGTCGGGCAGGGTACAAGCGGTAGGCTAAGGCGAAGCCGAACCCCTGGATCCGGGACTAAAACGAAGCAGTCTCCGTAAAAGGGCGAAGGTATCCCCGTGAGTTACGCATCTCTCAAAAGTAGTTTCCTACTTTACGGAAATAGATTCCTACTTTATTCTGGCGGTATGGGTAGACCGCATCTGGGGCACGAGAAGGTGAGCGTGTCGTTGCCATCTGACTTGTTGCAGGCTATCAGGCGACAGGCGAATCGCAGTGGTATGAGTTTGAGTCAGGCGATGGCGGAAGTGTTGCGGCGGGGATTACGCGATCCGGGCGATCAGGTGACCAGCGACCGGAGTGAGGAATGGTAAGGGGTACGAGCTTACCGGCGGTGGGAACCGCTGCGGCGGATTGCGTGGTGCCAACGATCCGCCGGGCACAGCTTGCCCGAGTGTCACAATACGACCAGTCATTTTAGGTTGTCAAGCGAAAGTTAGCTATGCAGCATATAAGCAAATCGAATACTACGGCTTAGCTTTAGCGGTGGTGCGGATCCGGCGCCACGCGTTACCCGGGTCTTCGAAGTGTGATAGGCCCATCACGTAGTCGGTCTTGCCATCGGTGACGTAGATCTTGCGGGCGCTCATGTCGGTGTGTTTGACGCGGACTTTGTAGCCTGTGCGGTGGGATTGCCAGATCTCGCCGGGTTGGGGGGTCTCCGTCACGACGGATAGATCTGGGTGATGTCGGCCCGGGCGACCCAGATGACCAAGGCCGCCATGGCCAGTGCGGCGCCGACGACCAGGCCGATTCCTGCGCCGAGCCAGAATACGAAGGTCATGCGCGATCTCCTGTAGGCTCCGGCGCTTGGACTCGAACCAAGGCCCACTCGCTTAACAGGCGAGCGCTCTACCGACTGAGCTACACCGGAATGAGGCAGGGCGCATAGAACCTCGACGCTTGGACGACAAGTACGCCCCGCGTCTCTAGCCTAACTTGATAGTTGGCTTGAATCAACCGGAAATTGATAGTACAGTCGGAAGGTATCAACCCACCGTTGCTGTAGGAGGGTCCGTGCCGCTGATTATTGATCGTGTCCAATGGGAGTACCTGGTCGTTCGGGTTCAGGGGAATGAGGCCCAGCAGATGCAGGCGCTCAACCAAGCTGGCGCTGAAGGCTGGGAAGCGTTTGGCATGTCGGCTACCGGCTTCATCCAGTTCAAGCGGCCCAAGGAGTAGCGTCGTGCGTCGGTCGCTGGAGAGCTTCGCCGCCGCCCAGGGGTTCACGTCGGTCGGGGACTACGCCAAGGCCGATACGGTCGGGAAGCGGAATCTTCGCCTGGAGTCGCTTCGCCGTCGCTCGCGGGCTTTGGCCCAAGACGCCCAGCGGGCTGCGCTGCGAGGGGAATATGCCTGTGCTGCCCATCTGGCGTGGCGATCGGCCGAGACGCTAATCAAGATCCGCGACGTCTTGGCCGAGGTGCCGTCGCACGAGACGTGGCGGAAGATTCATCGCCTGCGGGTCGCGCATGCCCGCCGCTGTGCCGCGAACGGCTGGTACACGGTGCATGGGCGGTATGTCCCGACCGGAGAGGTTCAGTAGGTGAATACGCCCTTCGTCTTCGGATTGGACAAGGCCGCGAGCCGTAGATGTCCTACCTATCGCCTGACATGCCGCTGCGGGGAATCGCACAGTGTCGTGGTCCAGAGAAGGAATCAAGCGCCAGTCGCCGCCACGTTGTTGACTCATTGGTATCGGGCGCACGCCGCGGGCAGTCCGGTGACTGGGGCGCCTTGTCCGTCAAGGGGGAATTCGTAATTGGGCAAGACGTGGGCGTTCGCTACAAACGACGCCGCTATGGTCGCCAGGCTAGCAAAAGAGCAGGCCGAACTAGACGCCGAAGACACGATCTTCATGGACCTCTTGAGCCCAGGATGGCGCGATGCCCCGCCGCTGACCAAGTACGACCACCTTTACTGGGATCTGGATGATGCGTGGCGGGCCTATTGCCGCAACATTCACGACCATCTGTTTCCCGAGTTTGCCCTCAACGAGGAAGACGACTAATGGCCCGCATTCACAGTATCAGCGGCCCCCGCATCTCGGCGTTGCCCGATGCCCGACCCACGTCAAACAAGGCCTACGTCAAGGCAATGGGCGATCGAGGCTTCGGCGCCGACACCCGCGAGCGAGGGGATTTCGTCTCGATTCGCATGGATCAAGCCTTCTTGAAAGAGGATGTCCTGCAAGAGCGAGTCTTGTGGATTCCCTTCGCTGATGCGGATTGCGTCTACGACCGGGACCTCAAGCGATTCACCGTCATCGGCGGACCTCGGCCCAAGAACGCACAATGGTTTCTCGATAACCTGGAGCCCCACGAGCACGACGATCTGTTTCGCGATCTGAAATGGGAGTAGCCTGATGCCGCAAGTCCACATCCAGCGCCAATGGGTCGAGCACCAACGATGCTTGACCAGTCCCGTCCGCCAAGTCGGTGATTTCCGCTTCGCCGCCCGACTAGAGAAGCGTGGCGGCGGTCAGTATCGCATCGTCGTCGCCGGCCGATCGTCGCAAACCGGCCATGTCGTCAACACGGATCTCAACCATTACCCGAGTCGCGATCAACTCAACGCCACGGTTTCAGACGGCGAGGAGGTCTTGGCGACCTACCTGCGCGACTACGCCCTGCGCCTGTCGATGGGAGGAGTCGAAGATGATGATGACTGAATCCGTGTCAGAAAGAGCCTACTACCAAGCTCTCGGCCGCCCGGATGGCATCGGGGATTCGTGGGAAGAGGGCGGGATAACCTGGGGCCTCCGCCTGGAGCGGCGCAAGAAGAAGGATTGGATCTTGTCCGTCGCCGCCCGCAAAGGCAAGGCAGGTCATACCGTGACCAGTCACTTTAACCATCGGCCGACTTGCACCGACGCGGCTATCGCCTTCGCCGATGGACGGAAGACCTTGATGGATTACCTCGAAGGTCGCAATCGCAAGGAGGCGTGACGTGGCCCGCAAGGCCGACGACGACGAGACCTACTTCTGCGCCTGCCAGGCCTGCAAGAAGGAAGGCCCTCGCCGATCCACCGCCCTGCAAGCCGTCGAAGCCGCCCGCAAGACAGGCTGGGAAGTCTCGGCCGACGTGCAACTCTGCACGCCATGCGCGTTTCGCGTCAACCGATTAGAGCGGCTGTTCATCAACTCCTAGTTGATAACCTACGGTAATCTATGCTACGGTCGGTTGATAAAAGCTAGCTATCAACCGGAGGGAGCCGTTGCTGGACCCCACCCCGAGCCTGGTGGACGCCTTTGCGGATCAATGCATCTCCACCGCGAAGGCGCTCTATGCCAATGGCAATGCGCTGTTGCGACAGGTAGCCGAAGTCGAGTTCGAAGATCCCGAGGACGTCAAAGCCGTGGCCAAGGCCTTGGCCGCAGGCGAGCGAGCAGAGGGCACGCTGGACGGCGCATTCCCGGACGGCGACGGTGAGCAACCTACAGCGGGTTGAGCCGCGCAAGGTCGCGGACACCATCTTGCGAATCGCCGAGATGGAGCAAGAGGGCCATAGCCATGAGGTCATCTGCGAGACGCTGGAGCTATCCCCCGAGCTATTCGCCAAGTTCCGCCCGACGCCCAAGGCCGACGCCCAAGATCCGGTCCCGGCGTCCTTGCGGGAATCCTTGCGAAAAGACTGCTTCGAAGCCATCGCCTTGTGCAAGAAAATCGCCAAGGACAGGGACTCCGCCCCCGCCATCAAGCTCCAGGCCATCGATCGGCAAATCAAGCTGTGGGGTCTGATCGCTACGTCAGAAGGCACGCACAAGCACAAGGACAAGGTGGAGTTGAGCGGGCCGAATGGCCAAGGTCTGCTCACCGCCCAAGCCCACGCCGCCGCCGCATCGCTAGATGCCTTCAGGCAACGACGGGCCAAGGAGCAAAAGACCATCGAAGTCCAGGCGGAGGAGGCATGACGCCCCGCGCCCAAGCCGCGATTTCGGCTCCAGCCATGGCCGAGATGATGGCCTTCTACGCAAACCATCCCGTGGAGTTCTGCCGGGAGCAACTGCAACGCGAGCCATTCCCGTGGCAGATCAACGCCGCCATCGGCATGATCAAGAAGCGGAAGGTCGCCATTCGCAGCGGGCGCGGCGTGGGGAAGGCACTAGCGCTCGATACCCCGATCCCGACGCCAACCGGATGGACCACCATGGGCGATCTGAATGTCGGCGACTATGTGTATGACGAGACAGGATCTCCGTGCAAAGTTACATTCGCAACTGAAGTTCAACACGGGCGAACCTGTTACGACGTGATGTTTGATGACGGGTCCGTCATCGTTGCCGATGCTGATCATAGGTGGCTATCGTGGACCGCAAAGGCGCGTAAGGCGAAATCACGCGCTAAGAATCCCCGCAGTGGGCCAGAAGTCTTGACGACCGAGCAAATGCGCCAATCAATGCACGCAGGGAAATACGGACGTAACCACGCAATTCAAGTCGCTGGGGCACTCCTCGGCATGCATCGGGATCTACCGATCCCGCCTTATACGTTGGGGGCTTGGTTGGGGGATGGCACGTCGATTTATCCCCGGATCACGACGGCGGACGACGAAGTACTTGCTGCCATTAGGCGTGAGGGAGTGGCTGTCAGCGAGCCTAAAACCCCGGCCGGAAACGCATGGACATATCACTTAGGAGGGGATCATCGCGGCAAGAAAGACAATTCCCCATTCAAGGCGAAACTTCGGATATTGGGTGTCTTGGACAACAAACACATACCGCCCGAATATCTCCGAGCATCCATCGAACAACGGACTGACCTGCTAAAGGGGTTGATGGATACGGATGGATCGGTACGTCCAGACGGCTTATGCGAATTCACGACGACAAACGAGAGCCTCTTCCTGGGCGTCTACGAATTAGTAGCGTCGCTTGGGTTCAAGCCAGGGCGTTCGATTGGCCGGGCCATGTTGAGGGGGCGGGATTGTGGCCCGAAATACCGGGTGACTTTCACGCCACATAGTAAGGTTTTTGAAATTGAACGCAAACTAGAGCGCCAACATTCAGGTAAGACCCAAGTGTCGCGGACCAAGTTCCGCTATGTTACTGAAATCAAAGAACGGCCAAGCGTTCCGGTTCGGTGCATTACAGTTGATTCGCCATCGCATCTGTTTCTTTGCGGAGATGCGATGATCCCGACCCACAATACGTTTTTTGTCGGCTGGATGCTGCTATGGCTCTTGTACTGCTACCCCGAAACCGTCGCGGTATTCTCCGCCCCGACTTACCCGCAGTTGCGGCAGATCATCATTCCCGAGATCCGCAAACTCCTGGAAGGATCGATCATCAGGGGGCTCTTCAAGGTCACCCCGACTGAAGTCCGCCTCATCGGGTCGAGTAATCATGCCGATGCCCGCACCGGCCGCAACCCAGAATCCCTCCGCGGCTATCACGCCCCGAATATGGTCGTCATCGTCGATGAGGCATCGGGCGTCGAGCAAGAGTTCTTCACATCCCTGCGCGGATCGCTGACCGGGGCAAGCAATTTCCTGATCTACACCAGCAACCCCTCGCGCATCGATGGCGAGTTCTACAACATTTTCCACAAACCTGAGATGCGCTCTCGCTGGTACACCGACTCGGTATCGTCCGAGGATGTGCCGATCGTCGATAAGGAATACATCGACGAAATGAAGGCCTTGTACGGCGAGGACTCCGACGCCTACCGGGTTCACGTCCTGGGCGAGTTCCCGACCGGCAACCTCAACAGCCTGATCCCCCTGACGTGGCTCGAAGATGCCCGCCTGTTCAGCAAGACGAACTTCACCCGCCTGGCCTCGCGCACCTCGGGATTCGTCATCGGCGTGGATGTCGCCCGCAAAGGCGAGGACTCCTCGGTCATCATGGTCCGCCAAGGGCCGTATATTCTGGCCGACTACACCGAGCAATTCCGCGGGATGCTCACCGACGAATTGACCGTTCGGGTCAAAGCCGTCTACGACAGTCTGTACCGCATCTCGCCCGAAGATCCCAATACCGGCAAGCAAATCAAGCCGGTCGTCTGCGTGGACAGCACAGGGGTAGGAGCGGGCGTCTACGACCAACTCCGCCGCAAGGGCGTCAATGTCCGCGAGGTCGTCGTCGCCGAGGTCGCCCCCGATACCTTCCCGCGGTGCCACAGGCTGCGCGATTGGCTCTACTGGCAGATTCGCGAATACTTCAACCCCGAGAACGACAACGGCGCGGTGATCCTCTACAGCAAGGAAGCCAAGCGCGATATGGTCGAGCATCTCATCGCTGAAGTCTCCCGCCTGACCTACGACCATACCCCGTCTGACGCCATCATCGTCGAGCGCAAGGTCGAGTACAAGAAGCGCAATCAGGGCATCTCGCCTGACTTCGCCGACGCGCTTATGCTCACATTCCACAAGAACGTCAAGGTAGCAGCCAAGAAGAAGCCGCAATCGCGGTTCAAGCGGCGGAAGCAATCGGTGGGATGGGTGCCGGCATGAACTACGTCAGAGCCCGCCGGGATGGGGATGTCGGTCTGCTGCGGTTGGCGGTTCAGTGCATTCGCTGTCGGGCCGTATCTGTCACGCTGCCGTGGCACGAAGGACAAGAGATCTCTTGCGTCGTCTGTGGGGCGTTTCTGGCGATGGTAGACGCCAAGATAGCGGAGAGCCCCTGATGCAGGACGTCATCCAGATCCGCAAATGGATCAAGGAGGGGCGCGAAGATGCAAAGCCGTGGCATGAGGCCGCCCGGAAATGGCGGAAATTCTATACGCCCACGGCAGATAACGGCGGATCGTGGGATCCCGACGATCGCGACCGGGTAGAGAGCCGCAATCAGAAGGCCGTCGAGACCAACATCGTTGGGCCGGCTGTCGATCTGGTCGTCGGCCTGATGTCGTCGGTGCAGATCGACTTCGACGCCAAGCCGATGGTGATGGGCGCGATGGAGATGAGCCAGCAGTCCAACTGGGCGCTCAAGCACATCAACAACATCAACGACCTGGACATGCACCGCCGCAATGCCATCGAGAGTTCCGCCGTCGACGGAGTGGGCGTCATTCTGGCTGGTCCCTATGTCCGCTCGGATGACCCTTCCGAAGAGATTGTCCAGTACACATCCGTCCCCTCTACGTGGTGGTGGTACGACCTGGACGGTAAAGATCCCGTCTTGCGCGATGCGAAGTACCAGGGGATCTCGAAATGGATCTCATTCAGTCTGCTCATCGAGCAATACGGCCATCTTCGCGCCCGACTCGAAGACCTCAAGGGCGACCCCGACGCCATCGACGGCTCACCCGACGTCTATCGCACGCCGTTTCAGACGGGGACGACGGTGGCTATTCCGTCGCTCGATAGGTGGGGATCGGCCGAATGGAATGTCGCCGACAAGATGCAAGAGGTCGATCGGCACAAGAACCAGGTCATGGTCCATGAGGTCTACTACAAGGACCGGGAGATGACGTACTTCTACGTCACCGACGCCGACGACCAACCCAAGCGGTTCGACATCCGCAAAGAGTTTGACATCCTCCTGCGGCCCGATGTGCCTCGCGCCTTCAAACAGATGGCGCCGGTCGTCAGGCGGTGCCGGATGGCGGGGCCGATTCGCCTGGACGATACGATTCTGCCCGTCACCGAGTATCCCATCGCGCCTTACTTCTGGAAGCGCGACGACAAGAATCGCCCCTTCAGTTTCATCGCCCAGGTCGAGCATCAACAGCAGGAGTACAACGCCCGGCGAGCCCGAGCTTTGTGGGATACCAACTCGAATCAGGCGCAGATTGAGGATTCTTACTGGGACGAGCATTCGGAAGAGGATTTCGAGGAGCTTCGCAAGGAACTCGGCAAGCCCAACGGCCTGATGAAGGCCGGGAGGGACGTCCTCTCGCCGTGGATGAAGGGATCGGGTCACGATCAACTGCCGTGGATCAGTCTGACCGGCGGTGAGATGCAGATGGCGTCTGGCATCACGTCGGCACTAGCTGGTTCCGACGAAGGCAAGACACCCAAGAGCGCCGAAGCCTACCGGCAAAACACGATGCAAGGCGGCATGACCTTCGAAGCCCGAAGAGCAGGGTTCTTGTTCGCCCACAAGTACCTCGGGGGTATCGCGCTGCAACTGATCATCCGGTTGCATACGACGCCCTTCGTGGTCATGGTGTCCGATACCGTGTCGGGCCAAGATGCGCTTCATGCCATCCGAGTCGAAGACATCCGCCACATGGTCTTCCTGGATGTCGGGCCGTACACCCCGACGATGCTCGAAAAGCAAATCGAGACGATCCGGCTGCTCTTGCCGATGCTGCCGCCTGATCCGAAGCTCCAGACTGCCGGTGTCCTGCTGATGCTGTCGAGCATGAATGCGCCGGGCGTCCAGGCTTTGCGGGCTGCCGCGCAGGACTATCAATTCCGTGTCGAGGCCGGGATGGTGCCACCCGAGCCGATGAAGAAACCCGCCTACAGGCCCAGGCAGAAACGCCAACAGGCACAGGCCGGATAGAAAGGGGAGCCGATTGAGAACCAGGGGAAAAATCGCCGAAGACCTCGCGACCGAAAAAGCCGCCGCCGATGCGGAAGTCGCCGACATCTACGCCGAGGATGAGCCGGTCGTCACCGAGCCGGTCGTGGATGCCATTGTCGAAGATCGGCCCGCACCCGCGCCAGAGGTTCCGGCGCCAGCCGAAGCCCCGGTGGTCGAAGCCACGCCTGAAATCGTCGTTGACGTGGATCCCGATCCGGTAGCGGCCAACAAGGATCGAGGCTTCAAGGTCTTGCGCGAGGAGCACGCCAAGCAGCAAGCCGCGTGGGAAGCCGAGCGGAAGCAACTGGCCGATCAGCAAGCCGCCCGGGAAACCGCGTGGCAAGCCCAGATGGCCGAGCAAGCCAGGCAACTGGATATCCTCAAGCAACAGCAAGAGCAATTCGGCGATCTCTTCAAGGAGCCGCCCAGCGAAGAGGAACTCGAAGCCCAAGCCCGGCAGCAGGAGATTCAACAGGCCATCGCGCCCATCATCGCGCAGCAAGAGGCGGCCTTCGAGCGACGGCGCAATATCCTGGAGCGGCAATTGGCCGAAGTCCGCCACACCGATTTTCGCGACGTGGTGGGCTATCACGATCCCAATCACGCCTTCCAGCAGCATTTCGCCCGGCATCCAGTCCTGCAAGATCAAATCTGGAATGCCGACGATCGCGCCGAGGCGATGTATCAAGCCGGTAAGGATTTCGCCCTGGCTCAACCTGGGGCGATGCAAGCCCGCCTGGAAGAAGAGCGAGTTCGTATCGTCGCCGAAGCCGAAGCCGCTGCCGAAGCCAAGTACAAGGCGGCCGCGATGAAGCTCGGGGCTCCCCCGGCGCATCAGCCGGGCAATGGGTCAATCGTGGCGATGGGCGGCGGATCGGGCGGAACGCCCAGGCCCATCAACCTCGATGACATCGACCCGTACAACATCAAGCCCGGGCAGCGCGAATTGCTCGGGGCCGAAATCGCCCAGTCCGTGTATATGTCGTAAGTGAAGGAGATTCCAAATGGCCGTTGAATTGGATGACGAACCGACGTACAGCGCCGCAGAAGGCGCTGAGCTAGCCCCTCCGGGCAAGGCACGAATCGCCGCCAAACGCAATCGCTTCGTCATCGAGGATCAAGTCGTCGTCGGAGAATTGACGATGAAGAGCCGCGCCGCGATGAATGGCGTCCGGGTCGAGCACAAGATGCCGCTGATTCGCCGGCCTTCCGAGCGATCCCGCTGCCACTACTCGCGCTATGACGAAAAGAGCGAGCAATGGCATGTCCAGGATCCCATCTTGGGCGGCGGGACGCGCTGCGCGAGTTGCGGGGAGCCTTTTGGCCGCGCCGAGAAGATCGGCGAGAACACGTACAAGCAGATCCCGGCGGCCCGGTACATGGTCAACAAGACCGATGTCGAGATGGCAATCGAGACGGCATCGGAAGATTTCACCGGGGATCTGGTCCCCACCAAGGAAATCTTCTGCTGCTACAACCAAGCGATCTGCAACGAGCAACTCAAGGATCGCGTCCGCAAGAAGGAAGTCAAACTCCTGACGACCATCGCCCATCTCGACGCCGTGACGGCCTATAACGCCGGGGTAGCTGCGGTAGGGGAGGGTAACGCCCCGTTGCCAGACGGGTGGGAAATCTGCGCCTTGGAATCTTGCGGCGAGCCGTTCAAGCCCTACAGCCCGAACCAGAAATGCTGCACCTTGGCTCACGAGGGCGTCGTCGGCCGCACCCGCGACAAGATCCGGCGGGCGACTCCCGCCGCCACCAATGCTCGCCGGAAAGGCCAAGCAAAGTCGGTAATCGCCCGGAAAGAGAATCGCGCCAAAGCCGCCCAAGAAGCCGAAGAATCTAGCGACTAGGACCCCCTGACCCCATTCATCCCCACGTAAGGACCGCTCGGATGTGGCAATCTCCGGGCGGTGCTTTTTGATTAAAAACGACGCACCACTTGACTATGCCGATTAGTTATGCTAATTGGTTACTTGGCTGACGTTAAACCAACCGCCTGATCCCCCTCGCAAGAGCGTCAGAGTCAGGCACAAACCGAAGCGTCCCGGTTACAGCGGCGCAAGGGCGTATCCGTAGGTCGCCTCGCGGAAGGAATCCCTCCTTCCTCGCTTGAGGTTCCCAGCGGAGCACTCGCCCAATGGCTTCTAACTGGCAATTCGCGACCGGCGACGCCCAGACGGTCAAGAAGTTCAGCAAGAAATTTCAGATCGATTCGGCTGCCGATTCGTTCTGGCCTGGCCTGATCCAAACGATCAAGGGTCAGGACATCGAGCAGATCGCCAAGGCGAACATGGCTCGCAATGTGGTCCTGCGCTACACGGATCTCCAAGGCGCAGAGAACCGCGGCGATACCGTTACGCTGTACAACGCGGCGCAACTCACCACGGCGCCTTTCTATGGCGATGTGGTGGTAGCCGGCAACGGCGCCCAGATCAGCACCTACACGCAGAATGCCTCGATCGATCAGGTCGCCCAGAGCGTCCGATCGGACGGCAGGTTGTCCGAGAAGCGGATGCTCATGGATTTCCGCGACACCGGCAACGCGCTGCTAGGCGACTGGGCCAACGTCTTCATCGACGAGACATTCACCATCGCCCTGGCGGGTGAATCGACCTTCGTCAACACGTACAACAACTACACGTCGGGTGCGTTCAGTTCGATCATGAACACGTCGCTTAACGCCTTTACGTCGGCCAACATCACCTACGCCGGCAACGCGACGACCAACGCGACGGCGGCCAATCAGGGCAACATCGTCACCGCGCAGTTGCTCACCAAGCTCAAGATTTCCGCCAAGCAGCGGAGCTTGCCGCTCAAGAAGCTCAAAGGCCTGCCTTCGGGGGCGCAGTTCATCTACCTGGATGACGAGAACCTCGAACTGCAACTGGCCTACGACTCGGACTGGTCGGCCCGGCAGAGCCAAGGCAACAGCCGCGGGGCGGATAACCCGAGCCTCACCAACTCGATCGGGTCGTTCGGCGGGGTCGAGTGCATCTGCTTCGAGCGGGCCTTCCGGCCGATATCCAACGTCGCCTACGGGATGCTGCTGGGCGCCGGGGCCTTGCACTTCGTCGAAGCCGAGAACTGGCAATGGTTCGAAGGCAAGGAGGACAACGACCGCAAGAAGGTGATTATGGTCAGCGCGATGTTCGGCATCGCGTCGGCCTTCGTCAACTCGACCCGGCGCAACGCGATTTTGGTACCCCACTACGTCGGCGTGGCCGGGATCTAGGAGGAGACGATGCAAGTACCCCCTGGCGTCGTAACGCTCAATCACCCGGGCATCTGGGTCCAGGCGATCGAAATCGGCTATGCCGATGCGACGGCTTCCCCCCGGGTCAATTTCCGGCCCAACACCCACCTCTACGGCAGCGGCCTGTCGAATGTCGTGACGGCTTGGGCCAGCGGTTCTTCGGCGGCCTTGACGGTCGGCGATTCGAGCGGCGCCACCGCCTTCGATACCGTGGACCTGACCAGCGCCACCGTCCAGCTCTTCAGCGGCGGCGGCGGCGCAAAGGCTGCTGGCGCCTACTACTCGGCTGCGGACTACGTGCTGTTCACATTCACCGCCGGGACGTCATACACCGCCGGTCAGATGTACAGTCTGGTTCACGGCTTCTGGTTCGGCTCGGCGTCAAGCGGCGCGATGATCGCGGCCATCCGGTAAGGGGTGCGAGATGGGTAACGTCTACGAAACCTCGATCCCCTCGGCGGCGATCACCGCCACCGGGACTTCGACGGGCATCACTACCGGGGCGGTCAACTTCGTATCCCCCCCCAAACTCAGCCAAGGATTCACGTCCGGGCTGTTCTGTCAGGAGATCACTGCCGTTTCGGCGCTGACGACATGGGACGAGAAGATCCAATTCCTGCTGTCGGGTCAGACCTCGTATGCCGACCTGCTTCAGCAAGACGGCCAGATCCTGCAATTCCCGCAGGCCACGGGGACTGGGCTTAGCGTCCTGCTTTACCTCGGCGGCGTGCCTTCGACGCTGCGGGCGAACTACGAACTGGTCGGCACGTCGGTCACCCGCATCATACCGATCATGCTGGCGAGCTAGGAGACTCCCAATGAACAAGCGCTTCTGGTCTGCCGTCGGTTCAATCGTCGCGGCCTTGTCGGTCGCCCTGGTGCTCAACTCGGCGCCGGCTTCTGCCGCCGTCAAGATGAACATCACCAAGGTCAAGGGGATGTCCTCGGGCCTGACGGGCGAGGGCAGCGCCACTAAGTCGATCGCGACTCGGCCGGTCACGCTGTATGGCGTCATCGGCCAACCATACGCCACATACGCATCCGCCTACGTGCAGTGCTGGAATACGGCGAACCCCACGGCGGGCACCACGGTCCCGACGATCGAGTTTCTGTTCACCAACAACGCGAGCACGTCAAACAACACCTACTTCTTCCCCTACCCTCTCACGCTGGGCGGCACGGCCCTGACGTGCGGGGCTTACACGCTCACCAATGGTTCATCCACGTCAAGCGCAAATCTCTCGCTCTTCTGGCAGTAAACGGCGAATCCCCGACACACGGCACACAAATCAGTGAGACGGCCTCGGAGCGGCAACCGGGGTCGTCTCACTGTCTTGAAGGGAGTATCCATCTAGGGCCATGTCCACGCTGTCTGTCCTGGCGTACAACGTCGGCACCAAGGTAGGTGATCCGTCTGGTACGCGCTGGGCACAGACTATTTCGGCGACACCGACATGGGCTAGCAACCCCGTCCAGATGGCGCTCAACGACGCCCAGGACGAATTCTGCCTCAAGACCGGCATCGTCCGCGATGTCCTTGATGTCCCGGTATTCGCGGGTAACAACGCCGTGCGATTCCGCGATACCCAGGGCAATCCCCCACTGGGGGCCATCTTGCTCTTCGAAGACGATCGCGGGGTCAAGCTCTGGAAAGCCACCGAAGGCAAGATGCGCGTCTTGGTCGGCCCAACGTGGAAGGGGACTGCGGGCAATCCCGGCTTGTCGGACCAGCCGAAATACTGGGTGCCTGGCGTGGATGGCAACGGGCGATCGTGGTTGTACCCCTGCCCGAATCGCACGATGACGTTCAAGGCGTATGTGGCCGCCAAACCAAGGCCCATGCTGGAGTCGGGGGCGTTGCCGTTCATCAACAATCTGCCGAATCTCGAAGCGGCCCAACCGCAGTACCACGAAGCCATCGTCTACGGGGCCTCCGAGCGATTGCAGATGCAAAACCAGGACGGGCTCAATGTCGGGTTGGCCAAGGAGCATCGGGCGCGGTTCGAGGAATTC